>Ga0153974_1000023_pt1 | contig 37163 bp, 29 predicted proteins | sample TSGA058MetaG_FD_104741 | JGI IMG/M metagenome (GOLD analysis project Ga0153974, IMG submission 104741) | Attine ant fungus gardens microbial communities from Georgia, USA - TSGA058 MetaG | ecosystem: Host-associated > Fungi > Mycelium > Unclassified | place: USA: Georgia, Yuchi Wildlife... | reverse complement strand
ACCCGTCGATGTTAAAAAACGTGAAGAAATAATGCACTTAGACAAAGATCTCTCAACGTGGCAGACGTTTCGTCGTCTCTGGCCAATGATAGCCCCCCATAAAGCAGGATTATTTATTGCTGCGATTGCCCTTATTATTAATGCGGCAGGGGATACTTTAATGATATCGCTGCTCAAACCTCTCCTCGATGAAGGGTTTGGCAAAGCGGACAAGTCAGTATTATTGTGGATGCCCTTGGCGGTCATCGGCCTGATGTTGATCCGCGGTGTAACGAGCTACGCCTCTAGCTACTGTATTTCTTGGGTATCCGGTAATGTGGTAATGCGCATGCGGCGGAGTCTATTTGCCCACATGATGAGCATGCCAGTCTCCTTTTTTGATCAGCAATCTACGGGAACCCTGCTCTCCAGAATAACCTATGATTCAGAACAGGTCGCCTCGTCATCGTCTAGTGCGCTAGTCACGGTAGTGCGAGAAGGCGCCTCGATCATCGGCTTATTCATCATGATGTTTTACTACAGCTGGCAGCTTTCACTGATCTTAATTTTACTTGCCCCTATTGTCTCCTTCACTATCCGTTTGGTCTCGAAGCGTTTTCGTACTATCAGTAAAACGATGCAAAACACCATGGGTGAAGTAACGACCAGTGCTGAACAGATGCTTAAGGGCCATAAAGAAGTCCTGATTTTTGGCGGCCAAGAGATCGAGACACAACGCTTTGCGGTCGTCAGTAATCGGATGCGCCAACAGGGAATGAAATTGGTCAGCGCATCATCGATTTCTGATCCGATCATCCAATTAATTGCCTCCTTAGCACTTGCCTTCATCCTTTACGCCGCGAGTTTCCCGGCGGTGATGAACACCCTGACGGCAGGAACAATCACCGTGGTCTTCTCTTCGATGATCGCCTTGATGCGTCCGCTGAAATCGCTCACTAATGTCAATGCGCAATTCCAACGCGGAATGGCAGCCTGTCAGACACTGTTTAGCATTCTTGATACTGAACAAGAGGTGGATAACGGACAACGTATAACAGAGCGCGCCCGCGGCGATATCGAATTCCGTAACGTTACTTTCACTTATCCAGGGCGTGAAACGCCAGCGCTGAAAAATATTAATTTAACGCTGCCGGCAGGCAAGACAGTTGCCTTAGTTGGCCGCTCAGGGTCAGGTAAGTCAACGCTAGCCAGTCTATTAACGCGCTTTTACGATATTCAATCCGGGCAGATTTTATTGGATGGTCATGAAATCACTGACTACACGCTGCAATCATTACGTAATCAGGTGGCCTTAGTTTCCCAGAATGTGCACCTGTTTAACGATACCGTTGCCAATAATATTGCCTATGCGCGCGCTGACCAATATAGCCGTGAAGATATCGAAAATGTCGCGAAAATGGCGCATGCGATGGACTTTATCTCGCGTATGGATAATGGATTAGATACGGTAATTGGTGAGAATGGCGTACTGCTCTCTGGAGGGCAACGCCAACGTATCGCTATTGCCCGCGCACTACTGCGTGATTGTCCTATCTTGATCTTAGATGAAGCGACCTCTGCCTTAGATACCGAGTCTGAGCGTGCTATCCAGTCGGCCTTGGATGAATTACAGCGTAATCGTACCTCGCTGGTGATCGCCCATCGCCTATCAACCATTGAGAAAGCCGATATGATTGTCGTGGTCGAGGACGGTCAGATTATTGAGCGTGGGTCGCATCAAGAACTCCTTGATCAAGCTGGAGCCTACGCGCAACTTCACCGTATCCAGTTCGGACAATGATCGAGCGCTTATGGAGCGGTAAATCGGCAGGATGGCGGCTACTTTTGCCGCTATCTTGGCTATACGGCGCCATCACAGCTGGTATTCGTCTAGCTTATCGATATGGACTCAAAAAAAGCTGGAAAGCGCCAATTCCGGTTGTTGTGGTCGGCAACCTCACCGCAGGGGGGAATGGTAAAACCCCTGTCGTCATTTGGTTGGTCGAGCAGCTTCAACAACGCGGCCTTAAGCCTGCTGTCGTCTCTCGTGGCTATGGGGGTAAGGCGCCGCATTATCCCTTACTGCTCGATGCGCAGACACAGGCCCAGCAAGCAGGTGATGAGCCGGTGCTTATCCATCAACGAACCGGAGCTCCAGTAGCGGTCGCGCCAAAACGTGGCGAGGCGATTAACGCCTTATTACAGGCTCATAGCGATGTTTCGGTAATCATTACCGATGATGGATTACAGCATTACGCTTTACAGCGCGATATTGAAATTGTGGTGATAGACGGCGAACGACGTTTCGGCAATGGTTGGTGGCTGCCTGCCGGGCCGATGCGCGAGCGAGCTTCGCGCTTAGCTAGTGTCGACGCTATTATTACCAATGGTGGTGAAGCCCAAGCAGGGGAAATTCCGATGCGGCTGATGCCGCGGCAGTGGATTAATTTGGCCACCGGTCATACACTTCCCATAACGGCACTAGCCGACAAACCCTCTGTTGCCTTTGCTGGGATTGGCTATCCACCGCGTTTCTTCTCGACATTACATGCGCAGGGGATTTACCCGCAGCGAGAGTATGCTTTTGACGATCATCAGGCTTATCGCTTCGAGGATATTTCTGACTTAGCGAGCGCTGGACAGGTACTGTTGATGACGGAAAAAGATGCGGTAAAATGTCGAGCCTTTGCAGCAGATAGCTGGTGGTACTTGCCTGTGGAAGCGCAATTGCCGCAGTCCGATGCAGACGCATTACTGAACAAAATAATGGCATTGCTGCCGACAGCTTAATAAGGGAAATCTCTTTAGCTGTTTATTTGCTTTTTCAATCTGGAGGTCATATGGATCATCGTTTAGCTGGCATCGTCGCTTGCCCTGTGTGTCACGGTAAGCTTGACTACCATCCACAAGAACAAGAGTTAATTTGTAAACCTGATGGCCTGGCGTTTCCTATCCAAGACGGGATCCCCGTATTACTTGAAAATGAAGCCCGTAGCCTGACTGCGGATGAGAGCTAACAATGAGCTTTGTGGTGATTATTCCGGCACGTTATGCCTCTTCGCGACTACCGGGTAAGCCCTTGGCAGATATCCACGGCCAACCGATGATCGTGCATGTCTTGAATCAAGCGCGTGCAGCAGGTGCAGACCGAGTGATTGTCGCCACGGATCATGCCGATGTGGCGGCAGCGGTCAATGCTGCGGGGGGCGAGGTATGTATGACTCGTGCCGATCATCAATCGGGGACTGAACGCTTAGCGGAAGTTATTGAAACCTACAACTTCGATGACTCGACCATCATCGTAAATGTACAAGGCGATGAGCCGCTAATCCCCCCAGTTATTATCAAACAGGTCGCGACGAATTTAGCGCAAGCTGACTGTGGCATGGCGACATTATCAGCACCCATTACTGATGCTCACGAGGCCTTCAATCCGAATGCGGTCAAAGTGGTCACGGATAAACAAGGTTATGCCTTGTACTTTTCGCGCGCCACTATTCCCTGGGACCGTGAGCGTTTCGCGCAGTCTCAGGCAACGATTGGCGACCAGTTCCAGCGTCACCTCGGTATATACGCCTATCGTGCAGGATTTATTCGTCAATACATCACTTGGGCGCCTTGCCCGCTTGAGCAATGTGAGTTACTAGAGCAGCTGCGCGTATTGTGGAATGGTGAGAAAATTCATGTCGCGACGGCGCAAGCGATTCCTGCGGTCGGGGTCGATACCGCAGAAGATCTGGCAAGAGTTCGAGAAGTTCTAGCCTAACACTCAAGGTTAGCCCTGAGAGGCTAACCTTGAGTCATCCATTGCCATACTCGACCTAATCCCTCATACCAAGCTCTTTCACTATGGCTTAACCAATAGGGTGAGGGGATGGCACGTTCCCAACCATTAAGCGGTGAATGAATAGCTAACTGATTAGCTGGGGCGGGAATAGGAAATAGCTGCTGCTGGGCAAAAAAATGTAGAGCTCTCGGAAGATGATTGGCTGAAGTGACCAGAATAAAAGGCTGATTACCTAACAATTGTTTCACAGCGATAGCTTCTTGATGGGTATCGCGAGGGGACACCAAGGTTATCATATTCTCCCTAGGGACACCGAGCGTTGCGGCAACTTCTTCAGCCACACTCGCACTACTGCGCGGATTATTCCCCGCGGCGGCGCCGGTAAAGATCAATTTCGCCGAGGGATTCATTCGCCACTGCCTAACCCCTTCTGTGACCCTCGGCAAACTGTTCCCCAATAGGTTGGAACTCGGTGCCCACTGTGGGTTATAGGTGTAACCGCCACCGAGCACGACAATGGCAGCCACCTCCGGGGGATGGTTGAGTGTCGGATAATGGTTCTCGATCGGCGTTAACAAGCGATCGGCGATGGGTTGTAGACTTAATAAGAGTAGCATTAGCCAGCCTGTGGTCAGACAGACTTTTGCCAAGCGTTGACGTTGGCTAAACCAAAGTAAAAATAAGCCGATGCCTAGTAGGATTAATAAAAAAGGGAGCGGCAATAGTAAGCCACCGATTATTTTTTTTAATGTAAATAGCATAGTTAAGCCCGAATCGAACGAAAAAACAGCACCCAACACAGGATTCTGCAGGCAATAGCTCCATTCACGGCGGAGCTGTGACAAAATAGCATATTTCCTCTGTCGTTTATGCGGAGTATCAGTATGATGGATCGGAATTTCGATGATTTGGCGGAACGTTTTGCTCAAAACATCTATGGCACCCTGAAGGGGCGTATACGACAGATTATTCTTTGGGAAGAGCTCGATCAGATAGTGGCGACTTTCCCTAATGCGACCTTATCCATTCTCGATGCAGGGGGAGGGATCGGACAGATCTCTTCCGGTCTGGCACAGCGTGGCCATCAGATTACGTTATGCGATGTCTCTGAGCAGATGCTAATCCGGGCCAAGCAGCATGCACAAGAGCAAGGTGTTGCCTCACAGATGAGGTTTATCCAAACGAGTGCGCAACAAGTGGGCGCTCAATTGGACAAACCGGTCGACATCGTTCTATTCCACGCGGTACTCGAATGGGTTGCTGAGCCTGAAAAAACGCTCGCTGCTTTATTCGACACCTTATCCCCAGGTGGCGTGTTATCATTGATGTTTTACAATCTTCATGGCTTAACGCTGCAAAATTTGACCTTGGGAAATTTCGGTTATCTGAAGGCGCACATGAAGAAGCGAAAGAAAAAGACGCTTTCGCCTGATTATCCACGTGATCCCGCTGATGTCGACCGCTGGCTCAAGAATGTGGGTTTTGATATCGAGAGTAAAGCGGGGATCCGAGTATTTAGTGACTTCATCCGCGATCTCCCTCCTTCAGCAAACGGCGAAGAGGGGATTATTGAAATGGAACGGCGTTACAGTCGTCAGGAACCTTTTATGAGTTTAGGGCGTTATATTCACGTCACGGCACGTAAGCCCGTAATAAAGGATGAGCTATGAGTGATTTTACCCAGACCATACCTGAGCTCGTGTCGTGGGCCCGCAAAAGTGATTTTGCTATCTCTCTTCCGGTAGAGCGATTGGCTTTTCTGCTCGCTATCGCGACGCTTAATGGCGAGCGTATGGAAGGCGAACTAACGGAATCCGAATTAATCGATGCATTTAAACATGTCAGTAATGTTTTCGAACAGAGCCCAGAAACAGTAGAGTTGCGGGGGAATAATGCGATTAACGATATGGTTAAACAGCGTATTCTTAACCGATTCACCTCTGAGCAGGCCGAAGGCTATGCCATCTATCGCTTAACACCTTTAGCCATCGGCATTACCGATTACTATGTACGACAAAAAGAGTTCTCGACGCTGCGCTTATCGATGCAGTTATCGATTGTAGGGAATGAACTCAAGCGCGCGGCAGACGATGCACATCAAGATGGTGACCAATTCCATTGGCACCGAAACGTGTTTGCCCCGTTAAAGTATTCGGTCGCGGAAATTTTCGACAGTATCGATCTCACACAGCGGCAAATGGATGAGCAACAACAGCAGATTAAACAAGAGATCGCCGACTTATTAAATAAAGATTGGCGAGCGGCCATCTCCAGTTGTGAGATCTTACTGTCAGAAACCTCCGGAACCTTGCGTGAACTACAAGATACGCTGGAAGCCGCCGGCGATAAATTGCAAACTCATCTGTTAGTTATTCAAGAATCTATCTATGGTATTCCCGACCTCGTCTACATCGATAAACTGATCTTCGAATTGCAAAATAAATTAGACAGAATTATCAGTTGGGGCCAACAAGCCATTGATCTATGGATAGGTTATGACCGCCACGTTCATAAGTTCATCCGTACGGCAATCGACTTAGATAAAAATCGCGTCTTTGCACAGCGATTAAGGCAATCCGTTCAGAATTATCTCGACGCCCCTTGGGCGCTCACCTACAGCAGTGCAGAACGGTTATACGACACGCGTGATGACGAAATGACCTTACGCAACGACGATGTAATGGGTGAGCTGCCACCAGAGCTCGAATTCGAAGAGTTTAATGAAATCCGCGAGCAGTTAGCCGCAATGATTGAACACGCTCTTCAGGCCTACCGTCGCGAAGGTAAGCCGCTTAATCTAGCCGAGGTGATGAAACTTTACCTCGCCCAATACCCTCGGGCACGACATTTCGACCTCGCACGTATTGTGGTTGACCAAGCAGTGCAATTGGGTGTTTCTGAAGCCGATTTAGCAGGCTTACCTGCTGAATGGCACACTATTAATGAATATGGCGCTAAGGTGCAGGCACATGTCATCGACAAATATTGAACAAGTGATGCCAGTTAAATTGGCACAATCTCTTGCTAACCCATTATTTCCAGCCTTAGACAGCCAATTGCGCGCAGGTCGCCATATCAGTCTGGAAGATCTCGACCAACATGCTTTATTGATGGACTTCGAGCACGAACTCGCCGAATTTTACGGCCGTTACCACGTGGAACTTATCCGCGCACCGGAAGGCTTCTTCTATCTGCGTCCACGTTCGACGACGCTAATCGCGCGTTCGGTGCTGTCAGAATTGGATATGATGGTTGGCAAAATCTTATGCTATCTCTATCTCAGCCCTGAACGCTTAGCCAATGAAGGGATTTTTACCTTTCAAGAGTTGTATGACGAACTGTTAAGTTTAGCCGATGAGAGCAAATTACTGCGTTTTGTCAACCAACGGTCCACAGGATCGGACGTTGATAGGGCGAAACTACTCGATAAGGTTCGTTCATCCTTAAACCGTTTACGCCGATTAGGGATGGTATGGTTTATGGCCAACGACAACAGTAAATTTAGGATTAAAGAGTCAGTCTTTCGCTTCGGTGCAGAAGTTCGCAGTGGTGATGATCCACGCGAGGCACAACTTCGCTTAATACGCGATGGCGAAGCGGTAGCCATCGAGACCGGTACGGGGCTGACAGATGAAGAAAAAGAGCGAGCCGACGATGACGCGGCCGAAGGGCAACAAGAAGGTGATGACGCATGATTGAACGTGGAAAATTTCGTTCGCTTACCCTAATAAACTGGAATGGTTTCTTTGCCCGGACATTTGACCTAGATGAATTGGTCACGACCCTGTCTGGGGGGAATGGCGCGGGTAAATCGACAACGATGGCCGCCTTTATCACCGCGTTAATCCCTGATTTAACGCTGTTGCACTTTCGTAACACGACGGAAGCGGGTGCGACGACCGGATCCCGAGATAAAGGCCTACATGGTAAACTGCGCCCAGGCGTTTGTTATGCTGCCTTAGACGTCGTTAACTCCCGTGGACAGCGCTCCCTCGTCGGCGTACGTCTGCAACAAGTAGCAGGCCGTGATAAAAAAGTTGATATTAAACCCTTCAGTATCCACGATATTCCAGAAGATACCTTACCGACTGATCTCTTAACCGAGGTCTTAAATAGTCGTCAAGCCAAGGTACGCCCGCTGAGCGAAGTGAAAGAGCGGATGGATACGCAACAGGTCATGACCTTTAAAGCCTATGGTTCGGTGACCGATTATCACAGCATGATGTTTGATCACGGTATCGTCCCCCGTCGTTTACGCAGCCAGAGTGACCGCAGTAAATTCTATCGCCTGATTGAAGCCTCTTTATACGGTGGGATCTCCAGTACTATTACACGATCACTACGCGATTATCTGTTACCGGAAAACGGCGGCGTGCGTAAGGCATTCCAAGATATGGAAGGAGCTTTACGGGAAAATAGGATGACGCTCGAAGCGATTCGTGTCACCCAAGCCGATCGGAGTCTGTTTAAACATCTGATTACCGAAGCGACACAATACGTCGCCTCCGACTATATGCGTCATGCAAATGACCGCCGTATTAATTTGGATGGTGCGATTGCGCTACGCCAAGAGTTGTTATCGGGTCGCCATCAACTGAAAACAGAGCAATTCCGTCACGTCGAGATGGCTCGTGAGCTATCTGAGCATGTCGGGGCAGAAGGGGACTTGGAGAGCGAATATCAAGCGGCAAGTGACCACCTCACCGTGGTGCAGAATGCAGTGCGCCAGCAAGAAAAAATCGAGCGTTATGAAAATGAGATCGAAGAGCTCTCTTATCGTTTAGAAGAGCAGCAAGAAGTCGTGGCTGAAGCGCAAGAGATTAACGAAGAGCATCAAGCGAATGTTGAAGCCTCAGAAATCGAAGTCGATGAACTGAAAAGCCAGCTCGCCAACTTCCAACAGGCGTTAGACGTCCAGCAAACCCGCGCTATTCAATATCAGCAGGCGATTAATGCGCTACAGCGTGCAAAAGATCTCTGCCACCTTGAGGATTTATCCTCTGAAAACGCCGCTGAATGGCAGGCCCGTTTCCAAGCGCGTGAGGAAGAAGCAACGAATTTATTGCTTAACCTAGAGCAGAGGCTTAGCGTAGCGCAGGCGGCACACAGTCAATTCAATCAAGCCTTAGAATTGGTTCAGCAAATCAGCGGACCCGTTAACCGTGCTGACGCCTGGCAGGTTGGGCGAGAAGCGTTACGTGAAGCACAACAACAACGCCATCTTGCCGAGCAACTCCCCTCGTTACGTCTACGTCTGTCTGAGTTAGAACAGCGGCTTCGCGAGCAGCATGATGCAGAGCGCCTATTAGCAGAATTTTGTAAACGCCAAGGCCAGCAGTACGAAGCCGAAGAGTTAGAAGATCTCCATCGTGAATATGAAGCACGAATCGAACAACTAAGCGCAGGCGTTGATGAAGCCAGTGAACAGCGTTTACTCCATCGCCAATCGCTGGATCAAATTCGCGAAAAAATTAGCGCTCTGACTCACCGAGCACCACATTGGCTAGCGGCACAGGAAATCCTGACACAGTTGAGTGAACAGACGGGACAAGTCTTCACCCAAAGCAGTCAGGTGACTGAATATATGCAGTACCTGCTAGAACGTGAGCGGGAAACGACTGTTGAACGCGATGAAGTCGCTAACCGTCGTCGTCAAGTCGAACAGCAAATTGAGCGTCTTAGCCAACCTGGCGGCGCAGAAGATAGTCGCTTAAACCATCTGGCTGAGAAGTTTGGCGGCGTGCTCTTGTCCGAGATTTATGATGACGTAACACTTGAAGACGCTCCATATTTCTCGGCGCTGTACGGCCCTTCACGTCATGCGATTGTCGTTCCTGAGCTGGCCCCAGTCCAAGCACTGTTAGCTGACCTTGAAGATTGTCCAGAAGACCTCTACTTAATCGAAGGGGACCCACAATCTTTCGATGACAGCGTCTTTAGTGTTGAGGAACTGAACCAAGCGGTGGTGGTTAAAATCGCCGATCGCCAGTGGCGTTATTCTCGTTTCCCGAAAGTACCCCTGTTCGGACGTGCCGCCCGTGAAAATCAACTTGAACTGCTTTCGCAAGAGCGTGATGTATTGAGTGAAAAATACGCCACCCTCTCGTTCGATGTTCAGAAATCACAGCGTCTGCACCAATCCTTTAGTCGTTTTATTGGTAGTCATCTAGCGACTGCCTTTGAACAGGATCCCGAAGCGCAAATTCGCCAACTCACCTCGCGTCGTACCGATATCGAGCGAGCGATGGCCCAACATGAGACCAATACTCAACAGCAACGTCAGCAATTCGAGACTGCCCGTGAAGGGGTCGCATCACTTAACCGCCTTCTACCACGCGTTAATTTACTGTTAGACGAAACCTTAGCAGACCGTTGCGAAGAGTTGCGTGAGCAGGTCGAGGAGTCGCAAGAAGCGGCACGCTTCCTCCATCAGTTCGGGCAGAAGCTGGCCAAACTCGAGCCGTTAATCAGTGTTTTACAAAGTGACCCTGAGCAGCATCAGCAGTTACAAGACGACTATCGTACTGCGCAACAGCAGCAGCGTGATTACCGTCAGCAAGCTTTCGCGCTCACTGAAGTGGTTCAACGCCGTGCGCATTTTAACTATGCTGAAGCGGAAGGAATGGTCGATGGTAATAGTGACCTAACGCAAAAATTACGCCAGCAGTTAGAGCATGCTGAGGGCGAACGCGCCGAGCTACGCGACCGTTTACGCCAACATCAACAACAATTAACGCAGAGCAGCCAGCTGCTGGCCTCGCTAAAAAGTTCCTATGATGCGAAGCGCGATATGTTGTCGGAATTGCAACAAGAGATGCAAGCCTTGGGGGCAAAAGCCGATCCTCACGCTGAGTTACAAGCTAAAGAACTTCGTGACTCGCTGTATCATCAGTTGAGCCACAACCGCGCACGCCGTCATCAATTGGAGAAGCAATTAACCTTCTGCGAAGCGGAGATGGAGTCCTTACAAAAACGGTTACGCAAAGTTGAGCGCGATTACAGCCAAAGCCGTAACCAAGTGGTAAGCGCGAAAGCGGGCTGGTGCACGGTCTTGCGTCTAGTAAAAGAGAATGGCTTAGAGAGACGCTTACATCGTCGTGAGCTGGCCTATTTAGGCGGTGACGAACTCCGTTCTATGTCGGATAAAGCGCTAGGTGCACTACGTTTGGCGGTAGCCGATAATGAACATCTTCGCGACGTGTTGCGTCTTTCAGAAGAGCCACGTTATCCTGAGCGTAAGGTTCGTTTCTTCATTGCCGTCTACCAGCATCTGCGTGAGCGGATCCGTCAAGATATTATCCGTACCGATGATCCGATCGAAGCTATCGAACAGATGGAAATCGAGCTTAACCGCTTAACGGAAGAGTTAACTTCCCGCGAGCAAACACTGGCGATTAGTTCACGCAGCGCCGCAAATATTATCCGTAAGACGATTCAACGTGAGCAAACTCGTATTCGTCAATTAAACCAAGGATTGCAGGCGGTTAAATTCGGTCAGGTCAATAGCGTGCGCTTGAATGTTAATGTTCGTGAGGCGCATTCGACGCTTCTAGAGACCTTGGCGCAAGACCATGAGCAGCATCAAGACCTGTTCAACAGCCAGCGGCTTACCTTCTCTGAAGCCTTGGCCAAATTATATCAACGCCTCAATCCACATATCGACTTAGGCAGTCGTACGCCGCAGGTTATCGGCGAAGAGCTATTAGATTATCGAAACTATTTGGAAATGGAAGTTGAGGTTAATCGTGGCTCCGATGGCTGGTTGCGGGCGGAGAGTGGGGCGCTATCGACGGGTGAGGCGATTGGTACCGGCATGTCCATCTTAGTGATGGTAGTACAAAGCTGGGAGGATGAGTCTCGTCGCCTGAGAGGTAAGGATATCTCCCCATGTCGCTTATTATTCTTGGATGAAGCGGCACGTCTCGATGCGCGTTCAATCGCCACATTGTTTGAGCTATGTGAGCGACTCGAAATGCAATTGGTCATTGCAGCACCCGAAAATATTAGTCCAGAAAAAGGAACAACTTACAAACTAATGCGTAAAGTTGTTAACGAGATTGAACATGTGCATGTAGTTGGATTAAAAGGATTTTCTCCAGAAGCAACGCCAGCACAGGTGACCTCTGAGCCTATCGCTAGCGATAACTAGATTAGCCATAATTATCATTTCTCCCTGATTAAACGACATTTGTTTATAACAAATGTCGTTTTTTCGTTTACACTCAAAGTAAGAAAATAATAAAAAACATTGAACTTTTTGGTGCGTGTCTAAACAAGGTAAGGAGTCAGGGATGTTTCTAAAGTGTTTTCAACTCAAACCGGTATTGCTGGTCGGCGGTATGTCGTTGGCGGTCGGTAGTTCAATGGCAGCACAAGCCGCTCCTGAACAGGCAAGCTCATCAATTACTCATACCAATGCTGCCAGCCAGCGTATTGCCTCGATATATCAGGCGTTACCTTCCGGTGTCTCTCCTTATTACGGCAGTTTGTTGACCTCAGTCTACCGTCAGCACCACCAGCAACCGTTATGGACCGACGAAGCGGCGATTCATAGTTTTGAGCAGCAACTTTCTGAGGTTGCCTTATCAGGCGTTCAACCGCAATTTACCCGGTGGCTATCGGTATTAAGCCGTAGTGATTTATCCGGTGACGCGCGTGATGTCGTCCTCTCAGATGCACTATTAGGCTATTTACAATTTGTCAGCGCGGCTCCGGCACAGGGAGAGACCTGGTTCTATGGCCCGAATGGTTCCCGTCTGACAGCACCGAGCTCGGCACTGGTAGGGCGCTGGATGCAAGCCGTGAATCGCGGTACAACGCAACAATTTATCGATAGCCTAATGCCTCAGCATCCACAATATCGTCCGATGCAAAAAGCGTTGGTAGTATTACTGGCCGATAACAAACCTTGGCCAAGAGTCGATCTGAATCACACTATCCGCCCAGGTGACAGTGACCCGTCTGTGCCGCAATTGCGGCAGTTACTGGTTCGCGCTGGATGGTTGAGCGAAGCGGCAGCACAGGCCTCTATCCCGGCGCAACCTCAGCCCCAACCGGCACAACCACAACCGGTCGCCGCACCAAGCCAGCAAAGAATGTTATCTCCAGCTCCAGCATCAGCGAATACCGCGCCAGCCACTATCGGCCCAGTTGAAGATATTTATTCTGATGCCATGGTTTCAGCTGTGAAACGTTTCCAACAATGGCAAGGGTTAACCGACGACGGGGTTATCGGTTATAAGACTCGTGAATGGCTAAATATTACGCCACATCAACGCGCGACACTGCTTGCATTAAACATGCAGCGTCTACGCCTGCTACCTGATGATATGCATAATGGCATCATGGTGAATATTGCGAACTATTCACTGAATTATTATGTTGATGGCAAGACTATCCTCTCTTCGCGCGTCATTGTCGGACGTCCTGACAGGAAGACTCCCCTGATGCGTAGTGCGTTGAACAGTGTAGTACTCAATCCAACGTGGACGGTGCCCAATACCCTAATCCGTGAAGATTTGGTGCCAAAACTGCGTAAGGATCCGAGTTACTTAGCTAAGCATAACTTTACGCTCTATTCTGGCTGGGGGGCGGACGCGACAACCGTTAATCCGTCAAGCGTTAACTGGCAGACCGTTTCAGCTTCAGCATTCCCTTATCGTGTGATGCAATCGCCAGGGCCGCAGAACTCCTTAGGACGCTATAAGTTTAATATGCCGAGCTCTGATGCGATCTATCTACACGATACGCCAAACCATGGGCTCTTCCAGCAAGATATCCGTGCCATCAGCTCAGGCTGTGTGCGGGTAAATAAAGCGGCGCAATTAGCCGGTTTGCTGCTAAAAGATGTCGGTTGGGATCAAAGCCGTATATCCTCGACCATTGATAGCCGTACTACCCGTCCTGTCGCCATTCGCCATCGTATCCCCGTTAATCTTTACTATTTAACTGCGTGGGTCAGTGAGGATGGACAGGCACAATTCCGCACTGATATCTATAATTACGATCAGTTGGCGCGTTCTGGCTGGAGCGCGATCAGTAACGCTGAGAAGTTTTTATTATAGAATCCCGTTCAGCTGGCGAATAAGTCAGCTGAATGTTTTGCTAAGTGTAATTAAATTGATCGTTCTCATGTCCGCGGCTTGACGAAGAGCAATACTCTGGGTATGGTTCCCCTGTTGTTTTTTCGTCCTATTGCCTTGCGGATGCCCTGCCCATGGAAAAAATTGATTCACATCGTCGTAAACTGCTTCTACTTGGTTCTGCTGCAGCCGGTCTTTCTTGCCTACCACACTTCGCACAAGCCTCTTTGTCGACCTCGCGCCCTAAAATTTTGACGTTAAATAACATCAATACTGGCGAGAGTTTACAAGCCGAGTTTTTCAACGGTAAAACCTATAATCAAAGTGAACTTGCAAGGCTCAACCATTTTTTCCGCGATTACCGTGCAGATAAAATTCATGCCATTGACCCACACCTCTTTGAACACATCTACCGTCTTCAAGTGATGCTGGAAACACGTAAGCCTATCCAGCTGGTTTCAGGCTTTCGCAGTATTGCCACCAATAATCATTTGCGTGGCAGAAGTGCTCACAGCGGTGTTGCCAAGCACAGTTATCATACATTAGGCCAAGCAATGGATTTCCATATCGAAGGGATTGCGCTTAACAACGTTCGCAAAGCCGCATTGAAAATGAATGCCGGTGGCGTGGGCTATTACCCTAAGAGCAATTTTGTCCATATCGACACCGGTCCAGTGCGTCATTGGTCCTAATATGAATCCTACGATGAGCTCGATGGACTATAAGATAATCCCAGTAACGGCCTTCGCACAGAATTGCAGTGTAGTGATCTGTAAGAAAACCGGGAGCGCGGCGTTGATCGATCCTGGTGGCGATGCAGAAAAAATAATTGGGCTATTACATCAACACGCGATTCGGATAGATAAAATCTTACTGACACATGGTCATTTAGACCATGTGGGGGCGGCAAAAATTTTGGCGCAGCAGTTTGGTGTACCCTTGATCGGTCCGCATCGCGAGGATCTTTTTCTCTTCGAAAGCCTACCTCAGCAGTGCGCGATGTTCGGCTTCCCGCATTGTGAGGTATTTTATCCTGATCAATGGCTAGAAGAGGGCGATACCGTTAACGTCGGTGCGCTCCAATTTAGCATCTTGCACTGCCCAGGCCATACGCCTGGACACATAGTGTTCTACCAAAGCGGGGAGCAAGTACTGTTCTCTGGAGATGTTATTTTTAGAGGTGGAGTGGGGCGTAGTGATTTTCCCCGGGGCAATGGGCAACAATTGATTGAGTCGATTAAACAGAAGTTACTGCCATTAGGGGATGACGTCACCTTTATTCCAGGTCATGGGCCTAGTTCAACGCTCGGGCATGAACGTGTGACCAACCCGTATTTACGTTAATAAAATGCCCGGCAATTACCGGGCATTTATCATTATCGTGTCACGCTGATAATTGATTCGCAGAGACGTGACATATTTTCTGGCGTCATCCCAGCAATATTGATCCGACCTGAGGCAACGGCATAGATCGCAAATTCATCACGTAGTCTCATTACCTGATCTTTTGTCAGTCCGCTGTAAGAAAACATCCCATTTTGTTTATTAATAAATGAGAAATCCTGGGTCGCACCTTTCTCTTGTAACGTTTGCACGAATAGCTGGCGCATACGCTGAATACGCTGGCGCACTTCCAATAATTCTTGCTCCCAGATCGCCTTCAGGCTGTCATCATTTAAAATAGTTGCCACAACGGCTGCGCCATGTGAGGGGGGATTCGAATAATTTGCACGGATCACGGCTTTGACTTGACTAAAGGCATCACTACCTGCTTGATGGGTGGTGGTTTTTAGTGTGAAAGCACCAGTGCGTTCATTATATAAGCCGAAGTTTTTCGAGAAGGAGCTACAGACAATAAACTCTTGATGAGTTTCTGCGAATAAGCGTAGCCCTTGCGCATCTTCGTCCAAACCCTTTCCAAGACCTTGATAGGCGAAATCGAATAACGGAAGTAATGATTTACGCAAAATGAGTTCGGAAAGCTGTTGCCACTGCTCAATGGTTGGGTCAATACCCGTTGGATTATGACAACATCCATGAAGCAGGACGATATCGCCAGCTTCTGCAAAGGCTAACGAGTCCAGCATCGCCGAGAAATCTAGTGTATGAGTCTCTGGCTGATAGTAGTTGTAAGTCGCGACCTCTAAGCCACTCGCAGAAAAAATATTATGGTGATTTGGCCAGCTCGGATTGCTGACCCAAATACGCTTAGCACTTGTGTGCTGGGAGAGAAAATCTGCAGCGACACGTAGGGCACCCGTACCACCCGGCGTTTGCGCAGTAAAGAGGCATTGCGTTTCCAGGATAGGATTATTTGTGCCGAAAAGTAGCCGTTGGCATGCCTGCGCATAGGCACTATAACCCTCAATACTAAGATAATTTTTGCTTGTTTCAGTTTCGACTAACTGCTGCTCAGCTTTTTTGACACTGACCATTACAGGAGTGTGGCCGGTCTCATCTTTATAGACCCCTATGCCTAAGTTAATCTTATTAGGGCGTAGATCACTCTTATATAAATCCGCCAACCCTAAAATGGGATCAGCCGGCGCAGGAGGGATTGATTCAAACATAATAATATCCGAATTGAAGTGGGGTAAACATTAGGGTAGCGGTATGTTGAAGTTCGTACAACGGTTAAAAAAGAATTTCTGAGGAAATTGAAGTGGAATGTGACTACCTCGTAAGGTAGCCACAAGCAGTACTTAGAATTGGTAGACGAGTCCGGTCGCTACGGTATTATCGTTGGTCAGACCCAATTTATTGTTGTTGCTCAACTGATTAATACGATAGTCAACATAGGTCGACATATTTTTGTTGAAGTAATAGCTGGTTCCGACTTCGATATATTTTACGAGATCAACATCACCGATCCCTTCAACATCTTTCGCTTTTTGCTGAATAAATGCCAAGGACGGGCGTAAGCCGAAGTCGAACTGATACTGCGCGACAGCTTCAAAGTTTTGGGTTTTATTCGCGAAACCTGATTTAGATACACCGTTGATATCGCTACTGATGCGTGTCGCGTTCTGTCCTTCAGCATAAGTGACGGCAACATACACTGGGGCATTATCGTATTTCAGGCCCACACCCCAGACACTAGCGGTGTCGCCACTGCCGTAATCCATATTGTGTTGCTTAGTGGTACGATTTTGCTGTTGGTATGCACCCGTGATGGCAAAACTATAAGGAAGTGAGTAACTGCTTGAAATACCCCAGCCATCGCCATTTGAACGCAGCGCATCGGCACGATCGTTTTTACCTTGATATTGTAAGGCAATATTTAAGCCATCGACTAATCCGAAGAAATTAACGTTACGATAGGTGGCCACTCCAGTTGTACGGCTGGTCATGGAATCCGCATAACCAAAATCGCCACCAAACTCTGGTAGCATATCGGTATAGCTCAGCACATCATAAGCAACAGCGTAATTACGGCCATAATCGATAGAGCCATACTGATCGAAACGAAGACCCGCAAAGCCTAGACGGGTCTTATTTCCGTCTTGTGCATCACTGCCTTCGCTGTTATTAGCTTGGATATTATATTCCCATTGGCCGTATCCGGTCATATTCTCATTAATTTGTGTTTCGCCTTTGAAACCAAAGCGTACATAAGAGAAATCACCATCGTTGCTGTTATCATTCGAAAAGTAGTGTAATCCAACAGCCTTGCCATACAAATCTAGCTTGTTACCGTCTTTATTGTAGATTTCTGCAGCTTGCGCTGAAGAGAGTGCCAAAAGACTTGGAACGAGTAGAGAAAGGATTTTGCGCTTCATCATTAATACCCTCATTGGCATTATTATTAATTTTTTTTTATATATTGGAGATTCAAACCCGTTGCGGGCTCGTATTTGATAGCATCTATTGCAATATTTACAACTGTAATCAAACGAAATAAAGAGCTGCATCACATTTATAGCTGTATCGAGAGGTAACTTAATGTGACTTTGCTTTTTTCACAATGATCTTTATCAACGGGCAAAAAAAAATCCGCCGCAGCGGATTTTTACTATTGAGGTTTTTTTTAGAAATTTGCGCTGCGTGGTGTGCGAGGGAAGGCGATAACATCCCGGACATTCTGTACGCCAGTGACGTAGGAAACGAGACGTTCGAAGCCTAGGCCAAATCCTGAGTGCGGGACGGTTCCATAGCGACGCAGATCACGATACCACCAGTAATCTTCTTTATTTAGCCCCATTTCCGCTAAGCGTTGGTCTAAGACTTCTAAGCGTTCTTCACGCTCGGAACCACCGATGATCTCACCGATTCCCGGCGCTAACACATCCATCGCCGCAACGGTCTTACCATCGTCATTCAAGCGCATATAAAATGCTTTGATATCTTTCGGATAGTTTTTCACGACAACCGGGGCAGCAAAATGTTTTTCGGCTAAGTAGCGTTCGTGTTCTGAGGAGAGATCGATTCCCCACTCTACTGGGTTTTCGAAAGACTGACCTGATTGCAGTAAAATCTCAATAGCATCGGTATAGTCGATTTGAGCGAAATCGCTGCTGACAAATTTCTCTAAACGACTGATTGCTTCTTTGTCCACGCGCTCGGCAAAGAAGGCGAGGTCATCTGCACGCTCTTTTAAAACAGCGTTAAAGCAATACTTCAACATCGCCTCTGCCAAGGCCGCGGCATCGTCGAGATGTGCAAAGGCAACCTCTGGCTCTACCATCCAAAACTCTGCTAGGTGGCGGCTAGTGTTGGAGTTTTCTGCACGGAACGTCGGACCGAAGGTATAGATTTTAGATAATGCGCTGGCATAAGTCTCACCATTTAGCTGACCTGATACGGTAAGGAAGGCCTCTTTACCGAAAAAGTCTTGGCTATAGTCAACTTTACCTTGGTCATTACGCGGTAGATTTTCCATATCAAGCGTCGAGACACGGAACAGTTCACCCGCGCCTTCAGTATCCGAGGCGGTGATCAGTGGGGTGGAGACCCAAAAGTAGCCTTGTTCATTAAAGAAACGATGAATAGCTTGAGCTAGGGTGTTGCGCACGCGTGCGACAGCACCGATTAGATTGGTACGTGGGCGTAAGTGAGCAACTTCACGTAGGTATTCGATACTGTGACGCTTGGCCGCCATGGGGTAGCTATCGGGATCTTCGACCCAACCTACGACCTTAACTGCTGTCGCTTGGATCTCGAAAGATTGGCCCTGGCCCGGAGAAGCGACAACTGTACCGGTGACTTCTACCGAACAGCCAGTGGTCAGATGTAAAACTTCATCTTGATAATTAGTAAGCGAATTATTTACAACCGCCTGAACAGGATTAAAGCAGGAACCATCATAGATGGCAATAAAGGAAATACCAGCTTTGGAATCTCTACGGGTACGCACCCAGCCACGCACTGTAACTTCTGACTCTACAGCTACACGACCGTCTAGCACGTCCACGACAGGCACTATGCTCATAATTATCTCTCTGTTAGATGGAATCACTATTGAATAAGGTAGGATATGTTACTCAGGCAGGATAAGTAAACAAGCAAAATAGATAGAAAAAAAAGGATTGGGCCAGATTATCTCTGGCCTAGGGGTTAGCCTGCACAATTTATCTTCGGTAAGTCGAAGGCTTTTTCCAGAGCTTTAACAAAAGAGATGTCCTGGCAGATGGTTTTGCCTGGGCTATCAGATAATTTGGCTACCGGTTTGCCGTCACAGCTGGTCAGCTTGATCACAATATTCAGTGGGCTAACGCCAGGCAGATCGCAGGTAAGGCGTGTGCCAACACCGAAAATGATGTTAATACGGGGATCGAAATGGCGGTAAAGTTCCAGCGCCTTATCTAAGGTTAGACTGTCGGAGAAAACTAATGTCTTCTCACGAGGGTCAATCCCAAGGGAGAGATAGTGCTTAATAATTTTCTCACCCCATACAATAGGATCACCTGAATCGTGGCGAACCCCTTGATACCGGTTAGCAAAATTAAATCCGAAGTCGCGTAAAAATGCATCCGTGGCGATACAGTCCGTCAAGGCGATACCGAGCATATCGTTATACTCTTCCAACCACGCTTGCAGCGCTGCGCGTTGACTGTGTGCTAATTCTGAACTGATCTGCTGGTGCGCTTGAAACCACTCGTGTGCTTGGGTGCCAACAGGAGCTAACTGATGGCGACGCGCAATATCGTAATTACTGGTACCGACGAGCCAAGGGACTTCCCTGACCAGTTCCGCTACGACAGACTCTTGTACTGACTGAGAGAAGCGTCGGCGGGTTCCAAAGTCCATTAATTTGAAACGTGACATATCGAGGTCAGCTGAGTCGGCCTTAAACTTCGCTAATTTCGTATTCAGTAGCGCTAACGCGTCAGCGGCGGTGGTCCCAGGGGAACGATCTCGGTGCACAACCTCGGAAATTAAAGCAAGTAACGGCACTTCCCAGAGAATAACTTCGATCCAAGGTCCTGTAATAGTCAGTACTAATCGGCCTTGTTGATTACTTACTTCCACCTGTTGTGGGTCGAAGCGGAAAGTCTTAAGCCAGTTAAGGTAATCAATGGTGAAGAAGGGCAGGGAGGCTAGATAACGGTACTCTTCGTCCGTTAGGGCCAGTTGCTGCATTAAATTGATTTGCGTGACAATCTCCTCGGCGTAAACGCCGAGTAACTCATCACCTCGGCACCGGAACTCGGCGGTGACAGACAAATGTCGATAGCGATGAAACACCGCTTGCTGCATATGCAACTTATAGGCATCTGTATCGAGCAACGTGGTCAGTATCGGAGAAGCAAGTGGTTTCATAGTGCTTATCGGCATCCTTTGGACAATATCACTCTGCAGCCCGGCAGAAAAAGTCGTTATATCAGGCAACAGTATAACTTGTCGCCTTAAAAAGTGAATTGGATCACACCATAGATTATTCGCTAAATCGAGAATAAATTGTGCTAAATGTTAAAATTATGTTCTTAGACGCGGGCGACTTGCTGTGATGGACTGGAATCTGGTATAGAGAGCACCTAGACTTTGAGTCAACACTCTATTATTGACATGGATATGGCATGACACAGCAACCACAAGTTAAATACCGCAAAGATTACACTGCGCCTGAATTCACTATCACCGATATCGACTTAACGTTCTATTTAGATGAAAAAGTCACTAAGGTCTTGGCCGTGAGCCAAGTTAAACGTTGTGAGGCGTCTGCTAAAGATCTACTGTTGCAGGGAGAAGGATTAGTTCTGCTCAGTGTAAAAATAAACGGTGAGGCGTGGCAGGACCATTCCATAGAATCCGGTAACTTACTCTTACGCAACGTTCCCGAGCACTTTACGCTCGAAATTGAAAATGAGATCCACCCTGACCAAAACAGCGCATTGGAAGGCCTCTATAAGTCAGGTGAAGCACTCTGTACTCAATGTGAGGCTGAAGGCTTTCATCACATTACTTGGTATTTGGATCGTCCCGACGTATTGGCACGTTTTAGCACCACGATCTATGCCGATAAGCAACGTTACCCTTATTTACTCTCCAACGGTAACCGTATAGACGCGGGTGAATTAGATAACGGCCAACACTGGATTAAATGGCAAGATCCCTTCCCGAAACCTTGTTACCTCTTTGCGCTAGTCGCCGGCGGTTTTGATGTATTACGCGATACCTTTACCACTCAATCTGGCCGCAATGTTGCCTTAGAGATCTTCGTCGACCAAGGTAACCTTGACCGTGCTGGCTGGGCGATGACTTCATTAAAACAGAGCATGAAGTGGGATGAAGAGCGCTTTAACTTAGAATACGACTTAGATATCTTTATGATCGTTGCCGTCGACTTCTTCAATATGGGCGCGATGGAGAATAAAGGTCTCAATATTTTCAACTCGAAATACGTTCTCGCCAAACCAGAAACGGCTACCGATAAAGACTACCTCGGCATTGAAGCGGTGATCGGTCATGAATATTTCCATAACTGGAGTGGTAACCGCGTTACCTGTCGCGATTGGTTCCAGCTCAGCTTGAAAGAAGGGCTTACCGTCTTCCGGGATCAAGAATTCAGTTCTGATTTGGGTTCACGCGCGGTCAACCGTATCGATAATGTTCGCGTTATGCGTGGGGCACAGTTTGCCGAAGATGCAAGTCCTATGGCTCACCCGATTCGTCCTGAACAAGTGATGGAAATGAATAACTTCTATACCTTGACGGTTTACGAGAAAGGGTCAGAAGTGATCCGTATGATCCACACGTTGCTGGGCGAAGAAAAATTCCAAGCCGGTATTGCGCTCTATTTCCAACGTCATGACGGAAGTGCCGCGACTTGTGAGGACTTTGTTAAAGCGATGGAAGATGCTTCCGGGGTTGATCTGACTCAGTTCCGCCAATGGTATCGTCAATCGGGCACACCAATTCTTACTATTGAAGACGACTATGATCCGAATAGCGAAACCTATACGCTAACTGTCACGCAAGAAACGCCTGCAACAGCCGATCAAGCGGAGAAAAAACCGCTGCATATTCCTCTAGCGATTGAGTTATACGATAACGAAGGACAGGTAATCCCACTGCAATACAAGGGGGAAGCGATCGATTCCGTCCTGAACGTTACGGAAGCGACGCAGATTTTTGTCTTCGATAAAGTCTGGTTCCAACCTACCCCTGCGCTGCTTTGCGAGTTTTCAGCACCCGTAAAATTACATTATCAGTGGAGCGATGCGCAACTTACGTTCCTTATGCAACATGCGCGTAATGCTTTCACTCGCTGGGATGCGGCACAGAGCCTATTAGCCACTTATCTGAAGTTAAATATTGCGCGTTTCGCCCAACAACAACCGTTGTCTGTTCCTCGGCATGTCGTCGATGCATTCCAAACAGTGTTAGTGGATGATTCCATCGATCCAGCTCTGAAAGCACAGATCTTTACGTTACCTTCTGAGAATGAGATCGCTGAATGGTTTGAGGTCATTAATCCGACCGCAATCGCGGCGGTGAGAGCTTCGTTATTGCAGCTTTTAGCCAAGGCGCTAGTGAAAGAGCTCAATGAGACTTATCAACAGAATCAGTGCGCGGAATATCGTGTCGTAGAACAAGATATCGGCAAACGTGCGCTGAAAAATATTGCGTTATCCTACTTAGTCTTTGCGGATGAGACATTAGGCGAGCAGCTAGCCGTTAATCAGTACCAATCGGCCAATAATATGACCGATGCCTTAGCGGCGCTAAGCAGTGCCGTATCAGCGCAACTCCCTGCAGCGGATCAGCTGCTGGCACAATGGGACGAGCGTTGGTACCAAGATGGTTTAGTGATGGATAAGTGGTTTATCTTACAGGCCACGCGTCCGGGAGAGCAGGTGGTTGACCACGTCCGCCAACTCTTATCGCATCGTTCATTTACCATGAAAAATCCTAACCGTGTACGTTCGTTAATCGGTGCATTCTGTTCCGCTAACCCAGCTGCTTTCCATGCTGAGGACGGTTCAGGTTACCAATTCTTGGTAGAAATGCTAACCGATCTCAATCATCGTAACCCACAAATTGCAGCAAGGATGATTGAACCTTTGATTCGCTTGAAGCGTTACGATGAAGGACGTCAGCAGCTGATGCGAGCAGCCTTGGAGCAGCTCTTAACACTGGATAATCTTTCACGGGATCTGTACGAAAAGATTACCAAAGCTTTAGCGGCCTAGACACCACCCTCCAAGCTCTAGGTGTCAGGCCTAGAGCTTATTTTCCGTGCCCGTGCAAGTTAAATTTACTTTCACCCTAAAAATGCTACCATCCCCCCCTGACTAGAGTCCGTCGCTATTACTATTGTCAGCCTTTGGAGGGGAAATGTTGTATCCATTAATTCGTTCTGCGCTATTCCAGTTTGATGCCGAAAAAATCCATGAACACACGATCCATGCGTTGAAAAAAGTTAGCGGAACGCCCTTTGAAGCGCTGATCACCCAACGCTTGACCAACAAACCTGTAGAGTCGATGGGCATGACTTTCCCTAATCCGGTTGGTTTAGCCGCAGGTCTGGATAAAAATGGCGAATGCATCGATGCTTTTGCTGCGATGGGGTTTGGGTTCATCGAAATCGGAACAGTCACTCCTCGAGCACAGGCTGGAAACGATAAGCCCCGATTATTTCGCTTAGAACAGGCGGAAGGGATTATTAACCGTATGGGCTTCAATAATCAGGGTGTCGATCAATTGGTTGAGAATGTAAAGGCATCCCGTTACCGAGGCATTCTAGGGATTAATATCGGTAAAAATAAAGATACCCCGGTTGAACAAGGTAGCGACGATTATTTATTCTGCATGGAAAAAGTCTATGCTCATGCCAGTTATATCACTGTTAATATCTCGTCACCAAACACCCCAGGATTACGTTCCCTACAATATGGTGAAGCGCTGGATGAATTATTGGCAGCTATCAAAATTAAGCAAAATGATCTTCATCAGCGCCATTTAAAATATGTTCCCGTCGTCGTAAAGATCGCGCCAGATCTTTCCTTGGAAGAATTAGTTCAAGTTGCCGACAGTTTGGTCCGACATAATATAGATGGCGTCATTGCAACGAATACCACTTTGGACCGCTCACTGGTGACAGGACTACCTTATGCAAATGAAGCGGGGGGACTGAGTGGCCGTCCAGTCCAATTAAAGTCGACTGAAATCATCAGACAATTGCACCACGAGCTGCAAGGGGCCTTGCCGATAATTGGTGTAGGCGGCATAGATTCGTTAATGGCGGCAAAGGAAAAATATGCTGCCGGGGCAACTTTATTACAAGTTTATTCTGGTTTTATTTATCACGGACCAAAATTAATTAAAAATATCGTGATGGGTAGTTAACCGATTAACGGCCCGTATAAATAAAGTAGTTTATTTTTTATGCTGGGTCGTTTATATTTCATTCAGTTTAGGTAATGAGTGATACTCTTTTAATGATACATTGATTTAAGCTTAAGACTATTTAGGGATAATTTATGAAGTTGAAACCCGATGATTGCTGGCAATGGCATTACGACTTGGAACAGGATTCCGTTAGGTTAGATTTTAACGATGGGTCAAGCTTCACTTCGCAATTCTCATCTAAGATGCTTATCCCTGACGCTTTCTCTTCTCACCCCTTCTGTGTGGAAGATGCCACTCTTTTCGAACAGTTTGCTGAGAGCTGCCTCCAGACGACGCTTGATGAAGCCCAATCTCGACAACTGATTATTAGTGGCTTAATCGCGTACCGATTCCTAAAACCACAAATGCCAAAAAGCTGGCATTTTGCTTCGCGTCGCCAAGCTATTCAGCCTGAAGTCGGCGCAATGGTCCTGACCGAACTTACCAGCAATAATGAACAAGCCCTACTAATGGTTATTGAAACCAATCAACAGGCGTCCTTATGTGTGGTTGCGCAGCCTGAGCTATTATTGAATAGCGGTAAATTGCTCTATCTTGGTGACGCAATCAAGATTATGAACGACCGTTTAGCCACTTGGCAGCCAACACAGGCATTACTACTAGAAAAAGTCGGTTAATTCAGTTCGAGCTTCAAAGGTCCCTGTTCAGGGACACAACAGCAGCTTAATAGGGTCGACTCGGAAAGCGCACGGCTGTTTAATGCTTTAACCGACCCCGATAGCTTAGTGAGACGGCAGCTGCCACAACTGCCCATCCGGCATGAGTAGGGAATAGAGTGTCCCTGAAGTTCAAGCTGTTCCAACAAAATCTGTTGGTTGTTTCCTATAAAACGCTGTCCTGAAAATTCAATCTCGATCGCTTTTTCTGCTGGCTCACAACACGTTGTAACTTGAGGAGCGTCCTGCGAAGATTTTTCGTGGTACAGTCGTGGCGGCTTGGTTTTTAGTACTGACAGATCGTCACCAACCCGAATTATCCCACTATTTCGAGCGATTAAATTTAACCCGAAATCGATATTTCCGCTATCGTCAGCGGCCTCACGGAACTGACCTAAGGTACGCATCGGTTCCCCACTCGGGTGCTTACGGGCATTACGACTATTGACCGTAGTGAGGATACAGCGGCTACAGGGTTTGGCCACATCGAAAATAATTTCTCCGATACGTACCACCGCCCAGTTATCCTCTTGCCATGGCTCGGCCCCTGACACCACAAGGTTTGCTCGAAATTGTTCAATCGTAACACCGGCTGGGCAACGATTTTGAAGGTCATGTAGGGAACCCTCGTTAACTAATAGGAAAGGGTAGCCATCCGCGAAAGAGAGGGGATGCTCTGGTCGTTTTTTAATTTTCCGCTGTGGGATCTCGCCAATCCACCGTAATTGGACCGGGTGAGGAAAATATTGACTTAACCATTGATTGATCGCATCGGGCGCAACTTTTGCCGTAAAGTGATTACCCCACACTTCGGTTGGAAAATTGACCTCTGAAAAATCGTCGAGTTTAATCCAAGCATACTGGTGGTCAGGGGCTTGCAGGTAAAGACCCTGTTGCGTCAAGGTTGGGGTAAACAACAACATTTCAGGATACTTACGTGCCGTAACGAAGGTCCCATCCTCCAAGGTCACCATAAAATGACGATCCCAAGTTAAACCGGTGTCTTGCACTAACGCATGGGAAAGTTGAGTACCCTGCATCGACTTTATAGGATAAGTAAAGAGTTTAGCGAGGCTAATCATTAATAGGAGTCTCTTTCGTACGTAACAATTGCAGTAACTTTATGACATAGCGTCGTGATTCGCTATACTAAGCGCAAATTTTCCGATCTAAAGAACTTTATTATGAATTCTCTTTTTGCCAGCACCGGTCGTGGACTGGAAGAACTTTTAAAAACAGAACTTGAGGGCTTCGGCGCTCAAGAGATACGGCTGGTCCCGGGAGGCGTTCACTACAGTGGTAATGATGAGGTGATGTACCGCAGCTTACTCTGGAGCCGGATTGCTTCGCGGATCATGTTACCGCTGGGAGAATTCAATGTTTTCAGTGACCTTGATCTCTATGTGGGTGCGCAATCTATCGCCTGGGATGAGATCTTCGAACCAGAATCCTCATTTGTGATTAATTTCCAAGGGACTAACGACGAAATCCGTAATAGTCAATTTGGTGCGTTGCGTATTAAGGATGCTATTGTCGATAGCTTCACCCGTAAAAATCTCCCTCGTCCGAATGTCGACCGAGATTATCCGCATATTCGTATCAACGCGTGGCTACACCGCGATAAGGTAAATATTTCCTTAGATTTAAGCGGCGATGCCTTGCATCAACGCAACTATCGTCATGCTACGGGCCAAGCACCGCTTAAAGAGACCTTAGCTGCAGCGATTATCATGCGCTCTGGTTGGAAACCGGGAACGCCTATGGTCGATCCAATGTGCGGATCCGGTACGCTATTAATTGAAGCGGCAATGATGGCGGCCGATCGTGCGCCGGGATTATTGCGTGACCACTGGGGCTTCTATGCGTGGAAAAAATTTAATCAAATCGAGTGGGATAAAATCGTCGCGGACGCGCAACAGCGCGCGAACTTGGGCATGCAAAGCAAGCAAATTCGTTTCTTCGGTTACGACAAAGATGGTCAGGTGATCGAGCGTGCGCAAACCAATGCTCGCCGCGCAGGTGTCGCACCTTTTATTAGTTTCAAACGCCAAGATGCCATTCAGCTTAAGAATCCACAACCCGAAGCTGAAGCAGGTACAGTGATTAGTAACCCACCTTATGGTGAGCGCCTAGAAAACGAGCCTGCATTGATTGCGTTACATAGCCAGTTAGGCCGCATTCTGAAATCGCAGTTTGGGGGTTGGAACCTATCATTATTCAGCGGTTCACCTGAGCTGCTCGACTGCCTACAACTTCGTGCAGATCGCCAATTTAAAGCGAAAAACGGTCCACTAGATTGCGTTCAAAAGAATTATAAACTGCGTGCCCCGGTTGAAGGCCAAGTCGTCGGCGAGTTAGCACCTGACTTCGCTAACCGTCTGCGTAAAAATATTAAGAAATTGGATAAGTGGGCGAAGCAGGAAGGGATCGAGTGTTACCGTATCTACGACGCCGATCTTCCCGACTATAATATTGCGATTGACCGCTACGCCGACTATGTCGTCGTTCAGGAATATGCGCCACCAAAAACGGTTGAGCCGCAAAAAGCACGCCAACGGCTGTTCGACGTGATCAGCGTAACCTTGCAGGTACTCGAACTCCCCGCAAACCAATTGGTGCTAAAAACCCGTGAACGCCAAAAAGGCACGCAGCAGTATCAAAAATTAGCCACGAAAAACGACTTTTTCGAAGTAAGTGAATTCAATGCACACTTCTGGGTAAACCTGACAGATTATCTCGATACTGGCCTGTTTATTGACCACCGCCTGGCACGTAAGATGCTTGGCGAAATGAGCCAGAATAAAGACTTCCTTAACCTGTTTGCCTATACCGGTACCGCGAGCGTTCATGCAGCATTGGGCGGGGCAAAGTCGACGACTACTGTCGATATGTCGCGGACCTACCTAGAGTGGGCGGAGCGTAATTTTCAATTAAACGATATCTCAGGACAATCACATCGCCTCATTCAAGCCGATTGTCTGAGCTGGATCAGAGAGTCTCGAGAAACCTTTGACGTTATCTTTATCGATCCGCCAACGTTCTCCAACTCTAAACGAATGGAAGAGAGCTTTGACGTACAGCGCGACCACCTGTCGTTATTAACGGATCTCCAATATCTATTACGGACCGGTGGCACCATCATGTTCTCGAATAACAAACGGGGATTCCGTATGGATCATGAAGGCCTTGCCGCTATTGGTTTACAAGCGCGGGATATTACCGCTAAAACACAATCTCAAGATTTCGCTCGTAATAAACATATCCACAATTGCTGGTTAGTTACGCGTGTAGGTCAGGAATAATAACTATGTCATTAATTAGTATTCATGGGGCTTGGTTGTCCTATAGCGACGCACCATTGCTGGATAACGCTGAATTACATATCGAAGAAAATGAGCGTGTCTGTCTTGTTGGCCGAAATGGCGCGGGAAAATCGACCCTGATGAAAATCATCAATCAGGAAGTTCCCCTCGATGATGGCCGTATCGTTTATGAACAAGATTTGGTCATTGCTCGTTTACAGCAAGATCCGCCGCGCAATATTGCTGGTTCGGTCTACGATTTTGTTGCCGAAGGGGTTGCGGAACAAGCGCAGCATTTGAAAGCTTACCACGCGATATCACATACTGTGATGCAAGATCCTAGCGAGAAGAATCTCAATGAAATGGCCCGCTTACAAGCCGTGCTTGATCATCAGAATCTCTGGCAACTTGAAAGCCGTATCAACGATGTATTGTTGAAAATTGGACTCGATGCAGACACTGAACTCTCTTCATTGTCCGGAGGATGGCTACGTAAAGCGGCTCTTGGTCGCGCGCTGGTATCAAACCCTAAGGTTTTGATGCTCGATGAACCGACGAACCACTTAGATATCGAAACCATTCATTGGTTAGAAAACTTCCTTAAAACGTTTAACGGTAGCATTATCTTTATCTCGCATGACCGCTCCTTTATTCGCAACATGGCAACACGTATCGTCGATCTTGATCGCGGTAAACTCGTCTCGTGGCCGGGAGATTACGACCAATATCTGCTAGGTAAAGAGGAGGCGTTACGGGTCGAAGAGCTGCAAAATGCAGAGTTTGATCGTAAGTTAGCGCAAGAGGAAGTATGGATCCGTCAAGGGATCAAAGCGCGTAGAACCCGTAACGAAGGACGGGTGAGGGCGCTTAAGGCCTTACGTCGTGAGCGTTCTGAGCGCCGCGAGGTAATGGGTAAGGCTAACATGCAGGTCGGCGAAGCAAGCCGTTCCGGTAAGATTGTCTTCGAGTTAAAAGACGTAGTCTATCATGCTGGCGGTAAAACGCTGGTGGACCAGTTCTCCGTGCAGGTCCAGCGTGGGGATAAAATCGCCCTAATCGGCTCTAACGGCTGTGGTAAGACCACCCTGCTGCGTTTGATGCTAGGCCAGCTTAAGGCCGAGCAGGGTCGTGTTCATATCGGGACTAAATTAGAGGTCGCTTATTTCGACCAGCACCGCGCCGAACTGGATCCCGATCGTACCGTCATGGATAACTTGGCCGAAGGTAAGCAAGAAGTCTTAGTCAACGGTAAGCCTCGCCATGTGCTCGGTTATCTGCAGGACTTCCTCTTCCATCCTAAGCGTGCGATGACTCCGGTAAGGGCGTTATCAGGTGGTGAGAGAAACCGTTTATTGCTGGCTAAGTTATTCTTAAAACCGAGTAACCTGTTGATTCTCGATGAACCGACCAATGACTTAGACGTTGAAACCTTGGAGCTACTTGAAGAACTTATCGATGGTTACCAAGGTTCCGTGTTACTGGTCAGCCACGATCGTCAATTCGTGGATAATACCGTGACCGAGTGTTGGATCTTCGAAGGCGAGGGTGAAATTGGCCGTTATGTCGGCGGCTACCATGATGCCCAACATCAACGCAGCACCTCGCGGAGTTCGCAGCGTAAGTCTCGTCCAGCCCCTGCAGCGACAGCACCTGTGGTTGAGCAGAACAAACCATCGGTAGCTAAAAAAGCTCCTGCAAAACTAAGCTATAATCTAACTCGGGAGCTTGAACAGCTGCCGCAGAAGATGGAAAGTTTAGAGACTGAGATCGCGCAGTTACAAAGCACCATGGCGGACGCAGCCTTCTTTAGTCGTCCCCATGACGAGACTCAGCCAATCATTGATCAATTAGCAGCATTGGAAGCAGAATTTAATACTGCCTTTGAGCGCTGGGAATATTTGGAAAATCTCAAGAATGGTGAATAACGCATTGGTGCAGTATGAGTAACCATTGCCATGAAGATCAGACTCACCGCTGGGTGCTATGCCCCCACTGTGATATGACCACCAAGCTGCCCGGCCTTGCGCCGGGTACGCGGGCAACCTGCAACCGTTGTGGCAGTACCTTAGCGACTGCATGGCACGAACCTCTGCGTCGGCCAATGGTCTACGCATTTTCAGCCTTAGTGATGTTAGTGTTAGCTAATCTTTTCCCATTTATCAGCATCAGCGTAATGGGAATGACTAACCAAATAAGTTTGCTCCAAATTCCACAAGCAATGGTTGACGATAGATATCGTTTTCTCGCCACAATATTCCTATTGTTTGTACAGATTATTCCTGCGACCTGTCTTGCCAGTATCTTGCTTCTCACCCTCAATCAACGCTTACCCCATCAACTGGCGATCCCGCTAGCCAAAGGACTGTTCTATTTAAAAAACTGGGGAATGGCCGAGATCTTTATGGCGGGCGTGCTAGTCAGTTTCGTAAAGTTAATGGCCTACGGCAAAATCGGGCTTGAATTAGGTTTCTGGCCTTGGTGCCTGTTTTGCCTCTGTCAGTTACGTGCATTTCAGTGTTTGGAGCGCCACGTTTTTTGGCAGCGGATAAGTCCAGTACCTCCTTTACCTATTGAGCCGACCGTTGGCGTCAGTGGATTAAAACAAAACCTACGCAGTTGCCCCTGTTGTACGGCGATCGTTGCTGCGGATGAACCCTATTGCCCTCGCTGCCATCAACGCGGCCATGCGCGCAAACCTCAAAGCTTGCAGTGGACGCTTTCGTTATTAATCACGTCAATAATGTTATATATCCCCGCGAATATTATGCCGATTATGGTCACAGACGCGCTAGGTAGCGCTTCCGGATCAAATATTATGGCCGGAGTGATATTCCTCTGGCATGAAGGTTCATGGCCGATAGCGATGATTATCTTCGTTGCCAGTATTTTAGTACCGAGTATGAAGATCCTCGCCATTGGATGGTTGAGTTGGAACGCCGGCGGTTACGGTACGCGCGATAATCACCGTATGCAGATTGTTTATGAAATTGTTGAGATAGTAGGACGTTGGTCGATGGTTGACGTCTTTGTTATTGCCGTACTCTCTGCATTAGTTCGCATGGGTGGATTAATGAATGTGTATCCAGCTGAGGGGGCATTGCTATTTTGTTTAGTTGTTATTTTAACGATGTTCTCAGCACAAGCCTTCGATTCGCGCTTGTTGTGGGATCGAGAAAATACCAAAAAGAGTGAGGGAGAGTCCATTGAGTAATAATCATTTTGGTGAAGCCAAGATTAAACAAATTAAACGTTGGTCACCGGTGTGGATCGTACCCATCATCACCATCCTGATAGGTTCATGGATTATTTATTATCACTTCTCGCATCAAGGGCCAGAAGTGGTGCTGGTGGCCAGTAATGCGGAAGGGATCACCCCAGGTAAAACCGCTATCAAGAGCCGCAGCGTCGATATAGGTATGGTCGAAAGCGCCAAGCTTAGCGATGATTTACAGCATGTCGAGATCCGGGCTCGGTTGAACACCGGTATGGAAAAGATGCTGCATGAAGACAGTGTTTTCTGGACGGTTAAGCCACAAATCGGCCGTGAAGGCGTGACTGGCCTTGGAACCTTGCTTTCTGGCTCGTATATAGAGTTACAGGCAGGAAAAAAAGGCAATGAAGCGACACACTATAATTTACTCGATTCACCTCCACTCGCTTCACCCGATGCTAAAGGTATTCATATTAGCTTAAATAGCGAGCAAGCTGGCCAGCTAAATGCCGGTGATCCCGTCCTATTTCGAGGATTTCGTGTAGGCTCGGTTGAAAAAAGTCGTTTCGATGCAGAACAACGGCAAATGGAGTACCAGCTCTTTATCCAAGCCCCTTACGACAGCTTGGTCACCAGCAATGTTCGTTTTTGGAAAGACAGTGGTATCGCTGTGGATATGTCGGCTTCTGGAATGCGAGTTGAAATGGGATCTTTAGCGACGTTATTCAGCGGAGGCGTCAGCTTCGACGTGCCAGAGGGATGGGATCGCGGTGTCGCTGCGGAAAATAAAGCCCACTATCACCTATTTAATGACCAGCGTAGCATTACCGAATCGCTGTATACACAGCATACTGACTATCTATTGTTCTTTAATGAATCAATTCGTGGTCTACAGGAGGGTGCGCCTGTTGAATTCCGAGGTATTCGCTTAGGAACGGTTGCGCAGGTCCCATTCATTATTCCAAGTATGTTGAAAAAACTGAACGGCGATTACCGTATACCGGTATTAATCAAAATTGAACCGGAACGTTTCTCGAAAAAATTAGGTGCTGATTTTAACTTGCAGCAACGTCTTGCCGATGGTCTACAACATGGGCTACGAGCAAGCCTTAAAACTGCGAACTTGATTACGGGTGCATTGTATGTTGACTTAGATTTCAATAATGATGCCAGCGCCTACAAAGGTCCGACGCAGATAGGTCGCTACAATATTATTCCGACAATGAGTGGCGGGATAACGCAGATGCAGCAAAAAGTCATGTCGATTCTCGATAAGTTCGAGAAGCTCCCGTTAAACCCATTATTGACTGAGGCAACGGGTTCACTTAAAGAGAGCCAAAAAACGATGCAGCAGCTGCAAATTACCTTGGACCACGTTAATCAAATTACTAATAGTCCTGCGATGAAAACCTTACCGCAAGATATGCAGCAAACCTTGCGCGAGCTAAACCAAAGTATGAAGGGGCTACAACCAGGCTCACCTGCTTATAATAAGCTAGTTGGTAACCTACAACGTTTGGATCAAGTTCTTGCAGAGTTACAACCGGTGCTGCGTACTTTAAACAATAAGAGCAATGCGCTTGTTTTTGAGGCATCACCCGCTAGCGATCCACAACCTAAAAGGGCCAAATAGTGAAAAGACTCTTCATTGTACTCATGGCTGTCTGCTTGACGGCCTGTAGTAGTAGCAAAACGACTAAGTATTACCAATTGACCTCGCCACAGGGCTCTGGAACGGTGGCGACCTCGAGGTCTGCTTTCGGGCAACAGCCGAGACACCTCTGGGTGCAATCTATTAACTTACCGGACGCGCTAGCCAATACCGGTATTGCTTTCCAGACATCTGAAGTGGAATACCGACTAACGGAGCAAAACCTTTGGGCGAGTCCCCTCGACCAGCAATTACAACTGACGTTGATTAACAACTTAAGTAATTTAATGCCAAATTGGTTGGTAACGAATAGTAGTTTGAAGGGGGATAACGACTCTTTGGCTATTACCGTTACCGCATTCCAAGGGCGTTGGGATGGACATGCGTTAGTTAAAGGCTACTGGGTCTATCAGCATCAAGATGAGGCAGTACGCCGTTCGTTTGAACAAATTGTTCCGCTTAACGATAACGGCTATCCGGCATTGGTAAAGGCGCTTTCACAGGCATGGTATCAGGAAGCCGAACAGTTGGCCTCACAGATTAGTCTATAAATGTTTTCCGTTACCGAATAATTTGACTTAGCTCAAAACTCGCAAAGCTGTTCAAAAAATACTCATTGATCTCATTAGGAGAGAAGGGTAAAAAGGAGAAGGTGAATTTATCACCGCTTCTTTTAACCAACTTTCTTAATGAGGGTAAACGGATATGAAGAGACAAAAACGCGATCGTTTGGAACGAGCTTACTCACTAGGGTATAAAACGGGAAAAAGCGGACGATCGAAAGAACTCTGTCCCTATCAAACGTTAGACTCAAGGTCACATTGGTTAGGAGGTTGGCGTAAGGCCATTGAAGAACGTTCAGCCTTCGCATAAATGAAAATAAAAAAAGCAGATTTCTTAGAATCTGCTTTTTTTTTACATACTAATTTAGAAAGATTCAGCCATTCTAACTAACCTACCACTGCTTCTATACCCGCTACGAACCACCACAGTATCCCAATAACAGGGTATCTCATTGTAGGCTGTGAGTAATAAGCTGAGCGACAAGAAGCCTAAAACCTTTCTTCGGGAACTGATGAAGAGCTTTCTCTTAAAGACGGCAGCTTCGCTGGTTATCGATAGACTGAAATTATCGAGCAGGGGCGGAAGCATGAGCGTGCGCTTCAATACAAGAAAACGCTGGATCTGGATCGCTCGCAGTGATAGTAAACCTATGATGGGCCTTGGCTGCGATAGATGGGACGTTATGGTAAATCATTGATGTAGGTTAATTTATATATAGACTGTATCAATGTAATATCCGTGTGGGTCTATTTTAATCACATGGAGTGAAGAAAAATTATGGCTATTCCAGCATATCTCTGGCTTAAGGATGGTGGTGGCGCAGATATCAAGGGTTCTGTCGATGTTCAGGATAGAGAGGGAAGCATCGAGGTGCTGAGTTTTATGCACGGGTTAAGCATCCCTACTGATAGCCACACAGGAAAGTTGACCGGAACAAGGGTGCACAGTGCACTAGAGTTTGAGAAGGAGTTTGATTCAGCCAGCCCGTATTTGTACAAGGCGGTTTCCTCCGGCCAGACGCTCAAGAGTGCAGAAATCAAGTGGTACCACATTAATCATGCGGGGCAGGAAGAAGAATATTTTAATATGCTTCTTGAGGGCGTAAAGATTGTTTCTATTAACCCACTGATGCATAACATTAAATCCATTGACAATATGAATCACCTTGAGTCGGTTACGCTGAGGTATGAAAAAATCACCTGGAAGTATTGTGATGGAAATATTCAGCATTCAGATTCGTGGAAAGAAAGAGCTTAAAGGTAATCGCGCTATTTTTTCGGAGGATTTATGGTCTGGATTTATGACGTAAGGAAAAAGACGTTTACGCAAAAAGGCGTTCTTAAATTTAAGTCAATGTATGCAGGTGCGCCTGGTTATAAAGATGATCCGAAATTCGAGAATCTTGTGGGGAAGGGGCCACTTCCAAGAGGGAAATATAAAATAGTAGGTAAGCCATTCTTGCATCCGCATGCAGGGCCGTACACTCTCAGGTTAAGCCCTTACTCCGGTAACACGATGTATGGAAGGGATGGTTTTTTAATACATGGAGACAGTAAAGATCATCCTGGGGCGGCCTCTAATGGCTGTATTGTGCTTGCACCTTCATATAGGCATAAAATATATGAGTCTGGAGACAGGGAGTTAATAGTACAATGAAATATGTTATTTTTATTATGTTTTTATTTGCCTTCGATGTTAGCGCGCATACTAATATTAGTGAGTGTGTAAGTCTTCACGGAGATGTTGGGAAAGTCATGTTTTTTTCTATGCTGGATGATTTAGGCATAAAAGAATCATCGGTCGATAAAGAAAGAACAGAAGTCAAAATATTAAGTGAAAGCCCTGTTGCATTCGCCCTAGCAAAAACTTATGGAGTTTTAGAAAAAAAACTAAGTAGCGAGAATAGTGAGGATAAAACTACTGTAGGGGAATATGCTCATGGGTTTATGAAAAATAATACTAAAAACGTGATTATAGAGTACTCTTTCAGAAATAAAAAAAAGATGAAAAATGTATTTCTTGCTTCTGCTTTTATTAGTGATACAGATTGTATTGTTAGGTTTAACAATTACATTATTGTTCAGCGGGGATTTTAATAGCTGGTCTTTCTTCAAATCTGCGCGCAATCTCCAGCCTTGTAAACGAAAAAAACGCCCGGCAAGATGGTTTGTTTCCTACACCGATTGGATCGATGTAAATTCTGATAGCTGCTCTGTATTCAACGGCTCTTCTACTTCCATCTCAATTGCCAGCAACCTTACAAAGCGCCTAGGGATATGAAAGAGATTTCTACAAAATTATCAGGTTAAGCATTCTTTTATCTTATCAGCGGCACTGAGTAACCAGATGATCGATGGAGCGAGAATTCCACAAAGAAGCATCAAGAAGATCACTGTGTAGCACTAAAACAAAAAAGGGCGAACCAATATTAATCGTATCGCCCTTTAAAATCATATAATTATGATTAATGTACTAGAAAGACTCGGTATCTTTGAACAGGCCTACTTTAAGGTCTGAAGCGGTGTAAATTAATTTACCGTCTACAAATACTTCACCATCAGCAACGCCCATCACCAATTTACGGTTAATGACGCGTTTGAAATGGATTTTGTAAGTGACTTTCTTAGCGGTTGGCAGAACTTGGCCAGTGAATTTCACTTCGCCTACGCCTAGCGCACGGCCTTTACCTTCTGCACCTAACCAGCCCAGGTAAAATCCTACTAACTGCCACATCGCATCTAAGCCTAAGCATCCTGGCATAACAGGATCGTTAACGAAGTGGCACTTGAAAAACCATAGTTCTGGGTTGATGTCGAGCTCAGCTTCGACGAAGCCCTTATCAAAGTGACCGCCGTTTTCAGACATCAAAACAACTCGGTCCATCATTAACATATTATCTGCAGGAAGTGGTGGACCATTTTCACCAAATAATTTCCCTTGTCCTGACGCGATGAGGTCATCTTTGCTGTAGGATTCGCGTTTATCTACCATAGTTACATTTAGCCCTTTTCAATTGAAGCCCGAAGAATAGCGTACACTTGTACGCTGAGCAAGAGTTGTTAATCACGCTTTAGCCAGTT
>Ga0153974_1000021_pt1 | contig 40745 bp, 37 predicted proteins | sample TSGA058MetaG_FD_104741 | JGI IMG/M metagenome (GOLD analysis project Ga0153974, IMG submission 104741) | Attine ant fungus gardens microbial communities from Georgia, USA - TSGA058 MetaG | ecosystem: Host-associated > Fungi > Mycelium > Unclassified | place: USA: Georgia, Yuchi Wildlife... | reverse complement strand
ATAGCCTCCTGATTGAACGGAACGCGTTACGTGGCCACTCCCCTGCCCCAGATCCTGAGCAACCTGCACAACGCCGCCGCTGCCGCCGGGCGGCCACCGCCGCGCCTGCTGGCGGTGTCCAAGACCCAGCCGGCCGAGGCCGTGGCTGCGCTTGCGGCGCAGGGCCAGACCGCTTTCGGCGAAAACTACGTGCAGGAAGCGCTGGCCAAGATGCAGGAACTGCAGCCGCTGGGCCTGGAATGGCACCTGATCGGCCACCTGCAGTCGAACAAGGCCGAACCGGTGGCCACGCACTTCGACTGGGTGCAGAGCGTGGACCGGCCCAAGCTGGTCGCCGCGCTGGCCCGCTACCGCCCCGCTGAACGCGGCCCGCTGAACGTACTCATCCAGGTCAACATCGATGACGAGTCGAGCAAGCACGGCTGCGCGCCGGACGACGTGGACGCGCTGGCGGCAACCATTGCCGCCGAGCCGAACCTGCGCCTGCGCGGCCTGATGGCGATTCCTGCGCCGTGGCCCGACGCCGAGCGCCGGCGCGACGCGTTCGTGCGCATGCGCACACTTTTCGAGGCGCTGGCTGCCGCTCATGCCCAGGTGGACACCCTGTCGATGGGCATGAGCAGCGACTACGCTGAAGCGATCGCCGAAGGTGCCACCCTGGTGCGCATCGGTACCGCCCTGTTCGGCGCGCGTCCGCGCCCGGCCTGATTCCAAGGAGATTCCCATGGCAGCTGATTCCATCACCTTCATCGGCGGCGGCAACATGGCCCGCAGCCTGATTGCCGGCCTGATCCGGCAGGGCGTGCCGGCCGCGCACATCCACGTGGCCGAACCGGTGGCCGAACTGCGCGAAAAACTGGCTGCCGATTTTGGCGTGCAGACCCACGACAACGCGGCCGCTGCGGCGGCGCAGGGCAACACGTGGCTGCTGGCGGTGAAACCGCAGGTGCTGCGCGAGGTCTGCCAGTCACTGCAGGTGTTGGCGCAGGCACAGGAGCCGTTGGTGATCTCGATCGCCGCCGGCATCACCAGCCCGCAGCTGCAGCGCTGGTTGGGTGGCACGCTGCCGGTGGTGCGCGCGATGCCCAACACCCCGGCCCTGCTCGGCGCCGGGGTCACCGGCCTGTATGCCACGCCAGCGGTGGATGCGCAGCAGCATGCGCAGGCCGAACGCGTGCTGGCCAGCGCGGGACGCACGGTGTGGATCGACGACGAAGCGCAGATGGATTCGGTCACCGCCGTATCCGGCAGTGGCCCGGCCTATGTGTTCCTGCTGGCCGAAGCAATGGAAGCGGCCGGCATCGCACAAGGCCTGCCTGCAGAAGCGGCGCGCACGCTGGTGGTGCAGACGCTGCTGGGCGCTTCTCGCATGCTGGACGAAGCCGGTGAAAGCCCAGCCGAACTGCGGCGCCGGGTGACCTCACCCAACGGCACAACCCAGGCGGCGATCGAAAGCTTCCAGGCAGGTGGGTTTGAAGCGTTGGTGGAAAAGGCACTGCGTGCCGCGCAGGTGCGTGGGCAGGAACTGTCTGCGGCCAATGATTGAAACAAGTGTGCCGACCAACGGTCGGCACCCACCGCCATCCACGCATGCGTGGATCTACGTGCCCAGCCTGGCCATGACGAAATCAACGAAACACTGCAGCCGCGGTCGGGGGCGACGGTCGGGCAGGTAGATCAGGTACATCGGCCGTGGCTCGGGCAGATAGTCGCGCAGCAGTGGCTTCAATCGTCCCGCTGCGATTTCGCCGGCAAGCAGCGCGGTCGGCTGCAGCACCAGGCCCGCGCCCGCCACGGCTGCTTCGCGGAGCGCGTAGCCGTCATTGCTGGTCAACCGCGCTTCCCAATCGACCTGTTCGCCATTGGCCAGCTGCCAACCGTGACCGCCGCGCCAGGCCAGGTGGCTCAGGCAATCATGTCCTTCAAGATCGGCGGGCGTGCGCGGCGTACCACGGCGGCGCAGGTACGACGGTGATGCACACAGACTCATCGCATACGGCGGCAGCGGCCGCGCCACCAGTTCCTGCGACGGCAGCGGACCGACGCGGATGGCTGCATCGAAGCCATCCTCGATCAGGTCGATGCGGCGATTGCTCAGGTCCAGCTCGATGTTCAGCAGCGGCTGTGCCCGCAGCAGATCGCTCAACACGGGAGCCAGCACGCAGCTGCCCCAGGTGGTCGGCGCACTGACCCGCAACAGCCCGCGTGGCTGCACCTGCAGCCCGGCCACGTCCGCCTCGGCCTGCTGCACCTGTTCCAGCACCTGCCGGCAACCGGCCAGGTAGGCAGTGCCGGCTTCGGTCAGGCGTTGGCGACGGGTGTTCCGCTGCAGCAGCGCGGTGCCCAGGTGCGCTTCCAGCTGCTGGATGTACTTGCCGACCATCACCGCCGACACCTGCAGGTGGCTGGCGGCAGCGGAAAAACTACCGTGCTCGGCCACGGCGACGAAGGCCTGCATGCAGCGCAAGGTATCCATTGCAAACCCATGATTAGGAATATGCGAATCATACGCCGCTTACCAAACCAACCGGTGACGGCGCAGACTGCATCCATCCCCTCTCGCAAGGAGCTGTCATGAAGATTCTTCTCGTCGGTGCCAGCGGCACCCTCGGCCAGGCGGTCGCCCGCCACCTGGGCCAGCAGCACGACATCCTCGCTGCCGGCCGCCACAGCGGGAGCCTGCGCGTGGACCTCACCGACGACGCCAGCGTGCGCGAGCTGTTCGCGCAGACCGGCCCGGTCGATGCGGTGATCTCCACCACCGGCAAGCTGCATTTCGGCCCGTTGCAGCAGATGACACCCGAACAGTTCAACGTCGGCCTGCAGGACAAGCTGCTCGGCCAGGTACGCCTTGCACTGGCCGCGCAGCACCATCTCAACGCTGGCGGCTCGATCACCCTGACCAGCGGCATCGTCAGCGCGCAGCCGATCCGCGATGGCGCCAACGCCACCGCCGTCAACCATGCGCTGGAAGGTTTCGTGCGGGCGGCGGCGCTGGAACTGCTGCCGCGCGGGCTGCGCATCAACGTGGTCAGCCCGAACGTGCTGGTGGAATCGATGGAAGCCTACGGCCCCTACTTCCCCGGCTTCGAAGCGGTGACCGCACAGCGCGCGGCGCTCGCCTTCCAGCGCGCGGTGGAAGGCATCCAGAGCGGCGAAACCATCACCGTCTGGTAACGAGCGTGCCGACCAGGGTCGGCACCCACCAGCACGGTCAGCCCCAGCGCATCGGGCCGTCGCCGCGCTCGCCGAGCACGTCATCCGGGTTGGCCAGGCGGCAACGCTTCAGTGACAGGCAACCGCAGCCGATGCAGCCGGTCAGCTCGTCGCGCAGCAGCTGCAGCATGTGGATGCGTTCCTCCAGTTCCACCTGCCAGCGTGCCGACAGCTTGGCCCAGTCGGCCTTGGTCGGCGCCCGCCCCTGCGGCAGGCTCTCGAACGCACGTGCCACAGCTTCCAGCGGCATGCCCACGCGTTGCGCCACGCGGATCACCGCCAGCCGGCGCAGCACGTCGCGGGCGTAGCGGCGCTGGTTACCCGACGTGCGCAGGCTGCTGATCAATCCCTTGCGCTCGTAGAAATGCAGCGCAGAGATGGCCACGCCGCTGCGACGGGCGACATCGCCGACGCTCATGTCCTGTGCCAGCATCGATTGACCTCAACTTTGGTTGAGGTGGCATGCTGCTACCATCGCCGCCAGATGACAAGCGCGGCCCGTCCGCCCCCGCAGGAACCCGATGCCCTCCCCCGCTGCCACGGCCGATCCGGTCGATTCCTCCATCCTGTCCGCGCGCTACCGCGCCACCACCCTGGGCATGGTCGCCCTGGTCTCCCTGCATGCCTTCGAGGCACTGGCGGTGGCCGCAGCAATGCCGACCGTGGCCGAGGCCCTGGACGGCCTGCGCCTGTATGCGTTGGCCTTCGGCGGCACCTTGGCCACCAGCGTGATCGGCATGACCCTGGCCGGCCGCTGGGCCGACCGCCACGGCCCCGCACGCCCGCTATGGTGGGGCCTGGCCTGCTTCGTGCTGGGCCTGCTGCTGGCGGGCTTCGCCCTGCGCATGGGCATGCTGGTGGCCGGACGCCTGCTGCAGGGCCTGGGCGCAGGCGCCATTTCGGTGTCGCTGTATGTGATGGTCGGCCGGACCTATCCCGAGCATCTGCGGCCGAAGGTCTTCGCCGCGTTCTCTGCCGGTTGGGTGGTGCCGTCGATGATCGGCCCGGCGCTGAGCGGTGTGATCGTGCAGCATCTTGGCTGGCGCTGGGTGTTCCTGGCGGTGCCGCTGCTGGCGATACCGGCCGGCCTGCTGCTGCGACCGGCGCTCGCGCGCATGCAGGCTGCAGCCGCGGATGTTGCCGATGATGGCCGCGGCAACATCGTGCGCTGGGCCAGCGGCGCCTCCCTGGCTGCCCTGCTGCTGTATCTGGGCGGGCAACAACAGGGCGTACCGGCACTGCTGTGCATCGGCGTGGCGATGCTGGCGCTGCTGTTCTGCGTGCATCGCCTGTTGCCCGCCGGCACCCTGCGCCTGCGCCGCGGCCTGCCCAGCGTGATCGCATTGCGTGGTGTGGCCGCTGCCGCGTTCTTCGCCTGCGAGGCCTACCTGCCCCTGCTGCTGCAGCGCGAGCGTGGGCTGTCACCCAGTTGGGCCGGTGCCGTGCTGAGCCTGGGCGCGCTGGGCTGGTTCACCGGCTCGTGGCTGCAGGGTCACCAGCAGCGCGGCTGGTCGCGGCAGCAACTGCTGCGGGTGGGCACACCGCTGATGACCGTGGGCATCGCCGCGACGCTGGCGGTGCTGTTCACTGCGGTGCCACTGCCGGTCGCCCTGGTCGGCTGGACACTGACCGGCTTCGGCATGGGCATGATCTACGCCAGCCTGTCGGTGCTGACGCTGTCACTGTCACCACCACACGAACAGGGTGCGAACACCTCGGCCCTGCAGTTGAGCGAAGCACTGTCGGTGACCACCGCACTGGCGGTATCCGGTGCGCTGTTCGCACTGTTCGTGGAAAGCGCCCCGCATACCGGTTACATCCTGTGCCTGGCCATCACCCTGGGCCTGGCGGTGTTCGCCACGGTGATCGCACGTCGCGTGTAGACGCCCCGGAGAGCGTCCCGTTACGGCCTCGCCACCGTACCCACTTCATCGATGTCCTGGTGCAGGATGCGGCGCACTTCCAGCACCGCCTGCGGCGTCTCCTGCACGCTGTGGCCGGAGATGATCACCTTCTCCGACAGCGCGCCCGGCAGGTGCGAGCTCCAGTACGGCACCAGCCCATCGTCGGATTTCTCCACCGGCAGTTCCGGTTTGCGCTGGGCGATGATGGAGTGGTACTTCAGGCCCGGCGTGATCGGCAGCTGCGCAGCGGCTTTCACGAATGGGTCGCTGGCCTTGAGGTTGTCGATGCTGTTGGGAATCTTCGGCTTGGCCGTGCCATCCGCCTGCTGCTCGGCCTGTGCCAGTGCCAGGAACACATCCTCGAACTTGCCGAGGATGGTCAGCGGCAGGCGCACCAGGCGGCCGATCAGGCGGCCGACCTTGTTGCCGGCGATGTCCGTGCCCTGGTGCGGGGCGGCGATGAAGATCGCACGCTCCACGTTCGGTTCGGCCTTGAAGTGCAGCAACGGACCCAGCTTGGACTGCACCCGCTTCAGGCGTTCGCCCTTCAGGTTGTAGTTGGCGAGCAGATCATTCCACAGCACATCGCCCGAGTCGCTGACCAGCAGGCGCGCCAGCACGCCGCCCATGCTGTGGCCGATGTAGACCATGTCCTTCGAGGCGCGCGTGCTGCCGTTGGGGTCGAAGTGCTGCAACGTGTCGTTGAATGCGTTGGCGATCTCGTAGCGGTTCAGCGCGATCGGCGCATTGGTCGGGTAGTACACCTGCCACACCTGGAACTGCTGGCGCAGTTCGGGGTCACCCATGATCTCGTTGGCCAGGTTCACCCACGCTTCCGGGCTGCTGCCCAGGCCATGCAGCATGAAGATGATGCGGCGGTTCGGATCCCACGGCTGCATCAGGTAGATGTGCGGCTCGCCGATGCCCTCGCTCATGCCGAACAGGGTACGCAGCGACTGCGTGGCGAACCCGCTCTGCGCCAGCCACAGACCGTAGGCGGCGGTGAAGTTGCCCGCCAGCGGCACCTCTTCGCCATGCAGGGTGATGCGCTCGGTGGCCTCGGGCGAATAGCCATCCAGCAGCACCTGGCGGGTGCGCATCACGTCTTCCAGCGTGTTGCCTTCAAAACGCAGCAATGCCGTGACGTTGATCGAGGACATCTCGCTGTACTCGGGCACCGAATCATCGTGCTGGTGGCGGCGTCCGCGGCGGACGCCCTCCTCCTGCTCGTCCTTGGTGGCCTGCGCCTGTGCCGTTTCGGCCTTGGCCCCTTCTGCGGCGACGGCAGGCACCACCAGCTTCGGCGGATCCATCACCATCACCAGCTCAGCGCCGAAACCATCGCGGCGATAGGTGCTGCGCATGCCGACGAAGCTGACGGTACCGGCCGGCACCAGCTGCTTGGGGATGCTCTTCAATGAAAGGCGCTGGAAATCGGAAGCCAGCGTCCAGCTGCCCGCCGACACCGGCTTGGTGTAGTCCTCGCCGGCCAATGCTGCGGCACGGGCACGCGCGAACAACACCACGGCGGCCTTCTCGGCAGCATAGTTGTAGTAATCGCGTACCTGCGTCTGCCGATCCTCGAACGCGCGATCGGAGGGCGAGCGCCCGCTGTAGAACAGATAGGCATAGCCATAGCGCGCCGCCTCCAGCCATGCATCCAGCGCTGCATCGCTCATCGGCGGTTCGTTGGCCGCCTGCTTCTTCGGCGTCAATGCCAGAGCGGCCTTCACCCACAGCTCGGACAGCGTCGACAACCGCTGCTCGACGTTGAGGTCATCGGTCATCAACAGCGTGCTGCGGCAGACCAGGAAGTCCTTCTCGCACTGCGATTCGTCCAGCCCGGCCGCACTCAGCGTCTCGCGCGAGGCGGGGCTGAGCTTGCCGGTGTTGAGCACATCGGCGCGCTTGTTGACCAGGTAATCGCTGGACGCCACCTGCTTGACGGTGACCATCGCGCAGCCGCTGCCGCCCAGCAGCAGGAAAGCAGCCAACAACGCCGGCAGCACGCGCTGCCAGCGGAACAGGAACATCGGGGTCATTGCTGCGGGTCCTGCTCGGTGCCAGGGATGCCCTGGCGGATCACGGTGGAGAAATCATCGTCGGGTGCCATCTTCAGCGCGCGCTCGGTGATGCGGCCCTTGGCATGCAGTTCGGCGTACGGCACGCCAGGCGTGAGCGCCCCCACCTCCTGCGCGTACTCGGCCAGGTAGCCCGAGGCCAGCAACCGGTAGTCCAGCGGCAGGCGCGGGGCGATATGCCGCGCCAGGTCGAAGACAATCGTGGTGCAGTTGCTGGTCAGCGTGTTGTAGAAGCCGGGCGTGGCATCAAGCTGGCGTGCCTGGTCGATGTAGGCAGCAAACAGGGTCTTGAGCTGGTTGCGGTCCATGCCGTGCAGGCGGTACAGGTAGACATCCTCGCCGCGCGCGTTGGTGCGGGTGCGGATGATGTCGGTTTCTTCGGACGCGACCAGCGTCATCTCGAACTTGCGGAAGAAGCCGCCCAGTGCGGAGAACGATTCACCACGCTCCTTGCGGATTTCCAGCGAGAACACCAGATGGCGCCCGTCCTCGAATCCGAACGAGACCAGGGTGTGGGCGATCGCCGGGCCCATCCAGTACGACAGCACCAGGTCGGCCGAACGCAGCTGGTCCAGGTCGTAGCTGCGGCGCACCCAGCGCGCGTCGTAGTCGGTCTCGGTGCGCCAGGTGAAATCGCGCACGTTGTCCAGCACCACGTGGCGGCCGTCGAAGGATTCCACGTGCAGGCGCTGTGCCACGTCATCGGCCCAGTCGCGGTCCTGGCGCGGGGTCAGCAGCAGCCACCACAGCCCCGCCAGCGCCAGAGCGCCGGCAAAGGCCGCCCACAACCGGCGCGTGCCACGGCCGCGCGCCACCTGCCACGCCGCCCAGGCGGCGGCCAGCAGCCACAGCATCGCCGCGGTCACGGCCAGCCAGCCTGGCCCGGGCATCTGGTAGGTCAGCAGACCGGCCACCCACAGCGCCAGCAGCACCATCACACATCCTGTCATCCATCGTCCTGCGGCTTTCACTGGCATCCTGTCGGGGTCCCGGGGCGGCATAGTTAGCCACAAGCCGCCTCACGGCGACATCTACGACGGTTCAGGCTGGCGCCTGCGGGCGCATACTGGCGTCCACCAAGGGTATACAGGGAGCGAGGATGGGCATTACCACCGTGGCCGGCGTCGCCGTGCAGGCGCAGCATCGGGCCAGCTGTCATTGCGGCACCGTCGAGCTGCTGCTGGACCTGCCCGAGGGGATCGTCGACCCGCGCCGCTGCGACTGTTCGATGTGCCGGCGTCGCGGCGCCATCGCCGCCAGCGTGGCCGAAGACGGGCTGCATATCGTGCGTGGGCAGGCCCATCTGCGCCTGTACCAGTTCAACACGCACGTGGCCGAGCACTACTTCTGCGACGTCTGTGGCATCTACACGCACCACCGCCGCCGCTCCAACCCGGACCAGTACGGCTACAACGTGGCCTGCCTGGAAGGCATCGATCCGTTCGCGCTGGGAACCGTTCCGGTCAGCGACGGGGTGAACCACCCCTCTGATCGCACCGGTTAGTGGCGGCTGCGCCGGGGCGGCGGCGCGATCTTCTGCCACGGTGCCATGCTGGCCCGGCCGACGCGCAACGGACGCTTCAACGGCGTTCGACGCGCGGGCAGGTCCGCTGCAGGCGGCAGCGTCGCGGCGGGCAGCGCAGGGCGTGAGGGCCAGAGTCGGTCAAGCAACCACATGGCAGGTCTCCGTGGGGGACGGGGACGATCAACCCTACCGATGCCCGGGCCAAGACCGGGTGATGGCGTTGCGGCAGGCCGATGACAACCGACGGCCCTGGCCTCCTCAGTGCACCGGCCGCGCCCTGCCCACCCGCCGTACCAGCACGAAGAACAGCGGCACCAGCATCACCGCCAGCACCGTTCCGGAGAGCATGCCGCCGATCACGCTCATGCCGATTTCACGCCGGCTGACCGCGCCGGCGCCGGTGGCCAACGCCAGCGGGATGACGCCTGCCACGAAGGCCAGCGAGGTCATCACGATCGGCCGCAGGCGCAGGCGCGCGCCCTGAAGTGCCGCTTCCACCGCTGAACTGCCGGCGCGGTAGCGTGCTTCGGCGAACTCCACGATCAGGATCGCGTTCTTTGCCGACAATCCAATCGTGGTCAGCAACCCCACCTGGAAGTAGATGTCATTGACGAAGCCCGCAGCCGTGGTCGCCAGCACCGTACCGATCACGCCCAGCGGAATCACCAGCACCACCGCCACCGGGACCGTCCAGCTCTCGTAGAGCGCGGCCAGGCACAGGAAGATGAAGGCAATCGAAGCGGCGTACAGGTACAGCGTCTGGTTGCTGGCCAATTGTTCCTGATAGGACAGCCCGCTCCATTGCAGATCGAACCCGGGTTGATCGGCCACCAGCGCCTGCATGCGCTGCATCGCTTCACCCGAGCTGCGCCCCTCGGCCGCGCTGCCCTGGATCTGCATCGCCGGCAGGCCGTTGAAACGCTGCTGCAGCTGCGGCCCACGCGACCAGTGGCTGCTGGCAAAGCTAGCGAACGAGGCCATCTGACCGTTGCCACCGCGCACGTACCACTGGCCGATGTCGTCGGGCACGCTGCGGTAAGGCTGGTCGCCCTGCATGTAGACACGCTTGACCCGGCCGCGATCCAGGAAATCATTGATGTAGCTGCCACCCCAGGCCGCAGACAGCGTGGAATTGATGTCGGCCTGTGCCAGGCCCAGCGCGCTGGCCTGGGCGTGGTCGATGTCCAGCCGCAGCTCGGCCTTGTCGCCCAGCCCGTTCAATCGCACGGAGGTCAGTCCGTCGTCTTCGCCGGCCGCGCGTACCACCTGCTCCTGCGCGGCCTGCAACGCTACGCGTCCGGCCGCGCTGGTGTCCTGCAGCCACAGTTCGAAACCGCTGGACTGCCCGAGGCCGCGCACTGCCGGCGGCGCCAGCACGTTGACCTTGGCATCGGGCAGCTTGCGGAAATAGGCATTGGCGCGCGCGATGATCGCCGCTGCGGTGTTGTCGCCCTTGCGCTCGTCCCAGGGCTTGAGTGCCAGGAAGCCCTGCCCCGCATTCTGGCCGGTACCGGCGTTGTTGCGACCGACCACCACGAACACCACGTCCAGGTTCTGCTTCTCGTGCTCCATGAAGTAACGGCTGATCTGCTCGCCCAGCGCCTCGGTGCGCGCCATCGGCGTGCCTTCCGGCGTGGAGAACTGGAAGGTCACCTGGCCCTGGTCCTCCACCGGCAGGAAGCCGGTGGGCATGCGCGCGTACAAGGCAATCATGGCGATCACCAGCAACAGGTAGAACGCCATCCAGCGCCGCGGACGTGACACCACGCCACCGAGCTTGCCCTGGTAGGTCGACTGGCTGCGTTCGACGCCACGGTTGAACGCGGCGAAGAAGCGCCCCGGTGGCTTCTGCGCCGACGAGGGCTTGAGCAGGGTCGCGCACAGCGCCGGTGTCAGGGTCAGCGCAACCAGCGCCGACAACGCCATGGCCGATGCAATCGTGATCGAGAACTGCCGGTAGATGATGCCGGTGGAACCGCCGAACAGCGCCATCGGCAGGAACACCGCACCGAGCACCACGGTGATGCCGATCAGCGCACCGGTGATCTCGCCCATCGACTTCTCGGTTGCCTCGCGTGGCGGCAGATGCTCTTCGTGGATGATGCGTTCCACGTTCTCCACCACCACGATCGCGTCATCGACCAGCAGGCCGATGGCCAGCACCATCGCAAACAGCGTCAGGGTGTTGATGGTGAAACCGGCCACCGCGAGGACGCCGAAGGTACCCAGCAGCACCACCGGCACCGTGATCGCAGGAATCAGGGTGGCGCGCAGGTTCTGCAGGAACAGGAACATCACCACCACGACCAGTACGATCGCCTCGATCAGGGTGTGGATGACCCCTTCGATGGAGACCCGTACGAACGGCGTGCTGTCGCGTGGATAGGCCACCTGCAGCCCGGGCGGGAACGTAGGCCGCAGCCGTTCAAGCTCCGCGCGTACTGCATCGGCAGTGGCCAGCGCGTTGGCGCCGGAGGCCAGGGTCACCGAGAAACCCGCAGCCGGATAGCCGTTGAGGAAGCTGCTGGTCTGGTAATTCTCCGCGCCGATCTCGACCCGCGCCACGTCGCCCAGGTGCACCGCCGCGCCGCTGGGCAGCGTGCGCAGGATGATCGCGCGGAACTGTTCCGGAGTCTGCAGGCGCGACTGCGCGGTGACGGTGGCATTGAGGCTCTGCGTCGCACTGGACGGCAACGCCCCCAGCTCGCCGGCAGTGACCTGGGTGTTCTGTGCCTGGATCGCGCTGCGCACATCCGACGGCATCAGGTCGTAGGCACGCAGCTTGTGCGGATCCAGCCACACCCGCATCGCATAGGCCGAACCGAACACATTGATCTCGCCGACGCCGGCAATGCGGCTGATCGGGTCCTGCACGTTGCTGACCAGGAAATCGGAAACGTCCACCCGCTCCATGCGCCGGCTGGTGTCGTACAGCGAAACCACCATCAGCGAGTCGCCCTGCGACTTGGCGACGGTCACGCCCTGCTGCTGCACTTCCTGCGGCAGGCGGTTGATGGCCTGGTTGACGCTGTTCTGCACCTGTACCTGGGCGATATCGGGGTTGGCGCTCTGGTCGAAGGTGACCGTGATCCGCGCCTGTCCCGAAGACGAACTGGTGGAGGAAAAATACAGCAGGTGGTCGATGCCCTTGATCTGCTGTTCGATCACCTGGGTGACGCTGTCTTCCACCGTCTGTGCAGACGCGCCGGTGTAGTTGGCGGTGATGTTGACCTGCGGCGGTGCGATGTCCGGATACTGCTCGACCGGCAGCTGGGTCACCGCAATCGTGCCGAACGCCATGATGCAGATCGCCAGTACCCAGGCGAATACAGGGCGGTGGATGAAGAAGCGCGGCAGCATGCGCTCAGTCCTTTCCGGCCGGCGCAGCCACGGGCGCCGTCTTCATCCGCACCAGCATGCCGTCGGCAAGGCCCTGCGCCCCCGCCACCACCACCTGCTCGCCAGCGCTGATGCCATCAAGCACCAGCCACTGGTTGCCGACCGCGCGGGCGGTGCGGAAGGTACGCAGCCGCGCCTTGCCCTCCTTGTCGACCAGCCAGGCCTGCGCCTCGCCCTTGGCACTGCGGTCCACCGCCGACTGCGGTACCAGCAGCGCCTGCTGCTGCGTGCCCTGGCCCACCTGCGCGCGCACGTACATGCCCGGCAACAGCTGTCCCTCGGGGTTGGGGAACTGCGCGCGCAGGGTGATGCTGCCGGTCTCCTGCTGCACATCGATGTCGGCAAATTCCAGCATGCCCGGCAGCGGGTAGTCGGTGCCATCGGACAGGCGCAGCCGCACCGGCGCGCTGTTGGCCTGCACGCCCCCCTCGGCAATGGCGCGACGCAGCGCCAGGTACTCGTTGCTGGACTGGGTGATGTCCACGTTCATCGGGTCGACCTGCTGGATCCGCGCCAGCGGATCGGCCTGGGCGGATGTCACCAGCGCCCCCGGGGTGAACAGCGCACGCCCGATGCGACCGGCAATCGGTGCGGTGACCATGGCAAAACCCAGCCGCGTACTGGCGGTATCGCGCGCTGCCTGCGCAGCCTGCACGGCCGCAGCCGCCTGCTGGCCACTGGCGATGGCATCGTCCACGTCCTGGCGCGCGGCCAGCTGGTCCTTGCCCAGCGCCTGCATCCGCTGCGCCCGCAGTCGAGCGGTCACGGCGGCCGCTTCGGCGGTCCTGAGGTTGGCCTGCGCCTCGTTCAGGGCGGCCTGGTACAGCGCCGGCTCGATCTGGAACAGGGGCTGCCCGGCCTTCACCAGCTGCCCCTGCTCGAACAGGCGCTTCACCAGCACCCCGTCCACCTGCGGACGTACATCCGATTCCTGCGAGGCAATGGTGCGTCCCGGCAGTTCCTGCTGCAGCGCCAGCGTCTGGTTCTGCAGCGTCAGCACGGTCACTTCCGGCGTCGCCTTGCCTGGTTTGGGCGCGTCCTTGCCGCAGCCGGCCAGCAGGGTAGCCAGGGCAAGCACCAGCAGCGGCCGGCGCCAGCCCGCGGCAGGCAGGGAGAAGTACGGAAGGGTCATCGGCAGCAGGTTCCACGCGCGGGGGGAGCGTTCGGCGCCGAATATAGAAGACAGCGCGCTGCGATCCAGCGAAAAACGCATGAAACATTTTTCATTTGCAGTGCACGCCTACGGTTGCGAGGATGCGCAGGTCCCAATCTGCAAAGTGGCCCATGCCGCGCGTACTCACCATCGAGGACGACCTTGTCACCGCGGAGGAAATCGCCACCGAGCTGCGCAGCCACGGCTTCGAGGTGGACCTGGCCAGCGACGGCAGCAGTGGCCTGGCGCTGGCACGTTCAGGCGACTACGCGGTGATCACCCTGGACCGCATGCTGCCTGGCATCGACGGGCTCGCCCTGGTCACCACGCTGCGCCATGAAGGCATCGCCACGCCGGTGTTGATGATCAGTGCGCTGTCGGACGTGGATGAACGCGTGCGTGGCCTGCGTGCAGGTGGCGACGACTACCTGACCAAGCCGTTCGCCTCCGATGAAATGGCCGCGCGCGTGGAAGTGCTGATCCGGCGCCAGGGCCAGGCCGCTGCCAGCGACAAGGTGCTGCGCGCCGGCGACCTGGAACTGGACCTGATGAGCCGCTCGGTGCGCCGTGGCGGCCAGGAGATCAACCTGCTGCCGACCGAGTTCAAGCTGCTGGAATTCCTGGTCCGCAATGCCGGCCAGGTGGTCACCCGCACCATGTTGTTCCAGGAAGTCTGGGGCTACCACTTCGACCCGGGCACCAACCTGATCGACGTGCATATCGGCCGGGTGCGCAAACGCATCGAACAACCCGGCCGGCCGCAGCCGATCTTGACCGTACGTGGAACCGGTTATGTCTTCGACGCGCAATCCTGACCATTGGCGCTCATCCAGCAGCCGCCTGCTGGGCCTGTACTGCATCCTGTTCGTGGCCTGGTCCAGCCTGCTGCTGGGCGTGATGTACTGGCGCATCTCGGACTACCTGAACGACCTGACCGAATCGGGCCTGCAGCAGCGCGCCCATCTGTTCATGAGTTTCGACGGCCCGGCGCTGGATGACGCGCTGCGCGACAGCCAGCGCTTCGACCTGCACCAGGTGTATACGTATGGGCTGTTCGACAAGGCCGGCGTGGCGATGGCGGGCCCGCTGACGGCCATCCCCGAAGGACTGCCGCTGGATGGCAACTCGCATCAGGTAGCGGGTTGGACGCTGGTCGATGGCCGCCACGAGAGCGGTGGCAGCGCGCTCGGCGTGGTGACCCGGGATGGCCGGACACTGGTGTTCGTGCGCCAGAACGGCAAGCTGATGGCGGTCAACGGCATCATCCTCGATGCATTGCTGTGGGGCGTGTCACTGACCGTCATCCCCGGGCTGGTGGGCTGGCATCTGCTGCGCCGGCGCCCATTGAAGCGGATCCAGCAGATCGAAGCGGCCACCAACCGCATCATTGCCGGCGACCTCGGGCAACGCCTGCCGGTATCCAACCGACGCGATGAGATCGATCGGCTGTCGAGCATCGTCAATGCCATGCTGGAACGCATCGAACAGCTGATGACCGAGGTCAAAGGCGTGTGCGACAGCATCGCGCATGACCTGCGCACACCGCTCACGCGCCTGCGTGCACACCTCTACCGCATGCGCGTGGGCCTGGACGAGCACGACCCGCATGCGGACCCGCTGGACAAGGCGCTGGCCGAGACCGACATGCTGATGGCGCGCTTCGCCGCCCTGCTGCGCGTGTCCGAGCTGGAAAGCCACCAGCGCCGTTCGGCCTTCAACGAGGTCGACATCGCCGACCTGCTGCAGGAACTGCACCAGTTCTACCTGCCATTGGCCGAAGAGAAACAACAGGATCTGCAGCTGCAGGTCGCGCCGCAGATCGGCAAGCTGCGCGGCGACCGCGAACTGCTGTTCGAAGCGGTGGCCAACCTGCTGTCCAACGCCCTGCAGTTCACGCCTGCGCACGGGCGCATCCTGCTGCGCGCGGTGGACGACCACGGCGCGCCCCGGATCGATGTGATCGACAACGGGCCGGGCATCCCGCCGCAGGACCGCACCTTGATCTACCAGCGCTTCTTCCGCGGCAGCAGCAGTGCCGGGCAAGGGCCCGGCTTTGGCCTGGGGCTGTCGATCGTGGCCGCCATTGCCGGGCTGCACGGCTTCCGTGTCCGCGCCGGCAGCGCCCCCGACGGCGGTGCCTGGATGAGCATCCGGGGCGCCGCAGACGGCCTGCCCTGAAGCCGGGCTCATCACCAGCAAGTGCATTTGGGAATCATTTGTATTTGTAAGCGGGCATCCGGATAATCCGCCGTCACCGCCCTTCCCGGATTCCCCACGATGCCCGCCCTGCCGTCGCGCCGCCCGCTGCTGTACACGCTGTTCCTGCCCACCCTGCTGGCGTCGGCCATCGCCCAGGCCCAGGACGGCACTGCGGCCCGGACCCTGGACAAGGTGACCGTGGTGGCCGAGCGCGCCAGCACCGCGACCAAGACCGACACCGCCCTGACCGAGACGCCGCAGGCGATCAGCGTGGTCACCCAGCAGCTGTTCACCGATCGCGGCGCACACAACCTGCAGGAAGTGCTGCGCTACAGCGCCGGTGTCACCGCCGACGCCTGGGGCCTGGACACCCGCAATGACGCCAGTTCGGTACGTGGCCTGGACCCGGTGCAGTACCAGGATGGCCTGCGCCGCAGCTACGGCTTCAGCCCGCTGGCACGCCCGGAGGTATACGGCCTGGAACGGGTGGAAGTGCTGCGCGGCCCGTCATCGGTGCTGTACGGAGCGGGCGCCACCGGCGGCATCATCAACGCGATGAGCAAGCGCCCGGCCTTCGGCGCCGCCAGCGGTGAGGTCGGCCTGCAGCTGGGCAGCTTCGATCGTCGGCAGCTGCAGGGCGACATCGGCGGTGCGCTGAATGACGACGCCACGATTGCCGGGCGTTTGGTCGGCCTGGTCCGCGAATCGAACATGCAGACCGATGTCCTCAAGGACGACCGCGTGTATCTGGCACCCTCGATCAGCTGGCGCGGTGAACGCAGTACGTTGACCCTGCTGGCCAGCTACCAGCACGACAAGACCGGCTCCAGCCAGCAGTTCCTGCCGCTGGCCGCCACCCTGCACGCAGCGCCCGGTCGCCGCCTGGATCCGACCACCTTCATCGGCGATGCCGGTTTTGACCGCATCGATTCGCGCGTGTACAGCCTGACTGCCCTGTTCGATCATCGCTTCAACGATGCGGTCAGCCTGCGCTCGGCGGTACGCTACATCGACGGCAAGACCACCCTGCAGCAGTTGTATGTGGACAGCTACAGCAATTCGGAAAACCCCTTCATCGATGCCGACCGGCGCGTGGTCAACCGCACCGCCTACGGCACGCAGCCGGACATCCAGGTGATCAGCGCCGACAACGCGGTGCAGTTCGACTTCGCCACGGGCGCCTTCCAGCACCTGCTGCTGGCCGGCGTGGACTACAGCCAGTACAAGGAGCAGCTGCAGCGGCTGGATGCCACCGGCACGCCCATCGACGTCTACGCGCCGGTATCGACCGCCCCGACGGTACGTGGCTGGGAGCGCCAGCCGGACCAGGAGTCTTCCCAGCTGGGCGTGTATGCGCAGGACCAGATCCGCTGGGCTGATCGCGTGTCGCTGGTGCTGGGTGCGCGTCGCGACCATGCTCGTTCGAAGACCGAAGGCCAGCCCAGCCAGACCGACGATGCCACTACCTACCGTGCCGGACTGATCGGCGACGTCGGCGGCGGCGTATCGCCGTACCTGAGCTACAGCGAATCGTTCCTGCCGGTGTCCGGCCAGGATCTGTTCGGCAATGCCTTCAGGCCGATGCGCGGACGCCAGGCCGAAGGTGGCATCAAGTGGCAACCGGCCCGCAACATGCTGTTGACCCTGGCCGCCTACCGCATCACCGAGACCAACCGCCAGACCAACGATCCGGACAACGTGCTGAACGTGGTCCAGACCGGCCAGATCCGTTCCAAGGGCGTGGAGCTGGAGGGCCAGTTCCAGTTCGCCAACGACCTTACGGTCACTGCGGCTTACGCGCGCAACGAAGCCGAAGTCAGCCGCAGCAACTTCGCACTGGAAGTGGGCGAACGCCTGAACGACACCCCGCAGGACCTGGCCTCGGCCTGGGTGTCCAAGGGCTTCCAGCTGGATGACGCCGCACGGATGAAACTCGGCCTGGGTGTCCGCCATGTCGGCAACACGGTGTCGCTGGGCAACGGCGGCCGCGTCATCACCCCCAGCTACACCCTGGCCGATGCGCTGGTGGAAGTGCAGGTGACCAACTGGACCTGGGCCTTGAACATCACCAACCTCACCGACAAGCGTTACTACGCGCCGTGCCGCACCTTCGGCGATTGTTTCGCCGGCTACCCGCGTGTGGTCACCGGCACCATCAGCTATCGGTTCTGAGCACGGCAACGGCCGGCGACCGCCGCAGCAGCACAGCCAGCACCCCATTGCTGGCGTGCTGGCCACACGTTACGCAGGTGCGCAGATGCACCGCCCGCCGCCGCTCCCCATGCACGACGCGCATTGCCACCCCCGAGGCAAGCGCCATCAGCGCACTCGTGGCTGACCACGAACGGGCGGCGGGCGATGCGGGTTGGCGTACCGGACAACTCTGGGACTGACCGGCGGATCATTGTGATCCCCACACATCGCCCACCACGGACAGCGGGTCACGAGATCGGCAGGCGCCATCCGTGCGCCTGCCGATCACGTGCCAGAGTTGATTGTGGGACGCCAATCCCAGCCGGCCGATGATGGCCGACGGGGACATGCTGAGTGCTGTCGCCGAGGCGGTATGTAGGGGTTGTCCGCGCCCGCGCCTCAGGCTTGCCGCAGGTGCGATTTCCAAGGGCAGAACTGCAGGACGAGTCACACTCCGCAGGCATGCACGACGCCGATCAGCGTCGCACCACTGCACGCAGCACAGATGCTCAGCTGGCAATCACGACACTACCGATTGCGCTGCCATCGCCAGGAAATTCTGCAGCACCGGCGCAGGCGATTCCGGGCGCATGCAGAACTGCAACTCGAACGCAGCGTTGCCGCCATCCAGTGGTCGATAGACGATTTCTTCGGGACGGAACCCGGCCATGCTGGCCGGCACGATCGCCACGCCCGCTTCCACGGCCACCAGCGACAGCACTGCGTGCATGCCCTGCGCTTCCTGCACGACCCGTGGCGTGAAGCCGGCAGCAGTACACAGGCCCAGCACCTGCGCGTGAAAGCCGATGCCTTCGGCCGACGGCCATGAAACGAACGGCTCGTCCACCAGCGCGGCGACATCCAGCCGTGGCCGTGCGGCCAACCGATGCGCGCGCGGCAGGGCAATGGCCAGTCGATCATGGTCGAACGCCTGCAGATGCAGCTCTGCGGAAATGATCGGCGGAATCAGGATGCCCAGGTCGATGCGGCCCTCGCGCAGCCACTGTTGCTGCTGCCGCGAGGTGGCTTCGTGCAGATGCAGCTGCACCTGCGCAAACGCATGGCGGAACTGGCGGATCAGTGCTGGCAGGCGCCCATAGAGTGCGCTGCCGACGTAGCCGACACGCAGGCTGCCGGTCTGCCCTGCCGCCGCTTCCCGCGTGCGCTGCAGCGCCTGTTCGGCGTGCTGCAGGGTTGCACGCGCCTCCACCAGCAGCGTCTGCCCCGCTGCGGTCAGGCCCAGCGTGCGGTTGCCGCGTACGATCAGCCCGGTACCCACCTCGTCTTCCAGGCGCCGCATCGCCGCCGTCAATGGCGGCTGCGACATGTGCAGGCGTGCAGCAGCGCGATGGAAGTGCAGTTCTTCGGCCACCGCCACGAACTGGCGGAGCAGGCGCAGATCGATCATTTCATCGCAGGCAGGTGGAGACCTGCCTAGGGTACGCGTTCAACCGCGCGCGTCGACACTCGGCCGTGCAATGACCGGCCACTGCAGGGCCACCGATTCGATGCTGTCCGCTGCCACCGCACGCAGGTCGCGCGGATAGGCCACGTGTTCGGCTTCCTGCAATCGCAATGCATGGAACTGGCCGTTGCTGGCCCGCAGGGTCCAGCCACCCTGCCGGCACCGCGTAGAGGCAAGGAAGGCAACCCCGGGCGCCACCGCCTCTGGATGCAGTTCATCCGGTTCCCCGTCGATGCCCCACATGCGGGTCTTGGCCACCGGCGACACCGCGTTGACGACGATGCCGTGTTCGGCGCCTTCCAGGGCCAGCACATTGACCAGCCCCTGCGCAGCCAGCTTGGCCATCGCGTAGCCGCACAGGCCGCGCTGCGCATACTGCGGGTACAGCGCGCGATCGGAGGTGGTCAGCACGATGCGGCCGCCGCCGGCAGCACGCATCGCAGGCCATGCCGCCTGTGCCAGCCACAGCGGTGTCTTCGCCGCCAGGCACAGCATCTGCTCCAGCGCATCGTCTTCCACCACTTCAATACCGGCGTAGGCCACCCAGCCGGCGTTGTGGATGATGAAGTCCAGGCGACCATGGCGCTGCAGGATGTCCTGCACGAGCGCGTGGCAACCACTGCGCTGGTTGATGGGGCCGCTGGCGGCTTCGACCGGCAGGCCTTGGGCATGCAGTGCTGCCACCGCCTGGGCGATGCGCTGCGGATCGGTACCCGTGCCGTCCGTCGCGGCGCCCACGTCATGCATCACCACGTGCGCGCCACGCTGGGCCAGCAGGCGGCTGTAGGCCAGGCCGAGGCCACCGGCGGCACCGGTTACCAGGCCCACTTGGCCTTCGAACGAGATACTGGAATTGGGTTTCATCGGCACAGCTTCAACCAGGCGCGCCGGCCCCGGCCAATACTGTTGGCGGCACGCCACGATACGCCGACGCTATCGCGCGTCATCGGCTGAAGCGGCGGGCGCCGGCCACGCAGATCACCGCTGCCACGGTCACCAGCAACATGCCGGCGCTGACGGTCTCGTGCAGCAGCAGCGCCGCCAGCGCCAGGCCGAAGAACGGCTGCAGCAGCTGCAGCTGGCCGACCGCAGCGATACCGCCCTGGGCCAGGCCGCGATACCAGAACAGGAAACCGACCAGCATGCTGAACACCGCCACGTACCCCAGCGCCCACCAGGCCGACGCGGCCACCGCCGTGAACGAGGCCGGGCGCATCGCCACCATCAGCGGCAGCATCACCGGCAATGCCAGCAGCAGTGCCCAGCTGATTACCTGCCAGCCACCCAGATGCCGGGCCAGGCGGCCGCCCTCGGCATAGCCAAGTCCGCACACCACGATCGCTGCCAGCATCAACAGGTCGGCCTGCAGTGAGGCTTCGATGCCGTTGCGCGCGGCGTAGCCGACCACACAGGCGCTGCCCAGCAGCGAGAACACCCAGAATGCCGGGCGTGGCCGGTCACCGCCGCGCAGGACGCCGAATACCGCCGTGCTCAGCGGCAACAGGCCCAGGAACACGATGGTATGTGCCGAGGAGGCGTGGCGCAGGGCAAGCGCGGTCAGCAACGGGAAGCCCACCACCACGCCCAGGCTGACCAGCACCAGACCGGGCAGATCGCTTCTGACCGGGCGCGGCTGGCGCAATGCCAGCAGCAGCACCAGCCCCAGCAACGCGGCGATGCTGGCGCGTGCGGCGGTGACGAAGCTGGCGTCCAGCTCCATCACTGCCAGGCGGGTGGCCGGCAACGAGCCGGCGAAGATCACCACACCGATGAAGCCATTGATCCACCCGCTTGCCGACCGTTCCACACCCTGCTCCAGAAATGCCGGGCAATGGCCGGCCGTGCCCGTCATTGGGCCACCGGGCACGGGCGATACACAGCTACAATCCAGTACAGTCACAAGTAACTGTACTGCCCACAATCCCCTTACAGTCACGCGCATGTCCCGACCGCCCAGCCGCATCGACAGCGTCATCCACGCCGTCCGCTCCCGCATCAGTTCGCGCCTGGATGGCCCGGGCAGCCGCCTGCCCTCGGTGCGCGCGCAGGCCACGGCGATGGGCGTTTCCGTGTCCACCGTGGTCGAGGCCTACGAACGCTTGGCCGCCGAAGGCGTGATCGCCGCGCGCGCCGGCTCCGGCTTCTACGTGGCTGGCCCGGCGGCACCACTGGCGCTGGCGGAAATGGAACCGCGGCTGGATCGCGCGGTGGACCCGCTGTGGGTATCACGGCAATCGCTGGAAACCCCGCCGGGACACCTCAAGCCTGGCTGCGGCTGGATGCCCAGCGACTGGCTGTACCACGATGGCCTGCGCCGCGGCCTGCGCCGCATGGCCCGCGCCGACTCCGCGCAGCTGGTGGACTATGCAGGACCGCTGGGCCTGCCGGCATTGCGGCAGACGCTGCAGCGACGCGCGGCCACGCTGGGCATCGACGCGTCGATGGAGCAGTTGCTGCTGGCCGAATCGGGGACGCACGCGGTCGACCTGATCTGCCGCTTCCTGCTGAAGCCCGGTGACTGCGTGCTGGTCGACGACCCGAGCTATTTCAATTACCACGCGATGTTGAAGGCCCATCAGGTGCAGGCCATCGGCATACCGTACACGCACACTGGGCCGGACCTGCAGGTGTTTGCCAGCGCGCTGCAGGAACACGCGCCACGCCTGTACATCACCAACGCCGGGCTGCACAACCCGACCGGCGCGGTGCTGTCGGCGACCACGGCACACCGCCTGCTGGGCCTGGCCGAACACAGCGAACTGATCATCATCGAAGATGACATCTTCGCCGACTTCGAGCTGCGCCCGGCGCCGCGGCTGGCGGCGCTGGATGGATTGTCGCGGGTGATCCATGTCGGCAGTTTCTCAAAGACCATTTCCGCGGCATCGCGCTGCGGCTACATCGCCGCGCGCCCGGACTGGATCGAGGCACTGACCGATCTGAAGCTGGCCACCAGCTTCGGCGGTGGGCACCTGGCTGCGCACCTGATGCAGATCGCACTGACCGACAGTGGCTACCGCCGCCACATGCAGGCGGTGCGCACGCGCCTGGCCGATGCGCGCAAGCACACGCTGCGGCAGGTGCAGAAGCTGGGCATTACGCCATGGCTGCAACCCGATGCAGGGCTGTTCCTGTGGTGCCAGCTGCCCGATGGCCGCGATGCATCGGCGGTGGCCAGGCAGTGCCTGCGCGAAGGCGTGGTGGTAGCGCCGGGCAATGCCTTCAGCCAGTCGCAGCGGGCTGCCGACTACGTGCGCTTCAATGTGTCGCAGTGCCAGGACCCGAAGATCTGGCAGGTGCTTGGGAAGGCGTTGCAGCAGCACAGCTGAAGCATCCGAGTGCGTTATCCTGCCAGCCATCCAGGCAAGGAGCGCCCGCATGCGTCGATGGATCGGCATCACCTTGGTCTGCGGGCTGGCCAGTGGTTGCGTCACGTTCGGGCCACCCGACGGCTCGCTGCAGATCGCTGGCTATGCGCCCACGGATGGCAACTGCCAACTGCAGATCACCGCGCCGGGGGCGTCCAACACGGATGCCGAGCCGGTACAGGGCTATTTTCAACGGCACTTGATGGTTCATTCCAGCAGGCCCGGTCGCGTCGCCCTGCTTTGCAATGGAAGGCTGCAGGCCGAACGTAGCTTCCGCTATGGCCGCGACGTGGGGTTCGGCGAGGTTCTGCCGCTTCTTGTTTTCGAACGCAGCGCGGTGGATCTGGGCGGCAGCACGCCGGTCGTACGCATGCGCGCCTTCCAGTCCGACTTCCTGGAATGGAACAAGGCCTCGCTTGCACGGCTGGCAGAGCATGGCCCATCGCGCGGCCAGGCATTGGCCGATGCGTCGTACGCGAAGCTGGTGGAGCACTATGCCCTGCCGGGCACCTCTCGCACTGTCATGCGCCGGCCCAGCGTCGAGTCAGCGCATGATCCGGAAATGGAACAGGTCCTGGCCGTGCATATCCTCGGCGACGCAGCGTCCATACGTACCGCGCAACAGCGCCGCTCAAGCGTCCGCATCCATGAGTACCGGCTGCAGCGCGTACACGATGACTGGCGATTGACCGGCCTGTATCGCCTGGAAGCAGACGGGATGAAGCCCGCGCTCTGAAAACCCCGGGCTCAATGGGCGAGGTAGGTCTCTGCCGGGATGTCCAGAAGCTCCGGACCCGAAAGCGCGGCGCCCTGCAGATCGGCGCCGGTATTCAAGGCGTTGTCGATCGCGTTGAGCGACGAACTGCGCTGGCAGATCGCCCGGAACGCGGCGCGTGGCCCTTCGTGGTACATGGCCAGGGCGCGCTGGAGACCGGCAGCGAATACAGGCTCACGGTCGAGCGCTAGTTCATGCAGCTCGCCTTGTGCGTCGGAGGCGGTGAATGTACCGGGCAGCTGCACGCCCAGCTCCATATGACCGATCAGGGCCATGGCGAAGGCTTCAGGCAACCACACCAGCAGGCGTCGCATCTGCCAGTGTTCGCTGCCGAGCGCGAGCAGCGCCCGCTCGGCCTGCTCCTCATCCACGCCCTCCCGTCCCAGCATTGTCAGCGCCAGTTCAAAGGCTTCCGCCGATGGCATCGCGGGGCTGCGAGGGTCCATTCCCGATCTCTTCAATGCATGCAGGCGCAGACCTTAAGCAAAGGCGGGCCACTGTGCAATCGACACTTGCCGAGCACGGTAAAGTGGATGTTCACCATTGCCGCAGGAATCCTTCCGATGTCCTTCTCCGATCCCCACGCCGTGGCCCGCTACGCGGAGGGCCCGCTGCGGCAGGTACCCGGTTTCCTCGGACTGCAGCAGATGAGCCACCTGCTGTTGGCCGAACACGTACCTGATGATGGCCAGGTGCTGGTGCTCGGCGCAGGCGGCGGTCTGGAACTCAAGGCCTTCGCAGAAGCGCACCCGCAATGGCGGATGCTCGGCGTCGATCCTGCCGCGCCAATGCTCGCGCTGGCCGAACAGACCCTGGGGCCGTTGATGGCCCAGGTAACGCTGCTGGAAGGCTACATCGACGATGCCCCGCGCACCGTCTTCGACGGCGCCACCTGCCTGCTGACCCTGCACTTCCTCACCGTTGAACAGCGCCTGCACACCCTGCGCGAACTGCGGCAACGGCTGCGCGCAGGTGCTCCGTTGGTGGTGGCGCACCACAGCGTGCCGCAGGACGCGGCCGGCAAGCATCGCTGGCTGCAGCGCTACGCCGCGTTCGCCGAGGCTTCCGGCATTCCACGTGCCGATACACAGCGCGCGGCCGAGGCGATCGCCGAACGCCTGCCGCTGCTCTCACCCGAACAGGAAGTGGCGCTGCTGCAGGAGGCCGGCTTCGAGAACGTGGAACTGTTCTACGCCGGCTTCAGCTTCAGGGGCTGGGTGGCACATGCACCGGCCACACCGGTATAGCGCCGCGACGCACGCTCATGGCACCACGGTGATGCCGATCCGCTGCATCAGCAGCGCGACCTGCTGCACATCGAGCGTGGCGCCACGCAGGTTGGTGCTGCGCAGGTCCAGTTCGCCCAGTTCGGAGTTGGTCAGGTCGCAATCGGTGAAGTTGGCGGAATTCCAGTCGACGCCATCGAACTGGCCGCCGGACAGGTCCGACCCTGCAAAACTGGCGCCGCTCACGTTGGCACCGTCCCAGCGGTTCTCCCACAGCTCGCACTTCTCCAGCGTCACCCGCGAGAAGTTGGCATAGCGCAGGTTGCTCTTCTTGATGAAGGCACTGCAGAACCAGCTGCGCGTGGTGATCTGGTTCATGAAACTGGCGTTGCTGAAATCGGCACCCTGTGCGCGGCATTCGCTGATTTCCAGCCCCAGCGCCTTGATGAAGTTGAAGTTGCACATGCTGATGTCGCACTGGCGGAAGCTGGCTTCCTTCAACGTGGCACCACTGAAACGGCACCCGGTGCGCGTGTCGGCATCGTAGAAAACGCAGTTCACGAACTCGGTGGCGGTGAGGTCAGCGCCGGAGAAATCGCATTCGAGGAACTGCTGGTCGACCACCTTCTGGCCGGTGAACTGATCGGCGCCGATGCGCAGCTTATGGTGAACAGTGGAGGACATGCAGGGTTCCGTGCCGGGTGCCTTGCCATGATGCCGCGCTGGAAAGGCGATGGGCAGGACGCGCTCGCGTGGGATTCACCAGCGCTGCAGCCGGAGTGTGTACATCCCACCCTTACGCTCCACCGCCAATACCCGATCTTGCACGTTGATACATGATTGTGCACACTTCAGGCATGACCTCCGACCCGACACTACCCGCCGAACGTACCCAGTTGATCCTGCAGGAGCTGCGCCAGCAGGGACGCGTGGTCGCCGCCGAACTGGCCCGCCGTTACGCGGTTTCCGAAGATTCGATCCGCCGGGATCTGCGTGAACTGGCTGCCCAGGGCCTGTGCCAGCGCGTCTATGGGGGTGCGGTGCTGCCAGCCCCGAAAGCCGTGCCACTGCGCGAACGGATGACCCAGGACCGCACCGGCAAGGACGAGCTGGCCGCCCGTGTCTGTACGCTGCTGCAGCCCGGCCAGGTCCTGCTGATCGATGCCGGCTCGACCAACCTGGCCATTGCCCAGCAATTGCCGGGCGCGCTGGGGCTGACGGTGATCACCAACGCGCCGCAGATCGCCACCGCCGCAGCGTGGCGGGAGGGCACCACCGTACAGCTGATCGGTGGGCGACTGGCTGCCGGCGGCGGAGCGGTTGGCGCCGAGGCGCTGGCCCAGGTGCAGCGCCTGCGCGCGGATGTCTATCTGCCCGGCCCCTGCGCCGTGGACGTGGACACCGGCGTGTGGGCGATGGATGCCGAGGAGGCCACGCTCAAGCGCGCGATGGTCGCCTGCAGCAGCCGCATCATCGTCGCTGCCACCAGCGAAAAACTGGGCGCGCGGGGCAACTGGCAGATCGCCAGCCTGGATGACATCGACGACCTGGTACTGACCACGTCTGCACCGCCTGCCCTGGCCGCCCGCTTCCGCGCCGCCGGCATCACCGTGCATCCAACACCTCCCTGACCGGATCGCCCATGTCCCTCGTCAACCGACCGCGTGCCCAACAGCACGCGACCCGCGCTGCATTCTTCATTCCCGGCTTCGCTACCGCGCTGTGGGCCACGCTGGTGCCCTTCGCCAAGACGCGCACCGACATCAACGATGCAACACTCGGGCTGGTGCTGCTGTGCCTGGGCGCGGGCTCGCTGCTGGCCATGCCGCTGTCGGGCGTGCTGGCCGCACGGCTGGGCTGCCGCCGGGTAATGCTGGCTACCACGCTGATCATCTGCGCGACGGTACCCGGCCTGGCACTGGCCGACTCGGCGTGGTTGCTGGGCCTGGTGCTGTTCGTCTTCGGTGCCGGCGTAGGCGCGATGGATTGCACGATGAACGTACAGGCCGTGGTGGTGGAACGCGAAGCGCAGCGGGTGATGATGTCCGGCTTCCACGCGTTCTTCAGCATCGGTGGATTCCTCGGCGCGGCGACCATGACCCTGTTGCTGAGCGCACACATGGCGCCGGTTGCCGCGGTGCTGCCGGGCGTGTTGATGATGGCGGTGGTCGCGCTGCTGTCGGCACGCCACTGGCGCAGCGAGCGCATCGCGCACGACACGCCGTTGCTGGCCTGGCCACGTGGCATCGTCATGTTCATCGGCGTGCTGGCCTTCATCGCGTTCCTGGCCGAGGGCGCGATGCTGGACTGGAGCGCGGTGTTCCTCACCGACATCCGCCAGGTCGATGCCAGCCATGCCGGCATCGGCTACGTGACCTTCACCCTGACCATGACCGTGGCGCGCCTGTTCGGCGACAGCCTGGTAGAGCGCATCGGCCGGCAGAAGGCGATCGTGGCCGGTGCGCTGCTGGCCTGCGCCGGCGTGCTGGTGCTCACCCTGGTCACGCCATGGCAGGTGTCGTTGGTCGGCTATGTGCTGGTCGGCCTGGGCTGCGCCAACATCGCACCGGCGCTGTTCTCGCTGGCTGGCAGCCAGAACCGGATGCCGCAGGCGATCGCCATCACCGCCGTGTCCACCCTCGGCTTTGCCGGCATTCTTGCCGGCCCGGCGCTGATCGGTTTCGCCGCCAATCACTTCGGCCTCATCGCCGCCTTTGTCGGCGTGGCGATGGCACTGTTGCTGGTGGCAGTGTCGACGCGCTGGCTGCGGATGTAGACCTGCATGGCAGGCCGTTGACCTGTCCCTGCAAAGAACCGTGCGCGCGAAGGCGCACGGTTCCACAACACTGCATCGGGCCGAAAACTCAGTAGGAGGAGAATTCCCAGCGCTGGTTCTCTGTGCCCTGGCACATCCACATGTGCACCTTCGAGCCATTGGCATTACCCATGCCCGGGTCATCCAGGCACATGTTGGTCTGCGGGTTGCGGATCTCGCCTACCAGCCGCCAGGACTGGTGCGCGCCACCATTGCAGGACCACATGCGGATCGGATTCCCATCGTGGCTCGCACCGTCAGCCGCTTCCAGGCATTTGCCGCCCAGCCCACGGATGGACCCGTCCGCGCCCAGTTCGAAGCGCTGCTGCGGCACGCCCGTGCAGTCCCACAACTGGACGCGGGTGCCATCCGCAGAATTGGCCCCTTCAACATCCAGGCACTTGCCACCGACACCGACAATCGACCCGTTGGCGGGATTGAACTCCCACTTCTGGTTGCTGGTCAGCGCATTGCTGTACAGCTGGATCTTGGTGCCGTTGGCGCTGGACGCACCAATGGCATCCAACACCTTGTTGGCCACGCCGACGATGGATGTGTTGGTGAACTTCCACGACTGATTCCAGTCACCATGGGCGTCGTAGAGCTGGATCCGGCTTCCGTTGCTTGTGCCATAGCCCACGATGTCAAGCACGCGATTGCTGGGCACGCCCGTGATGGTCGACGTATTGGGCTTCACGGTCCAAAGCTGCTGCGCGGTGCCCGGTGTGCAATCCCACACCTGGATGGCCGTGCCTGGCGCGGTGTTGGCGCCCTCGGCATCCAGGCACTTGTTGCCCATGCCGCGGATCTCACCAAAGGTCGGAATGTTGCGCAGGTTGACGGGCGCCGACACCGACCCTTGCGTGAACTGACCATCGCCACTGAACGTCGCCGTGATCGACGCGGTAGTGAAGCCTGCCGGAACGGTGTAGTTGATCGCAACCCTGGCCGGACGGCCGTAGGCGTACTTGTGCGTACAGGCCTGGACGTCACGGATGGCATCCCAGCACCCCTTGTCCAGGTCGGAAACCGTACCGAGGAACGGCGTGTTGACGGTACTGACCTGCACCTTGCCCACCGCTTGGCCATTGACCTTGAATTCGACGAAGCCGCCGATCTGCTCATTGCCTGGAATGTGATACAGCCCGAGTGCCTGGCCATCGACCTGCGCAGACAACTGGATCACCTGCCCCGGTGCCGGCAGCGCATTGGAAACAGACGCGGTCGTTGTGGTTGGAAAGCTGTACAGGCGCGGCAACGATTTGGCCTGAACGCTTGACGACGCCGCTGCAATTCCAATTGCGAGAACACTCATCGAAACGTAATTCATCCTTGCTCCATTTACGTTGTGTGGAAATCCTATCCAGGGACTACCGTTGCACCCTTGCAAGCATTGAGCCCCTGCACTTCCCTGGCCATCGACATCGGGCCGCAGCCTTCATGGCCAGGAACTCCCGATAGTCTCATACGCGCCAGGCCAACGTCAGGGTGCTACGGCCGCCGACGCCGCACCTTCATCCGCAGACGCCGGTAACCGATCACCGCAGCGGTGGTACACAGTGCCGTGCCAGCCACGCTCAGCAACAGCAGCACGACCAGCCGCGTGTTCTGCTGACGCAGCGCGGCAGGCAGGTCCCAGCTGTGCAGGAAAGAGAACAGCCAGCGCCCGGCCCGCTCGCGATGCCCCATCGTCAACAGCGGATCGCCGGTCGCCAGATCGATGTAAACGCGCGTGGCCTCGGCATCGCCGAACCACGCCACCGCCACCGGGAAGCGCCGCACCGCCGCACCGTTCATGGCCTCCGGCGCGCGCGTATAGAAGTACGCATCCGGCGCATGCCGGATCGTGAAACCCTGCATCGGCGCAGCGGACATCGCCTGCACCTTCTGCTTCAGCCATGCCTCCGGCAGCAGCCGTGCGACACGCAGGCGCCCTTCGACGGCCGACACGATGCGGGTATCGCCCTGCCCGTCCAGCAGCACGGCGAACAGTTCGCCACCGATACGTCGCCACTGGATCTCCACCGGCACGAAGCCAACGTCCGTCGATGCAGCCAGCAGCCGGCCGGGCTCGGCCAGTGCGCCCTCCACCGTCACCACGCCACCTCGATAGTGCGCGGTGTCGATCACCACGCCCGTGCTGCTGAACACCCCAAGCGGGTTCATCGACATCAATCCACTGAAGATCCAGGTGAACACGAATGCACTCGCCATCAAGCCGATCAGGTGATGCCAGCGTATCCACCGCTCCTGGTACGGCGTCTTCGACCCTGACCGGTACTGTCCGCGAAACCGCCAGCGCCAGATGCCGACCACGACCCCGCTGATCGCGGCCACCGTGCACAGCGCCGACAGCACGATCACCGTCCAGGTCCATACCGGGTCCACCGACTGCATGCGCAGGAAGTACAGCCAGTGCAACCACGCACCCACATAGTTCCAGCGCTGCTGCAGACGCGGCGCATCCAGCACGACTTCGCCGGTCCGCGAGGACACGTAGACATCTCCGGGCTGTGCACCACCGACGCCGACGCGATACAACGGTCGATGCGGGTCCAGCGCGCGCGAATGCGTCCAGCGGTCTTCATCCAGCGGCATGGCGCCAACGAAGGCAGGGCCGCCGGCGAACTGCGCGGCGGAAACCTCGGCCAACTGCGCCGATACCGGCGGCAATGCCTGTCCGGTAAGCGCCGACCACGCGCCCACGTTCGCGCCGGAGCGCACCACGTAGGCGGGCTCGCCACGCAGCGTCGTCAACACGACCCGCTCAGGCGCCTGTCGAACGGCTTCCGGCAACACGGAAAGTGCCTGCCAACCGCGCGCGTCGGCCAATGCGGGCAGCGTGGCCAACCGCTCCGCTGGCGTCAGCTTCGGGTAGCCGACGAACAGCATCACCATGCCGCTGACGAACCACAGCAGCATCAGCAGGCACCCGCCGATGCCCAGCCAGCGATGCGTCAGGTAGGTCCAGCGTTTGGCGGTGGATCGCAACGACATGGCCTGCGTCCTCAGAAGCGATGGTCGAGGCTGAACTCGACGCGCCGGTCCGCGCCCAGCAGCCACTGCGTGCTGGTGTAGTACGCCGTGGCGTAGTACGCCTTGTCGAACACGTTGAACACGCGCGCGGTCAGCCGTGTGCGCGGCGCGGCCTGCCAGGTCAGGGCCAGATCGGTGGTGGCGTAACCCGGAAGCTGCAGCGTGTTGGCGTTGTCGGCATAGCGCTTGCCCGCGTAACGCACGCCACTGGCCACGCTCCAGTCGGGCTGGAACTGCCAGCTCAACCAGACGTTGGCCAGGCGCTCGGCCACGTTCGGCGGCACGTTGCCATCACGCGAGACGATCACCGCCGGCGTGCCGGTGGCTTCCAGGAAATCCTCGAACCCGGCCTTGAGCACGGTCGCGTTGGCATCCAGCGACCACTGTGGAGCGAAGTTCCAGTTCAACGAAGCTTCTATTCCCTTTGAGGTCTGTGCCCCCACCTGCACCCGCCGGTCTGGCTGCAACGGGTCACGGCTGAGCAGGCCGGTCTTGCGGATGCGATAGGCCGCCAGCGTCCACTCGCCTCCGTCGAAGGCCTGCTTCATGCCAACCTCGATCTGCTTGCCCTTGGCCAGATCGAACGCGCCGTTGGCCGGGCTGATCATCAACAGACCACTGACCGGGTCGGCCGCCTGCGAGTACTGCGCATAGAGGGTCAATGTTGGTTGCAGCGCGAAGACCGTGCCCGCGCGCCAGCCGGTGCTGTTGTAGGTCCTGGAGAACGCACGCTGGCCGCTGACCAGGTCGTTGCGGTCGATCGTGGCGCGATCGTGGCGCAAGCCCGCGAGCACCGACCAGCGCTCGCTCAGTTCCAGCCGGTCTTCCACGAACAACGCGACCTGTTCGGCGCTGTTGCGGTAGCGCGGCAGGTTGGGAGCATCGCTGCTGAACCCACCGGGCACCGGGTTGAAGGGATCCACCGGCCCCGAGCTGCCCGCATAGGTGTTGTTGGTGTGCTTGAAATGCGCACGGTTGGCATCGAAGCCGACGGCGAAACTGTTCGGCAGCCCACCCGCCTTGCCCAGCAGGCGCAGCGTGGAGGTCAGTCCGGTCTGGTCCTGGTTGTGGGTGATCTGGGTGTTGCCGGAGCGGTCGATCAGGCCCGTGCGCCCGTTGTAGACATAGGCCTCGGCATTGCGCCAGTCGCGCTGGCTGTCGATCTGGTAGACGCGTGTGCGCCATTCCACGGTGTCGTTCGGCGTCCAGGCCGCATCGAGCTGGGTCCAGCGGTCGCGGAAACGGATCACGCTGTCGGCCACGTTGTAGTTCTCGTGGCGCAGCGCGTCCAGCTGCCGCCCATCGATCAACGGCGTACCGAAGTAGCGCATCGGCTTCTGGTAGCCCTGCGCATGGGTCAGCGTGAACTGCAGATCCGTCCGTGGCTGCCATAGCAGCGCGGCAGAGAACGTGGCATCGCCGTTCTGGCCGCGATCGACCCACCCGCTGCTGTAGTTGCCGCTGACATCCACGCGGTAGGCCAGCGCCGGCGTGAGCGCACCGCCACTGCCGAATCCAAGCCGCGCAGTATCTTCGCTGCCCACGGTCACGCTGACCTCATTCTCGATGGCGCCGCGCGAAGGCTTCTTCGGCACAATGTTGACCACGCCGCCGATGGCGCCATCGCCGTGGATGACCGAGGCCGGCCCGCGCAGCACCTCGATGCGCTCGATAGACCAGGTATCGAACGGAAAGGTGATGCCCACACCACCATACTGGCGCAGGCCGTCGTACAGGCGCATCACCGAAGCGCCATCGGTGAAGCCACGGCTGGACAGCGCACTCAGGCCGTTGCCCGGATGGGGCATGGCACTGATCGCGCCAGCGCGGGTGATCGCGTCGTTGAGATTGGAATCGCCGCGCTGTTCCAGCTGCTCGCGTGAAATCACCGTCAGGCTGGCCGGCGTCTGCAGCACGCTCAGCCCGAGCGCCGAACCGGTATTGGCGGTGGAGGACAGCGAACCGCTGCGGGTATCCACCACGCGGACGGTATCCAGGGTTGTCGGAGGTGCCGCATCGTCGGCAAGGGCGGGCATGGTGTGCAGGAGGGACATACACAGCACGGGCAGCGCGGCCCTGCACAGACGCGCAGGGTTGGGGATTGTCTTCATGTGTTCACGGCATGCAAGGCCGCCCCGCACTGCGAGGCAGCAGAAAGAAAGGCGCACGCGGTAGTGCCAGGCCACGCCTGGCAACCCGGGAAAATCAATCAGCGCGTGCGCAAAGCGCTCAGACGGCCAGCAGCACCGGCGGCCCGCGCGCGCCCAACGTGCCGCAGATCCGCTGCGGCAACGTCTGCACCGCACCGCGCAGCGCACGGCACACCGGTGCCAGCGGAATCATCAGCAGCAGCGCCGCCACCAACAGCATGATCAGCCTGGCGGCAATCAGGCAGTAATCGCAGTCCACGCCCATCTCGTGGTCGGCGTGTGGATCGGCCGGCGGCTTCGGTGTCGCTTCGCCATGCTGCATTGCCATCGCGTGGTGGTCGTGATGCCCTTCCATCGCGTGCTGGGTCTGTGCGGCGTGGTCCATGGCCGCCACCGGTGCGGCAGACGCAACAACGTGCCCATGTACCAGCCAGCGGCTCACCAGAGGCGCGAGCAGCACCAACAGCATGGCAAGCCATGCCAGGGTCTGGAACCGGCGGTGGAGAACGGAGCGGCGCACGCGGCCATTCTACGGGCCCAGGGCAAACCCTGGACCAGGTTCAGGGTTTGGCCCCTGCGACACGGTGACGCAGGGCTCTGGTACCGACCACATGACGGAGCCCCCAGTAGATCCACGCCATGCGTGGATGCTCTTCGCGCATCAACCCACGTACTGCGCCTGGCCGTTACCGAACGACCAGTTCTCCTTCTTCACTTCCACCAGATTGATGAACACATCCTCGCGACGGATTCCCACCGCCGCGTGCAGGCCATCGGCAATACCGGCATACAGCGCCTTCTTCTGCTCCAGCGTGCGTCCTTCGTTCCAGGTGATCTGGATGCAGATGAAATCATCGGTGCGGGCGATACCCAGGTAACCCGGGTCGAACACGAGCGTGCCGGCGTCGTGCTCCTGGAAGATCTGGAAGCGATCGTTTTCCGGCACACCGACGGCGCGCATGGCCTGGTAGATCGCTTCGCCGACACGCTGGCGATACTCGACGGATTTACCTTTGCGAAGATCGATACGGGCGAGCGGCATGGTGGCACTCCAGGGATGGGAGGGGGCGCGGCAATGGGCCGAGATTACGCCCGCCGAGGGCGGCGGGACAGCACATGGATGGAACCCTCTGCTTCCATCGATGGCATGCGCCGCGCGGAGTGACGTGATCGCCGTGGCAACGCCGCTCCGGAGTTGCCATTTACACGGTCGGCGTTGGCGATGATTTGCGCCATCAGTGACGGGCCACACTACTCGCGGGTGTTGGACGGCACACAACGGGAAACGCCTGGCCCGCCTCGGGACAGTTGAGAACTTTTCTTACAGACCGATGTGATTGCTTGGCTTGATGATCGCCACGCCGAGGCAAGACGCCTTGGTCGGGATTGGCGTCTCGAATAAACGAACAGGCTCACAGGAAGTTGCGATTTCAATCGCAGCAAAGAGAATGCACGACTGCCTTCAATGGCGGGCGGTGCGTGGGGATCGCAGGATCCGCCAGGCCTTTTCTCCCTGTGAGCCTTTCTGCCTTGGTACGCCAACCCGCACCGTCCGCCACCTACTCTTTGGAAGGTGGCCCTATGCCAATGAGGGTTCCGCCATGACCAACAACACCGTCCTCTTTCCGCGCCTGCACGCCCTGATCGGCGACATGGCCAGCAACGTTCCCGAAGACCTCGCACGCGAGATCGAGTGCGCACTGAAGGAGCAGCAGTTCCCTCCCGCGCAGCCGATGTTCTTCACCTTCCTGGATGCGATCCGCAGGGGAGATGGCGAAGACGGCCAGCCGTGCACCACGCAGATGCTCAACGCACAGACCCTCGCCTCCCTCGGCCGTTCACTGTCCGCACTGACCGCTGTGCTCGATCTTCTGCACGCGGCAGAGCGCGCACGCGTGGACGGAAATACCGACGAGCAGATCGGCGACTTCCATCGAAATGGTCTGCTGCTGGCCGCGCGCCAGATCGCGCATGCCGCGCTGACAGGTCTCGGCGACGCGATCACAGCCGTGGCAAACAAGCCCGGCTAAATCGCAGGCAACAGAAAAGCCTCATTGTCGGGGACGATCGACACCGTGCGCGATGTGCGCGCCGATTACGTGGCCCACATGCGCAGGCACACCCTGCGGCACTGCTGGATTACAGATGCCTTTGTCGGGGATATGGACCCGCTCACGGTTGTGCGACTTGTCGGAGCCTCGCTTGAAATGAACTAGAAGCACTACAGCCCCCTGACACAGCGCGGCACGCGACAAACGGGCGGGCCTGTCCTTCCTGTAGATCTTTCGATAACTCAACAAAATGCCCCCGCCAACTGGCGGGGGCATTGTCGTTCCATGACGGGAAGCGCTGACTTCCGCCGACGAGGTTTCAGGTTAAGCCGCCCGAGGGCGGATGTGCTCAATGGAATCAGCCAGTTCGCGACGGGCAGTTTCCAGGTCAAAGTTCGTCTGCAGGTTCAGCCAAAGCTGCGCCGTTGTTCCGAAGTAGCGCCCAAGGCGTAGTGCTGTATCAGCGGTGATGCCGCGACGGCCGGCGATGATGTCCGACACACGGGCGGGTGTTACCTCAATTGCCGCAGCCAAGGCGCGGGCGGACATGCCTAGTGGGGACAGGAAGTCCTCGCCCAGGATTTCGCCAGGGTGAACCGGTGGGAGCGCGTTGGCGACATTCTTGTTCGCGATAGCGTTCTTCATCATTGTTTTGCCGCAAGGGGTGAGCCCTGCAGCGTCTCCTATCAGTGGCCGAGGCTACCCGGCCGGGGTGTGGAATTGGCCGGAGCTATCCGGCCGGTGCGTGGATTGGGCCGCTAAGCCCTTCGGCGGCGCCGGGTTGCCGCCCGGCGCTGCCGCATCTCTCAGTGGTAATCGGTGACTTCTACATCGTAGGCGTCACCACCTTCCCACCTGAAACAGATTCGATACTGGTCGTTGATCCTGATGCTGTACTGCCCTTGGCGATCACCCTGCAACTGCTCCAGCCTGTTGCCGGGCGGGGCTCGCAAGTCCCCAAGTTCCACCGCCGCTTTCAGGTATTCAAGGCGTCTTTGAATCTGCCTCTCGATGCTCGCCCAAGCCCTGACGCGCTTGCCTTGGGCGATCTTCTCCGTGTCCTTATCCGCATACGTCTTAATCATCGGCACCTCCTTTGTCAGCGCGAGTGTATCGTATACCGATACGCGATCCAGTGCAACCCCGTATCTAGTCGCACACGGTCATCGCGCCATGGGCCGGGCAATGCGGCGTGCCAACTTCCAACCACTTCGACGTGAGCCGTAGCGCGCAACTGCATTCATGGCAGCAAGCTTTGTGAAGACACTTCGTCTGCTTCGTGGGCCGGAACTCGCCCGCGCTCGCCCCTCCGATGTCTGGCACCGGAACCACAACGCCGTCACCCTTGCGCTTAGCGGCGGTGCCCCCTGCTCCAGCGCATAGCGGAATGCGGCAGCGGGCCAACCTCTGGCAGCCGGCTTTCGAACCACTCCAACAGCTTTCCAGTCGACGGTGCCGCAGTGGGGGGTGCCAATGGGGCAGCCCTGGTCAGCTTTCCGCCCGCTGCTCAATGCCTACGGTTCGATCATCGACGTGAAAGCCCCGGCGCCAACCGCCGCGATCATGGCCACCCGCACGCTGATGGACTTCGAGGGCCTGACCGACACCACCGGCCAGCCGCTCCAGCGCCCGCGCCTGATCGACAGCATGTCGTTCGTCCCGACCAGCCAGATCCCGGTTGATGGTGACGTGGGCACCGCTACCGACGCCAGCGAGATCTTCGTCGGCAACTTCAGCGGCCTGTACTTCCTGATGCGTGAGGCGCTTTCCATCCAGCTGCTGCGCGAGGCGTACGCCAAGACCGGCGAGATTGGCTTCCTGTGCCACATGCGCGCGGATGTGGTCATCAACTACCCGCAGCAGTTCACCGTCATCACTGGCGTGCGGCCGGCGGCGGAATGAGTAAGGGTGGGCCTGCAGGTTCACAGGCCAGGACCAGCCGGCGGTGTCCGCAACAACACCGGCAGGACGCGGTGGACTCTTAGGCCACTGAGCGTCCCGAGCAGGCCCGGCAACGGGCCTTTCTCGTTCTTCGACCACAACCATACGGATGAATGCACGGACCGTATGGGGAGGCGAAAAGTTTTGGTCGATCCGCTGGCGATACGTGCGCCCCCCTTTCTTCTCGCATCCGCAATTGGAAATACGCCCCCCACGGGCGAAGGAGACTCCATGGCAAAGCCACGAACCCCCACCAAGAAGGCCCGCGTATCGGGCGCCACCATCAAGGATCCAGGCCGGTACAAGAACCGCTCGGAGCCAGCCAATCCCGACCCCATCGGCACCCCCTACAAGGGCATGACAGCCGCACAGGTGCGGGTCTGGAAGGAATGCACGAGCAACATGCCCTGGCTCAACGCCGCACACCGCCTACTGCTACGCCAGGTCTGCATCCTGGCCGCTCGCATGGAGACTGGCGACGACCTCAGCGTGTCGTCCACGCACGCTCTCAGCGCGATGCTCTCCAAGCTCGGCGCCACGCCCACCGATGAGTCCAAGGTCTGCCATCCCCAGAACGATGAAGATGCGGACGAACAGCACTTCCACTGAGCCAATCGACGCGGAGAGGGAGATCTGAGCGGATCCGCGCACCTCGCGCTGGCGACCTGGCGACCCGGCTCGGCCTCCCTGGCTAATCAAGCAACGTGATTGTGTACAACCACCACGAGGAACAACAAGAACGACAAAGCCCCAGCGCACATCATTGCGAATCGCAGTGAGCCCTCGGACTTCTCTAGAGGCTCTGTGACCATGGTCCTGTAGTCCTCCGTACGAAGAAACTCGTAGAACTTACCCCTCCATCTTTTTCGCAAGTCCTCTTGCTGCTGCAGATTCTTATGAGTGATCCATATGATTGCCGCCACGTAGCCCAAGCCAACAACCGCCATGGCATCAAGCAAATATAGGTTGGTAGCAGACCCTAGGCGTGCAGCAATCAAACCCAGACCGTAGAACATTGCACCCGCAATGCTCAGGGAGAGCTGACGCGTCGCATCCGCGATCTTCGTTGTCTCATCTGCTACGGACTTTCTAAGGTCCGCCATAGACTTCAATGCGTCTCTGCTTACTTCAGCAAGTCCAAACTGATGTGCGATCCTTGCCCCTTCGAGTGCATCGCTGCATCCCTCACCAAAAGCGCCATACGCCCTTGCGCGGCTCTTGATGGATCTTGCGAACTCGATCCCGAAGAGCTTCTTCCGGGTCTCGACCTCTCGGTCAACTTCGTAGACCCACTTGGCGGCAGACTGCAACGCAAGAAAGGCATCCGCGCCTAGTTTTGCCGGCTCATACACGTCGATCCCCTCAAGCGTGACTTTGGGTGGGCCGGCAAAATCAATCTCTGAACTGACGTAGTTCACCTCCGTAGCCAATGCGACCATTAGCCGCGGCAGCGCAACCTCGAGCCAAATACCGAACGCCGGCTGCGACCATGGATGATTCGAGCCCGAAATAATGTACGGCCGAATGTCCGCAGCGAGCAAAGGCGTTTCACCCATGGATTTAACTACCGCCCTCGGACTCCTACGCTCTAAGCCTGGCGTGAATTCACGCGATTCATCCTCCGCCGCCAAGAGCAGAAAGGACTCGGTCTCAAAGCCAACTGTGGCTCCTGCGTAACGAGCTTTACCGCAAGGGCGCCCCTCCAACCATTCTCGGAATCCAGGCGCCGAGATAAAGAGAAGCTCGTCAGGCGAACCAATCTTCTCTATTCGTACATCAAAAGGCTCGCAGTAATCACTCAAGTCACCGAGAGTGACCTCCATGTCCGAGCAATCGACCAAAGTGCACGACCAACCAATGTCCTCCGCTAATTCCCGCAGGTCGGCAGCGGCCTGCAAGCTGACTCCATGCAGTACTAGCGGACCGTCACCGGTTTCAGTGACGGATGCCGCTTGGGCAGCGAGCAGGTTGCTAACGAAGCGCGCGAGCGGTCTCGGAGACAACTTTGTCGACCTCCAGGCGGTCGGTCGTGATAGTGATCTTGCGTCCACCTGTCGGAAGGTCCTCCATTGTTACACGTGACCCCTCCAGATACTGAGGGTAATCCAAGTTGACCCCTTCCTTGGTGGAGAGCTTCTTCCTAACCGATTTCTTCAGGACATTCTCGTCTGGCGCAAACTCAAGGCCTGAGACTTTGCGCCTCTTCATAGAACGCTGTAGCGCCTTCTCCAGCGACTCAGCAAATTCCGGCTCACTCGGACGCCCCGCTGCCAGCATCAGCGCGTCAAGCGCCGTTGAATCACTGATCACTGACGCAGTGCGGAGCCGCTCTCTAGCCACCGCAAGGGCCTGCGATATGCCCCCCTCCGGTAGAAGTTCTTGGTGACTCTTTAGAACATCTGTGAGGGCCAAATAGACCTGCTGATTAAGCTCCTTGTCGTCTCGTGATCTCTCTACGCTGAGAAAGGCGGAGAAGAAGTCAGTGATATCGGGCGACTTCCCATTTCGATCACGTGCCGAAATCTCATCCTCTGCAATCCCGTCCCTTACTCTTATCAAGCATGACTTCTGCAGGGCGCGCTTATCCTGAACGAAAGCCTCAACGATCTTCCTCAGCTGCCTGGAGCCATTCGATCTGGACGGTGCAAGAACCTCGCGATAGTCGTACTTGAGCATTGAGTACAGGCGGACCGATTCATCTGCCACATGCAGCTCAAAGAAGAAGAATGCCCCAGACGAACTTTGCCCCACATGACGGCCATGAAAATCTCGCGCCAGCTGCACGCCACCCTGGCCAAACTGAACACGTTCCGTGGCAATGCGTTGAACGAGATCACGGGCAGCGGAGTGCTCTGAGAACTTAAACAGCGATGATGCGTCCATGTCCGCAATGCGAGCCAAGAAGAAGTGCTCGAACTCGACATTTGCCATCGGTCGCCGAGGAGCGAACTCCTCATCGCCAACGATCTGATAGTTCATCTTTGCAATCCGAAGAGATGCAATCTCCTCGTCACTCAGAAAACCCATGCTGCCCCCTTATCAGTGGATACGTACTCTATCGGCGTAGAGTCGTTGTCAGTCTGATGCAGCTTCTTCGCGAGTAGATGTAGGTAGATCCCCTGATCTGATGTAGGTAAAACCCTACACTCGGCTCATGGCAGAGTTGGCGCGCAGGTGGCGGATCGGTTGGACTGACTGGGGGCTGTCACGACACAGCGTGGGCGCGCATCCGGGAGCCGCGCACTGCGGGTATCGCTCAATCGGTAAATCACCGGAAAGAGAGTGATTTAGAGAAGGCCCTACCATGCACGTCCATGGCAGGCCCTGCTTTCATTCAAAGGTGGTTGTGAAGCCAGGTCGCGCCAGATTCCTTGATACCGAACGAAGCCCAGTCACCTTTGGTCAACAGCGCAACCAGGAGTTCGTCATCAGCATCCAGGTACGGCTCAAGAGCCTCGCGGATCGTGATTGCGTTGCCGGCATGGCCGATGAGCCAAGTCGAATCAAGGTGATGCCAGAAGCCGTCGCTTATTTCCTTGATCTTGGCGATCAACCCATCGTAGTTCTTGCCCTGCTTGTTCAGGTCATAACCAATCATGTAAGTGGCCATCGATCCCCCTGCGTTCTTCAATCGCATAGCGCGTCATTGCGCACTTTGATTGAAGCAGGGAAGTGATTCGGCGCCAACTGGGTGGCGAGCATAGGCCTTGCTAATGCACTTACTTTGCACTTACTTTGCACTTACGAAAAAACCGGCTCAAGGCCGGCTTCTTCGCAACACACTGATTTTAGATGGTGGGCGGTACAGGGATCGAACCTGTGACCCTTGCCGTGTGAAGGCAATGCTCTACCGCTGAGCTAACCGCCCGGTGTGTTGCTGAGCCGCTCATTATAGGGGCTTTTCAGAGACCGTCAACAGTTTTCACATTCGTGTTCACGCGCGTTTCCAGGGGCCGCCGGGCATGGCCCGGCGCTACCGGAATCACATCGTATGCGTCGGCTTGTCCGAACCGGTCAGGCCGGCCAGGATCGTTTCGATCTTGTGGCGCACCGTCTCGCCTTCCTGGCCATCGGCCAGCTGCACGCCGATGCCGGCGGTGCGGTTGCCCTGCGCACCAGCCGGAGTCACCCAGATCACCTTGCCGGCCACCGGCAGGCGCTCGCTGGAATCGGGCAGGGTCAGCAGCAGGAATACCTCATCGCCCAGGAAATAACGCTTGGGCGTGGGCACGAAGATGCCGCCATTCT
>Ga0153974_1000019_pt1 | contig 41097 bp, 38 predicted proteins | sample TSGA058MetaG_FD_104741 | JGI IMG/M metagenome (GOLD analysis project Ga0153974, IMG submission 104741) | Attine ant fungus gardens microbial communities from Georgia, USA - TSGA058 MetaG | ecosystem: Host-associated > Fungi > Mycelium > Unclassified | place: USA: Georgia, Yuchi Wildlife... | reverse complement strand
GTAAAAAACAAATAACAGAAACAGAATTAAAAGCACAACAAAACTACAAGGAAGGGATGAAAAAAACCCGAAAGACCTTGTTAACTCAATTACAAGACGTATTCTCAAGTTACCAGGATGTAAATGAGGATTTATTTCAAGAATTAGAAGATATTTTTATTATGGCTGATATTGGTGTGGACACCGTTGTGGATTTTATTGAGCAATTACGTGAGACCGTTCGCGAACATAGTGTGACAGATCCGAAAGAGCTTCAACGAATTATGGTTGATAAGTTATTTGAAATCTATGTCAAAGGGGAGTTTGTTAACTCTAACTTACTTATGAATAAAGACGGCTTAACGGTTATTTTATTTGTTGGAGTTAATGGAGTTGGAAAAACCACATCCATTGCTAAAATTGCCCATCAATTAAAAAATTCTGGGAAATCAGTACTGCTAGCAGCAGGTGATACGTTCCGTGCAGGTGCCATCGAACAACTTAATGTTTGGGGAGAGCGCATCGGTGTCGATGTGGTGTCTTTAAGTGAAGGATCAGATCCATCGGCTGTCATGTTTGATGCCTTAAAAGAAGCAAAAGCTCGTCAAGTTGATGTCTTATTATGTGATACGGCAGGTCGTTTGCAAAATAAAGTAAATTTAATGAAAGAGCTTGAGAAAATTAAGCGTGTTATTGAACGCGAAGTTCCAGGAGCACCTCATGAGACTTTATTAGTTGTAGATGCAACGACCGGTCAAAATGGAATGAATCAAGCGAAAGCTTTTTTAGAAACCACAGATGTTAGTGGAATTGTGCTAACGAAGTTAGATGGAACTGCTAAAGGTGGAATTGTACTAGCTATTCGTAATGAAATTGGGATTCCGATTAAATATGTAGGGCTGGGTGAGAAACCGGAAGATTTAGTTCACTTTGATATTGAACAGTATATTTATGGTTTATTTGCAGACTTATTTGAAGATAATAATAAGTAGGAATTAAGGTTAGCTTTAGCGAAGTTACCCCCAGTGTAATGAGCGGAATTTGAATTTATGCTATAATTTAAATGTGTGTGGCGATTGGAGGCTTTGAAGATGCTTGAAAAGATAAATCGCATGAATGAATTATTTGATGCTTATGACTCATTGTTAACGGCTAAGCAAAAAGTATATTTCGAGTTATATTATCAAGCAGATTTGTCTCTAGCCGAGATTGCAGGACAGCTTGAGGTAAGCCGTAATGCAGTTTTTGATAATATAAAACGAACAGAAAAAATGTTAGAAAATTATGAAGAGAAGTTGAACTTAGTTGCTAATCGAATGACTCGCCAACAATTGCTAGATGAAATCCAGCAGCGTGTTCAAGATGAGTATATACAAGAATTAATTGAGCAACTACAGGATTTGGAATAGGAGGAATTTAAAATGGCATTTGAAACATTATCGGATCGCTTGCAGTCGGCACTGAAAAGTGTAACTCGCAAGGGGAAGTTAACGGAAAAAGATGTTGATATTATGATGCGTGAAGTTCGTCTTGCATTACTTGAGGCGGATGTTAATATTAAAGTGGTAAGAGCGTTTATTAATGAAGTGAAGGCAAAGGCTGTTGGCGAAAATGTGATGAAAAGCTTAACTCCTGGACAACAAGTTGTTAAAATTGTAAATGATGAATTAACTAAATTAATGGGTGAGGATACAGCTCATTTAAACTTTGGAACGACAAAACCAGCTGTATTTATGATGGTTGGATTACAAGGTGCTGGAAAAACGACACAAACTGGTAAATTATCAACTTTTTTACGTAAGAAAGAAAAAAAGAATCCCTTATTAGTAGCCTGTGATGTTTATCGTCCAGCTGCTGTTGACCAGTTAAAAACAATTGGAAAACAACTTGATATTCCTGTATTTGAAAAGGGAACTTCTGCAAGTCCAGTGGATATTGCTAAAGAAGCTCTTGGATACGCTCGTGAACAAGGTCATGACTTAGTGATTATCGATACCGCTGGACGCTTGCATATCGATGAGCAATTAATGGATGAATTAACGGAAATTAAAGCTGAAGTTAAGCCACAAGAAGTTTTATTAGTGGTAGATGCCATGACTGGGCAAGATGCGGTAACTGTTGCCCAGTCTTTCCATGACCAATTAGATTTAACAGGAGCTATTTTAACGAAGTTAGATGGAGATACTCGCGGTGGAGCAGCACTTTCAATTCGTAAAATGACCAATGTTCCAATTAAGTTTATGGGGATGGGAGAAAAGTTAGATACGTTAGAAGTTTTTCACCCTGAGCGAATGGCATCAAGAATTTTAGGAATGGGTGATGTTTTAACATTAATTGAAAAAGCTCAAGATTCTTTTGATGAAGAAGAGAGCATGAAACTTGCTGATAAAATGATGAATGCAACCTTTGATTTTAATGATTTCTTAAAGCAAATGAAGCAGATGAAAAAATTAGGTGGATTTGAAGGTTTATTAAAAATGCTTCCAGGGGTTGGAAGCCAAATGAAGGATGTTGAAATTGATCCAAAGCATATGGCACGAACGGAAGCCATTATTTATTCAATGACGGAAGCAGAGAGGAAAAATCCAGATTTAATAAACGCTAGTCGAAAAAATCGTATTGCCCGAGGATGTGGATGTGATACTGCTGAAGTTAATCGTTTGATTAAACAGTTTACGGATATGCGAAAAATGATGAAGCGTTTCTCTAATATGGATCCCAAACAAATGGAGAGAATGGCAAATTCCATGCAACAAGGAGGAAAACCTAATCCAGGTGCTTTTGGCGGGATGATGGGAGCTCCAAAAAAAGGTAAAGGAAAAGGACGCGGTGGTTTCCGATTCTAAATATAGACGAGTTTCCATGATGCTAATTTAATGAGTTATACTAATGACCTTTAGAAATGATACCGAATTTGTGAGGATTTTCGGTTCCGGTGCTTGTGGGAGTATCGGGGGCAGTTGGGTGACGACGACTGGGGCTGAAAAGACCGCAAAGGTGGTGTTATTTCTAGCGAGAATTAGTATTAGTCATTTATTCTCCAAGATTTAAGATCAGAGTGTTCATATCTGTAGAATTACTCATAAATAAATTCCCTGTACATCATAATAGTGTAGTCTTTTATGGTAAAGCAGAAGTTTATTTATGAGTTTTTTTAATGCTCTTGGGAAGATACTTAATATTAGAATTTATTATATAGAAAAGCTGATACCCCTGGGCGCTAAAAAACCAAAGGACGAGGGATATAAACACAACGAGGAAAGGAGTATGTTGGCGAATGAAACGTATATTGATCATTGAGGATGAGGTATCAATAAAAGAGGAATTATCTAATATTTGTATTGAAGATTTTTCAAAAGTAATAGAAGTTTTTGATCGTGTGAAACCTGATTTAATATTACTAGACATTAACTTACCAGAAAATAATGGATTTACTATTTGCATGAGAAGCATCTCCAAAGTGCCCATTATCTTTATAACAGGTCGATCTACTTCTATTGATGAATTAAAAGCCTTCTCTATGGGTGGAGATGATTACATCACGAAACCGTATAACGCTCCAATATTGCTTGCCAGGATATCTAGTATGTTAAAAAGAAGTGGTACGCAACCGTTAGAAAGTGAAATTTTCACACATAAAGAAGTCCAGTTAAATATAGTTTCCTGTACAGTCAAGCATCATAAAAAGATGGTGGAATTAAGCAAAAAAGAAATGAAGATTTTACACTGCTTAATGCAAAATAAAGAGAAGTATGTTTCACGAATAACACTTATTGAATACCTTTGGGACTATAAGATTTACACAGACGACAATCCTTTGAGTGTAAACATTACAAGGATAAGAGAAAAACTCAAACAAATAGGTATTGCGGATTACATTCAAACCAAGCGTGGAATGGGGTATAAAGTGTGAAAAGCTGGGATTTTTTAAAGGATATATTGCCTGTGGTACTACTAAATCTAATATGTGCTTTGTTTTTATTTATGTATCTAATGGCAATTGGGATGGGGAGGGATGAAATATTACTGGTGCTAATTTCATGGTTTTTAATCCTATCTGGATATTTTTCAATCCAATTTTGGGTTAAGAAGAAAAGAATTGATGACATCAACAGTACAATGGATTCTTTAGACCAAAAGTATTTATTTGCGGAAATCGTTGAAATCAATGAAAATGCAGAACAACAGGTTTATTTTAGCCATATGAAACGTGGGTTCCGATCCATGATAGAACAAATTTCGAAAAGCCAAAAAGAAAAAGAGGATTATAAGGAATTTATCGAACAATGGGTGCATGAAATAAAGGTTCCTCTCACTTCAATTATGTTAATCTGTGAAAACAATCTTGATGAAAATACCCGAAAAATATTACTGCATACTGGCAAAATAGAAGATTTCTTGGAACAGGTTCTTTACTACGCAAGATTAGGTAACGTGGAACATGATTATATGATAAAAGAAGTCCCACTTGATGAATTAGTTAATGAGGCTTTATTACGAAATAAGCAAGTTCTTATACAAAATCAGATAGCCGTTGAAACCGCTGGACTTGATTATCATGTCTATACGGATTCAAAATGGCTAATTTTTATTATCAATCAAGTTATCAACAATAGTGTGAGATACAAAAATGACACTCCTATTTTAGAATTTATCAGCTCTGAAAAAGAAGGAATGGTACGATTGGAGATTAAGGATAACGGGTTAGGTATTAAAGAAAGTGAAATTAGTAGAGTATTTGGCGTTGGCCTCAATTTTGGTTCCATCCATAAATAGATTTTCAAACTTGATTTCATCCAAGTTGAAAAGGGCTTCAACAAATTGCCCAAACAAATCTTCCATTGCTCCTGGTTATTTGGGCGGTACGCTGCTTTTTCAATTACTTTTTATAAATGCGCTGATAGCTGGCTTTCTATCTGGTCGTGTGAAAGTAGACTATAATAATATGTCTCCCTGATAAGAAAACTAATGGAAAAGGCGTGATAGCTACTGTAACGGATTAAAAAACTGGCCCGTTGGAAATTAGATTTTTTACTGTAAGGTTATTTCATTTTTGAATAAATGAGGATTTCACTGTATGAGTTCCATCAGTTGATTAAATGGTGACTGTGCTGGAAGACTAATCGAAGCTTTAGAAAGTGCGAGAGCCAATGAAATCACAAAAGGTTATGGCCGAGTACGAGCCAATGAAGATTTAGTAGAACTCCATAAAGTTTTGGGAATAGACTGGGAATATGTTCATGTAAAATCAGAAAAAATTGAACACGATGCTAAGGGTTGGTGCACTTCAGGAAAAAAACGCATAATAAAAAGGCTGTATTCATGTGTAGTAGATGATTACAGCCTTTTTTTTGTCTTATAATTGAGAAACTTGGGACAATGATAGATGGTTATCGGGTGGAATAAAGGAGTAGTCATCTTAAAAAGCCGTATAAAGCGATTTAAAAAATGTATTTTTTCGAGAAGATGAAGATGATATAATACCCTTGAAATAAAGTGTAACCAGATGTTCAATAATGATTTTAAAAGAGATGCCATTTGAATTGGATTTGTTTTTAAATACCATTAAAGTTGGTTAATTCCATCGAAATGCGCTCTTAAATTCATTGTTTATACAGCGTTACGCATAGGGAGGAATCATAATGTTAAACAAATTAGTAAAGGGATTTAAGCCAGCGATTTTTATGTTTGTAATTGTTATGTTTGGACTCTTGTTGGTTGCATGTGATAATGAAACAGAGCTTGCAGAACCATTAGAGGAGGATATTGAATTAACATTTATTTTTGCTGATGGTGATGTAGGTGCAAAAGATGCCATGAATGAGATTGTTAGTCGCTTTAATGATGCGCATGATCATATTACTGTGACAGTTATTCCAGGGATAGGTGGTTCTTATGCTGAATTTTTGATGACACAACAAAGTGTTGGCGAATTTCCAGATATTTTAGAACTGCCGGATGTAGCAGCTTATGTTAGAGCAGGAATGGTATCACCATTGCCTCCTGAGATTGTAAATTTATTTTCTTCATTGCCAGAGTTTGATGGAAATGTATATGCGGCGCCTTTAGCTGCTGCGAATACGTTCGGTGTTATTTATAACCGTGCTTATTTTGAGGCAAATGGATTAGAAGTGCCAACGACTCATGATGAATTTTTCCAACTGCTTGAGGCGATTGACGCTCTTGGAGATATGTCTCCTTTAGTTGTAGGTGGTGCTGATTTGTGGCATATGGGCTTCTTGTTCCAACAGGCGTATTTTAACAATGTTGTCAGTCAAAATCCGGATTTTATTAGAGATGCTTATTTGGGAGAGGTTGATTTTGCTGATCAGATGATTGCTGATACTTTCACAGAATTTAGTCGGTTCTTAGATTTTGCACAGGATGGTTGGAGTTCAACGTCTGATGCACAGATTACAACGTTCTTGGTAAATGAGATGTCTGCAATGGCATATAGTGGTACGCATTTGTTTAATTCTGTGATAGATGCTGATCCTGATTTTGATTTCGGTTGGTTCCCAATTACTGGACCAGATGGTCAATTACGCTTAACGGGTGGTCCTGGTGGTCCTGGTCTTGCAATTTCTGCTGAAGCGGCTGAGGATGATAATAGAAGAATGGCAGCTGAGACATTTATTCAATTCTTCTTTGCACCAGAGAACTATCGCATTTATCTTGAGGCGTTAGGCTTTCTCCCAAGTACGATTGCTCAACCAGAGTTAACCGTTTCTCCAGTATTACAACAGGTTATTGACGCAAATAATGCTGCAGATTTACAAAATGTGATGTGGAATGCCGAGGTAACAGATAGAGCTCTACCACCAGGATTTAGAGATTTAGTTTACAAAGTTTTGGTCGAGTATGTTCAAGGAACTAGATCATTTCAAGAGGCCGCAAATGAAATGAATGAGGTATGGGAAGTATCTATTAGAACATTTAATCCAGTTGAAGGTATTTTTGAATAATAATAATTGAATAAAACGATACTTGCTCAGATATGCCAACATGCGGCATATCTGGGTAGCTTATTTTGTGAGCTTAGTCTATTCTTAATCGTATGAATAAGGTTTGAAGAATGGAAAGATTTAAGGTTCAAAATGTCGATAGGTTGGTGGAGGAAGAATGGAAAAAGTAAAGAAAAAATCGAATATTGATAAGTATACCTTGTTATTTATTGCGCCTGCCTTTTTGTTGTTCACAGTATTTTTGGTGATTCCAGCGGCAAGCAGTGTTTATTATAGTTTTACGTCTTGGGATGGGATTAATCCGAATATTAATTTTATTGGATTAGATAATTATCGAGAAATTTTCAAGAGTGTTAGATTTAGAAATGCTCTTAGGAACACGATCTTCTTGACTGTTTTCGTCTCGCTATTTGAGAATGCTATTGCCTTAGGTTTAGCTTTATTAGTGGATCAAATTAAATGGTTTAGCAATTTCTTTCGGAGTGCCTATTATTTGCCAGTTTTGATCAGTGGGATTGTTTCAGGTTTTATCTGGATGACCATGTTTAATTATAATTTTGGAGTCATTAATGGTTTGTTAAGAAGTATTGGGCTTGGAAATATGACACAGGATTGGTTAGGGAATCCTGCCTTCGCTTTGATTAGTGTTGGTATTGTGTTAATCTGGCGTGGTGCCGGTTATTATATGATTATTTATTTGGCTTCTTTGCAGAGTGTTTCGCCAGAATTGCTAGAAGCTGCTTCTATTGATGGTGCCTCGGCGATTCAAAAGTTTAGACGGATTACATTGCCACTTATTTCTGGTGCCTTTACCATCAGTTTCACGCTGTCTTTGATTAATGGGTTACGGGTATTTGATCAAATTAATGTGATGACAGATGGTGGACCTGGATTTGCGACAGAAACCATTGTCTATTTGTTATTTAATGTTGGATTTAGAGAGGGTCGACAAGGGTTTGGGACAGCTGTCGGGATGGTATTGTTCTTAATGATTATTATTTTAAACACCATTCAACAAAAATTCTTGCGTAGTAGGGAGGTAGAGTTATAATGAAATATTCAAATAAGATTAAAAATATTATTTTGATTGTTGTTGCAATGCTTTTGGCTGTTTTATTTTTCTATCCCATCTTTTTAGCGATCATTTCTGCTTTTAAAACCAATGGTGAGATATTGGCTGATCCAATGGCATTACCATCAAGTTTTCATTATCAAAATTTTATTGATTTATTTAATCAATCGGATTTCGTTGGTGCGATTTTAAATACAGTGCTTTTAACTGTTATTTCACTGGTTTTAATTATTGTAATTGTTCCGATGTCCGCTTATGCCATTACTAGGTGGCCAAGTAAATTAACGAAGTTTACCTATAATTATTTCCTTGCAGGATTAATGATTCCTTTTCATCTTTATATGTTCCCATTGTTTAGGCAATTGCGTATGTTTGGTTTGTTTGGTAATCTTGCAGGACCTATTATTGTTTATGTTTCGGGTTCAGTAGCTTTTGGAACGTTACTCTATTGCAGTTTTATCAAAGGAATTCCATTAGAGATTGAAGAGGCGGCTAGAATAGATGGTTGCAATCCTTTTCAAGTTTTTTGGAAGATTACTTTCCCATTACTTGGCCCCTGCACAGGATCTCTTGTTATTTTAAATGGCTTGGGGATTTGGAATGACTTTTTAATGCCATTCTTGGTGTTACCGAGTAATAGGCCGAGAACCATTACTGTTGAAATTGCGAGTTTCGTGGGACAGTTTACAGCACGTTGGGACATTGTATTTGCAGCAACTGTGATTTCCATTATTCCAGCAATTATCATTTTCTGTGCGTTCCAGAAGCATTTTGTTAAAGGAATTACGGTTGGTGCAACAAAGGGATAAATCTTACGTAAATTCGCAAAGTAAACTCCACTAAATAAAGTAAGTGGAAATTACTCTAATAAAAGCCATAAAAACAGTGGCGGCCAGTTAGGCAATATTTGGGGATTCATCAATGATTTGAAAGGAATCCCTGAAACAGATTTATTTTTCTGTGATATCAGTTAGCAAAATTGGTATGATATCACCATAACGAACATCATAAGCTTTAAATTGTGCCTTAAGGATATTAACCTTATTGGATACTTCCAATGAGGTTTTATAGTCTAGAAGCACACTAAATATGAAATTACAGAAATTAAAGTTAAACGTCATGATACTTTGCCTCCAGGACGTCCTATGACAGTATCCATCTCAATCCAAGACGTCATGTCACTATGATCAATGAAGGTCTTAAAACATCATATGTGCGGCCCTTCTTGCTTTCCTTTGGGATGTAATTTCTCTGATATTGTTTGCGAGCTTTGAACTTAACAATTCTCGAAAAGTCAAATGAAGTTATAGAGGTATATCCTTTATTCATGTATCTGTAAACAGTTGCTTGAGATACACCTAAATCTGTTGTTTATGATAGATGATACAGACGTTGACCTTTTTTGATTTCATCTTATCTAATTCATAGAATGACTCTTTTCATAATGCAATTCCAGATCGAGATTCCACTAACGTTTCTTCATATTTTATTTGTGCATTTTTGGCATAGTAGAACTCCTTATTATATCCACATTTATGACGATTCTTTTTGCACCCATTACACACGTATGGCGCTCTGACAAGTAGTGGACACCTTGGTGTTTCTTTTATAGTTCTTTGTGCATCTTTATGAACACTATGACTATCAGCCTTCTTAACTATCTTATTCCTTTTTATTTCTTTACTTACTGTTGTTGGATCTTTACTGATTATAGACGCTATTTCTTTAAATGTAGTACCACGTTCTAGACCCTTTTTCATGGAACTTACTTTGTGAGTTAACAGGGATAAATGTTATAATAAAATCTGTATTCTCAAATACAGATTTTAAGCTTTATTTGGGTAAGGAGCTGCAGGCATGGTGATAAAAGTTAAAAATAGTCTAAGACGCAAATTTTTGTTGGTCACATTATTTCTCGGACTTATTCCGATGTTTACTTTGACGATTATGCAGATTAATCAAATGGTTGATCGGTATCAGGAAATCCTGATAGAGGATTATACGAGGCTAACTGAAATTTTAGGTCGTAATTTGGAGAACATGTTCGACTCATATAATACCATTTCAAAAATGATTTATCGTTACGATAGTGATTTAGAAGGCAATGTTAGTTTCAGATTAAATTCGGGTGATAATTTTAGGCGTTTGATTGATGGGGTTGATGTGAGTACCAATGGAAGAAGTCTTGAAGTGGAGCTGTTTATGCGAAATTTACACGCCAGTGATGCTTATATCAACTCGATTCATTTTCTAGGTTATACCAGTTTTGGGGAAGAATTTACCGCTCATTTTAGTTATTTTTACACTTATTTTCGAAGTTTAGAGGTTTTCAAGGCGTCGATGGGCTACGACAATTGGGATACTGAATCCAATCAATTGATCATAATCCCGGCTCATCAAATGTCTTATTATAGAAGTCATCAGACAGTTTTTACTGTTGCTAGGAACTATTTTGATATTCGAGAAAATATTGGTGAAAATAGGTATATCGGTACTATTTTTATTGATGTCAATATGAATCGGGTTGAAAATATTTTAAATACACTTAGAATAAATCGTAACGACCAAATTTATTTGTATTTTGATGACGGTCGGATTTTTCATAGCACATCTGGTTATGCCTATTTGCCTGAGCTTAATGATAGCAATATTACGTTAGATTATCGAATCGATAATTACGGGTTAAATGTGTTAGTCGTTTTAGATGAGCATGATCTGTTTCATGAGATTAGTTTATTTAGAAATAATATGTTGATGATCTTGAGTTTCTTTTTAGTCGGATTAATGGTATTTGGTTTCTTTTGCATTAAAAAGTTGATGAAACCACTGCACTTGATGATGGAGGAAATGAAAAAGGTTGAAAAGGGGGATTTTAATATTAATCTTCCGGTAAATACAAAAGATGAAATTGGCGTTTTATCAGAACGTTTTAATCAGATGTCTTTGGCTTTAGATTTGCACATCAATCATTATTATAGAGCCAAAATAAAGCAAACTGAAGCTGAATTAACAACATTGAAGTCACAGATTTATCCTCATTTTCTGTATAATACGTTGGAAATTATTCGAATGACAGCGATGGATAAGGATGAACAGGAGACAGCTAATATGATTGAAGCATTAGGAGAACAGATTCATTATGTGATTGGGCCGCTTGGTGATATGGTTCCCCTCAGAGAAGAGGTCAATATAGTTCAAAAGTATGTTTCACTTCTTAATTATCGTATTCATGGCATGATTAATTTTACAGTTAATATAAACGGGATATCCGATTTTTTGGTTCCTAAATTGATTTTGCAACCATTAGTAGAAAATGCCTATTTGCATGGTTTGAAAGCTAAAAAAATGGGCGGTCATATTCTGATTAAAGCAAAAATTTGTCCTGAATATGTGGAGATTTCAGTGATTGATAATGGGATTGGGATGTCGGCTGAGACTGTTGTCAAGGTTGAAGAAATGCTGAAAGGGGAAGAAATGGGGATCAAGAATGGAAGCTATCGACAAAGCATTGGTCTTAAAAATATTCATGATAGAATTAGATTTTTATATGGCGAGGCGTATGGCATTAAGGTTTTAAGTACTCCTCAAATCGGAACGATTGTGAGCATTTTAATACCTATATCGAAGGAGGAGTGCTAATGCTAAAAATGATTATTGCTGATGATGAAGCTGTTATTTTGCGAGGAATTCGGCAGTTGGTGGACTGGCACGAACTAGGGATTTCAATAATTGCTGATTATGAAGATGGTGAGCAGGCGCTGAAGGGCATTGTTGATGAAAAGCCGGATTTAGCTATTTTGGATATCCAAATGCCTGGATTGACTGGTCTTGAAATCTTAAAAGAAATAAAGGAGAGAAAGCTGAATCTGAATACAGCTGTGATCTTTGTCAGTGGATTTCAAGATTTTGAGTATGCCAAACAAGCCATTCAATTTGGTGCAAAAGGCTATATCTTAAAGCCCATTTTAAGAGAGGAACTGCTTAATACTATTGGTGAGGCTATTGTCGACAATTCTATTTCGAATGCGTTTAGCAAGTATAAAATCAAGTATTCTTCTTCCCCTAAAACAAATCACAGCGGGGTCCCCACATGGGATGGCTCTGGATATGTTCCAGTTTATTGTCAAATTTTATCTGAAGCAGATTATGATGATCCAGTAGTTCGTTTATGTCATTTCTCAATCTATGCATTTCTTGAAACTTATTTAAAGGACAATCATCTGGGTATTATACTTGTTGAAGGCGATTATAAAATAGCCATTTTAAAAGGAAGTGTTTATGCAATTGATGCATTAAGACAGATTCAAGATCAGGTTAAAGAACGTTTTCAGCAAGAGATTGGTTTTGTTATGGGTCATGCGGTCCAGCAGATGAGTGAGATTCAAATTGAGTTTCAGAAGTGCTTAAAAGCAAATCGCTATCTTTATTTCAAAGACTTTTTGATCAGCACCATCATTAGTAGCGATCAGGTTGTTTTTAAGCAGAAACCTACCATTGAAGATGTGAAAAGAAGTAAGCAGCGCTTATTGGATCATTTATTGGAAAACAATTTGGAAGCGATAGATAAAGAATTATATCATTATGCAGGAGTTGTTTGTCGTATTTCTGATGGCTATAAGGAGTACGCGTTGCTGTATTATTGTTCTTTGATTAGAGATGTTGTGAGAGATTTAAAAGAAATGGGCGTTGAAGCAGAAGAACCTGATACGATGACACTAATGGAAATAGGGAGAACATGCGTTTCGTTTGTGAGAATGAAAGAGAAATACGAGACCTATTTTTTAGGTTTTAATGACCTGCTTAACCAATTTTCAAAAGGTGCGAGAAATCATGGGATTTCTACTGCCATCGCTTATATTGATCAGCACTATATGGAGGATTTGAGTTTAAAGAAGCTTGCGGCAGTGGTACATATGAATCCTTATTATTTTAGCAATTTTTTTAAAAAACATATGGGAATTAATTTCAAAAGCTATTTAAATCAAATACGAATCGAGCGTTCAATCCCACTTCTTTTGACTACGGATAAAAAAATTGGTGTGATTGCCAATGAGATAGGGTATCAGGATGTTCGATCATTTAATGAAGCATTTAATAAAGCGCATCAGTGTACGCCGCTTCAATATCGTAAAAAGATTCAAAGAAAATAACACTAGAAGATAGCAATAAAAAAGTAGGTAGCAAGATTTCATCTTTTCCTTGCGCCTATTTTTTTCATTTGTCATGTTTACATTGTAAAGCGAGTGGCGAAATTTTGTGGGACTGATTCTTTGTAAGCGTGAAAAAGGTTCTTACCAAAGTTAAGTGTCAAAGGAACGTTTCAAATGATTTTGGTTTTGCTGATCATGGGCATATCTGCTTATTTCCGAGAACGATTTTAAACATTTATTCCATCAGCACATTGAAAAGGCAGAAATCCAAATTAGAAAGAGGGCTCAAGAAGGAGAGTAAAGGGATGACACGGGTGTTAATTTGCCAACAATACATCTTAAAAAAGTGTATACAATGGTTTAAAAGTCGCATTTTTTCAAGTGACAATATCATATATAATGGAATTGTAAAATATGTATAATGTGGAGGAAGTAAAAATTGAATGAAAAAAAATGGTTAGATGAGACGGTAGAGAAAATCGTTCAAAAAATGGACTGGGTTAGTGATAAGAATCAGGATAAAATTCCTTATACGACGGATACAAACGGGAATTATGATGACCGCGCAGATCACTCTAAAGATTGGAATATTGATGATGGAACTAATTGGTGGACCAACGGTTTTTGGGGTGGGTTAATGTGGCTAATGTCTCTTCAAACAGGAGATGAGAAGTATGCCGCATATGCTTTAAAAAATGAGGAGAAATTGGAGCAATGTTTTAAGGATTTTTATGGTTTACATCATGATGTTGGGTTTATGTTTCAACCTACGTCGATTACATCATATCGCTTAACAGGAAACTTTAATTCTCGTAAAAATGCGATGATTGCCGCTAATTTGTTGGCAGGACGCTTCAATCCAAATGGATTTATCCGCGCTTGGAATGATTTACCAAATGAGGATACAAGGGGATGGGCGATTATTGATTGTTTATTTAACTTGCCACTTCTTTATTGGGCAACGGAAGAATGTGGTGATCCACGTTTTAAAGAAATTGCAATGATTCATGCGGATAAGGCAATGGAAAGTTTTGTTAGGCCAGATGGTTCTGTTGTTCATATTGTTGAATTTGATCCGCTGACGGGTGAAATGGTGAAAACCTATGGTGGACAAGGTTATCAAGAAGGTTCTTCTTGGACAAGAGGTCAAGCGTGGGCGCTTTATGGTTTTACACTGAGTTATGTAAAGACAGGTAAAATTCAATACTTAGAAACGGCTAAGAAAGTGGCGCATTACTGTATGGCGAATTTTACAGATGAATATATTGTACTTTGTGATTTTCGTCAACCAGCTGAGATAAAGTTAGAAGATTCATGTGCAGCAGCAGTCATGGCAGGTGGATTGCTTCTTATTTCAGATCAATTGGATGAATTGGAAAGAGAGATGTATCGCAAAACAGCCATTAAAATCCTACAAGCTCTCTCAGAAAAACGTGCCGATTGGAGCCAAGAAAGTGACGCCATTCTCCAAAACTGTACTGGTGCATATCACCATCAGGATAGTCATCACATTTCCATGGTTTATGCTGATTATTACTTTGTAGAAGCCATTTTTAAGTTAACCGGTCAGGAATTTTCTATTTGGTAAGATGCTTATCCTCTCTATTCAATTATCAAACTGAAAATCGTTACCCAAGCTGATGAACGAATGGGTAGGTCAAACAAAACAAAAAAATGAGTGTGATAACGGCCTAGAACCCTTGCTGAGATGGGCGTGGATTTGATCATTTGTCCGACTTGGGGTTGGGAAAGTATTTATGGTCCGTGTCAGGCTTATGAAAACGGGATTCATGTGGCGGTAGCCATGAGTGTTCCTGCTTAGATACGATTAAAGGGTTATGTGTACCTAGTATGGTGGTAAATAGTGCAGGAGAGATCATCACCAAGGGGCAGCGTTCAGGAAAAGGTGTCATTCCTGGAGCATTAGATATTAGGCATCACCCTGAAAGTGCCTATCGTCTAGTTTTAGGAAATAATGAAAGTGAGTCGGTATAATGGAAAAATTAGCGAATGGAATCTGGAAAATCACATATGGAGAACCAGAAAGTAAGACACCACAAAAGGAGCGAATTTTTGAGCCTAAATTTGGGGCTGTTAATGAAATAGCAATTAGTAAGCAAATGGCAATAAAACCTGATGAGATTGAACTTAAAATGACCTCTCGTGGGATCAATGTAAAATTGCCCATGGATCCATCAGAAGATATTTTTGGCTTTGGACTTCAATTGCTAAACGTAAATTATGCTGGCACAAGGCGATATGTGAAAGTGAATTCTGATCCACCTGTTGATACAGGGGAAAGTCATGCACCTGTACCTTTCTTTATTTCAACAGCTGGCTATGGGATTTATGTTGATACTTATCGCTACGCAACCTTTTTAATGGGTACAAACACGAAAAAACGTCAATCTTCACATATGACAGTTGAAAATGAAAAACATAAAGTATTTTCAGAGTCGGCTCTTTATGCATTAAAAAAATCAACTGAACCACGGGAAATAATTATCGATATTCCAACAGCTGAGGGGATTGATATTTATATTTTCGAAGGAAATACCAAAGAGATTGTTCAGAGATATAACCTATTCTCAGGTGGAGGTTGTGTTCCGCCTATGTGGGGTCTTGGCGTGTGGTACCGATCATATGGGGGAAGTGATCAAGATAGCATTCTCAAGCAAGCACAAGAATTTAGACAGGAGAAGTTGCCAATAGATGTGTTGGGACTTGAACCGGGGTGGCATTCTCATAGCTATGCTTGTACATATAAATGGTCTGATATGTTTAAGGAACCTGAGCAAATGATTGAAGTCCTTAACGAGGAAGATTTTAAACTCAATTTATGGGAACATTTATTTGTTTATCCGAAAGCACCTTTTTATAAAGCACTGTCCCCTTATAGTGGCGATTATGAAGTTTGGAATGGTTTGGTTCCAGATTTGGGCAGTGAGGAAGCCAAAAAAATCATAGAAGATTATCATTACGAATACTTTGTCGAAAAAGGGATAATGGGCTTTAAGTTAGATGAATGTGATAATTCTGACTACAATCCATCTAATTGGTCATTTCCCGATTGTACTGCATTCCCATCCGGGTATGATGGGGAACAAATGCACCAAGCCGTTGGAAATTTGTACCAAAATTCCATTTATAACATTTATAAAAAAGCGAATAAAAGAACCTTTTCCCAAGTCCGTGCCTCAGGTGCCTTATCTGCTTCTCTACCTTTCGTTTTGTATTCAGATCTTTACAATCATCAAGATTTTATTAGGGGAAATGTCACGGCTGGTTTTTCAGGTCTCCTTTGGTGTCCGGAAGTGCGAGACTGTGTTGATAATGTTGATTTATTAAGACGAGTTCAGTCCACAGTCTTTTCCGCACAAACATTAATTAATGCGTGGCGAATCCCAAGCCCGCCGTGGAAGCAGACAGATATTGAAAAGAATCTGAAGGGCGAAATCATGTTGGAAGCAGACGATTATACGACGATGGTGCGACAGTTATTTGAACTGCGGATGTCACTGTTGCCGTATTTGTACAGTGCCTTTATGAAGTATCATCGTGAAGGGATTCCACCGATTCGCTCCCTTGTGATGGATTATCCAGATGACGTACATGTGCGAACCATCGACAATCAATACATGTTCGGTAATGATTTGCTTGTTTGTCCACTGGTTCGCGAAGATGATAAAGCAAGAGATATTTATTTACCAGAAGGGGTGTGGTACAACTTCTTTACTCATGAAAAAGTAGTGGGTGGTAAAACCATGACGGTTCTGGCTGATTATGATCAAATCCCTGTGTATGTACGCCCAGGTGCCATTGTGCCATTAGCAGTGCCTGTTGAATGTATTACAATTTATACTACATTTACCCTTGATGTATTGGTTTTTGGTGATGAAGCTGGGCTCTTTAAGTTATATGAAGATGATTTTTATACCTTTGATTATGAAGATCAGCAACGAGAAATCAAAATAGAAAAGTCAAAGGGAGAAAAACTTGTTAAACCAGCCAATTCGGATAAGTATTTATTTAGAGATGTGAAGGAGATCAACTAATGATAATTAACATCAATGACCGTAATGGAAAAGGGGACGGAAAAACCCTTAACACCTCTGTCATTCAATCCTGTATAGATGAATGTCATCTTAGTGGTGGTGGCGTGGTGCAGTTGGGGACTGGTATTTATTTATGTGGCGGTATTTATTTAAAAAACAATGTCACTTTAGAAATTCCTATGGGTGCAACTTTATTAGCTAATCCAGATATTTCTGATTACGGAGATGATACCCATTATCAACGCTATCAAAATGAACATGACTTGGATCGTTGCTGGATTTATGCTCAAGATTCAGAAAATATCAGCGTTTGTGGCCTTGGCACAATTGATGGAAATGCTCAAGCCTTTCCGAATTATGGAAGTATTTACCGACCGATGATGTTTAGGTTTCTACATTGCAAGCATATCCGGATTGAGGGTTTAAAGCTTTACAATGCTGCCTCTTGGACAACAGCTTTTCTCGATTCATCGTTCATCTGGACAACGGGCTTAGATATTCGAAATCATCACAATTATAATGGAGATGGGTTAGATTTTGATGGGTGCAACCATGTGTTTGTGGACAACTGTTATATCCAAGGGACAGATGATAATTTATGTTTGCAATCTAGTTCAAAAGATTATATCGTTGAAAATATTAATATCACCAATTGCACCTTTTCATCTATTTGTGCAGCGATCCGCATTGGCTTGAAATCAATTGGAACCATTCGTAACGTGGTCATTTCAAACTGTGCCATGCAAAATGTTTGGAAAGAAGGCATTAAAATTGAGTGTTCCGAAGGTGGTGCGATTGAGGATATCGTTGTTAATGGCATCGTCATGAGAAATGTCTCGAAACCAATATACCTCATGCTGAATAATAAATTCGATATGAGCGGTCTTGGAAATTCCATTAGTTTAACAGAAATTCCTGCCATCGGGGAAATGAGACGAATCATCATTCAAAACGTAATTGCAACCGACGATGAAGTCATGAAAGAGCCAAAGCTTCGCTTTGGAAAAGATTTAATGGGATCAGCTTGGTTTAATGGGATTAGAATTGACGCAAATGAAAACAAAAAAATAAAAGATGTTACCTTATCCAACATTCGCTACCGTGCCATCGGTGGTGTGACCTTGGCTGACATACCTGCAAATTATCCTGATGTGTATGATTTACTAACGAATCCCCAAGAAATGGGATCGGGTAATTACTATCCAGATTGGAGCAGAACTGCTTTTATGGATATCCGCTGTGTCGATGGTCTTTATTTGTCCAACGTGGCTTTTGAAAATAACTATGCAGATGAACGACCACCTTATTTCATTGAAAAATGCCATGTGATTCAGGAAGAAGTATTTGTTAAAGAAGAGGTGTGACAGATGGAGCAAGTAAAAATAAAAAATCCAATTTTAAAAGGGTCTCGTCCAGATCCAAGCATTGTGAGAGCAGGTGATGACTATTATATTGCCACATCAACCTTTCAATGGTGGCCTGGTATGGAAATTCACCATTCAAAGGATTTGGTCAATTGGGAATTAATCAGTCGACCCCTTGATCGATTGTCATTACTTGATATGAATGGGGTTCCATGTTCAGGCGGCATTTGGGCACCATGTTTGACCTATCAAGATGGGCTATTCTATCTCATTTATACCAATGTAAAAGAACGTGGTTCTTTTATGCAAACGGATAATTATTTAATTACCACAACCGATATTCAGGGACCTTGGAGTGAGCCGATTTATTTAAACAGCATGGGTTTTGACCCCTCATTATTCCATGATCTTGATGGTCGTAAATGGTTGTTAGGTCTAGACAATCACTATACTTGGGGCAAGAGGTTTAATGGCTTGTATCTTCAAGAATACTGTCATCAAGAAAAAAAATTAATTGGCAAACGTTATCGTATATATGAAAATCCTGCGACGGGACTGGTTGAAGGGGCGCATATTTATCGTCGTGGTTATTATTATTATTTGTTAAAAGCACAGGGTGGAACAGGGGTGAATCATAGTGCTCAAATGGCTAGATCGAAACAGTTGCTCGGCCCTTATGAAGACTGCCCTTTTATGTTACTAACCAGTCGTAATAATCCTGATTTACCATTGCAAAAAGCAGGTCATGCGGATTTGGTTGAAACGCCAAATGGTCAGTGGTATATGGTTCATTTGACAGGTAGTTTATTAAATGGAAAAAGCATTCTTGGGCGTGAAACATCAATACAAAAAGTTGAATGGACAGGAGATGGATGGTTGAAATTATGTCATGGTGGACACTCCCCAGCAGTTGAGATTGAAGCACCACAGTTGCCAGTAGCGCCTTTCGAGTCAAAAAGTGGTATGTACGCCTTTGATTGTGACATATTAGACATTGATTTTCAGACGCTTCGTGTGCCTTTGAGTGAGAATGAGCTGTCTTTAAAAGCAAGACCAGGTTACTTGCGCTTGCGAGGGGGCGCAGGACTGAATACAAAGTTTAAACAGAGTTTGATTGCCCGTCGGTTGATGAGCCTTTCTGTAAAAGTTACAACTCATGTGGAATTTGATCCAGAGAACGAAAAGCATATGGCTGGACTAATTGTTTATTATGACACTGCTTATTGGTATTATTTATATATCACAAAAGATGATGCAAGCGGATGTAAAGTATTATCTATAATCAAATGTGATCAGGGCAAGTTGAGTTATCCTCTTGAGAAAAACGTTTCTTTGGAAAAGGATGTCACCCTATTACGTGCTGAAATAGAAGGGGAGTATCTGCAATTTTTTTACAGTGAAGACGGTGATTTTGTCTCTGTTGGAGCGCCACAGGATTTATCGATTTTATCTGATGAACATGTACCGCTTGGGTTTACAGGAACGTTTGTTGGAATTTGTTGTCAAGATTTAGAACGCTATGAAAAATGTGCAGATTTTAAATGGTTTGAATACGTGAATCGAGAGGATGTATGAAGAGATGAAATTAAAAATTGAAATATTAGATCAAAATGGTACGGTTAAATTAGGAAAAGATGACCATGAAGAGATTTTGCGTGATATGATGTCAGAAGGAGAGGGGAGATGTTCATGTAGCAGTACAGGATTTACGGTTGGATAACAACGACGTGATTCGCGTGACCGTTGAAACACCAAATACTTTTTGATGGTTATTCACTTTCGGACTTAGCCTTTAGGGGCAGGTCTCACTATATCAGTGTCAGGTTGGCAAAAGATTATGAAATCAAGCAGTATCGAAACCTTGCTTTTAACCCTCATGATCAAAAGGAAACATCAGGTGCTTATCCTTATGCAGTTGCTAATGTTGAAACGCGAAATGATTCAATGTTTTTTGCTAAAAATGTCATCAATGGGATTTGTGCCAACCTATCTCATGGATCTTATCCTTATCAATCATGGGGCATTAATCAGCAAGCTGACGCTGAAATTACCATTGATTTCGGTCGACTTGTTGAAGTTGATAGGGTTGGGGTTATTGCTTCGGGCTGATTTCCCCCACTATAGCAATTGGGAAGAAGTGACTTTAACCTTTTCAGATGGCAGTTGTGAGATACTCAATACAGTGAAAACTGAAAAATTTCAAGTGTTTGAACTGACGCCAAGAACCATCGAGACTGTCACATTAGGTTGACTTAAAAAAGCCAATGATGACTCGCCTTTTCCAGTAACAGAATTTGAAGTGTATGGTTATGGAGATTAGCACATTAAGAAAATAAAGAGTGAGAGGAAGATGAAAATCATGAATTTAGAATCACGTTATTCAAATCACCCAGAAGATGTAAAACATTACACAACTGACAAGCTGAGAGACCACTTTTTAATCGAAAGTGTGTCTTTGAAGCGAATCAAGTTAATTTAACTTACTCACATAATGATCGGGTAAGAAAGAGGATATTTTCTTACTGTAAAAGTTGAGGCTATTCTTCTGAAAAATTAGTAATGATTTATGATTTATGATTTATGAATTAAGGAGAAAGAGACGAAAAATCATACATTAGAAATGAAAGGGAGATGAAAAATAATGTTAAAGAAGAACAAAATTCTTCCATTTGGCCAAGGAAATGCAAATTTGCCTGAAACAAGCGAAAACAATGAACCTATTGACAATTCTATCATTCATTGGGACACCTTACCAACAATTGAAGAAATAACAACAACAGCTTATACCTCTGATGGTTTAGCAATCGATTTTACACACCCTGGTATTTTTGTTAATTCAAAGCACCTTCACACTATGCGTGAGATGATCCACGAGGGTTATGATCCATGGTTCTCGGCATTTGAAGATTTCCGCGTCTTGCCGAGAGCATCACGTGATTTTGTACCGAGGAATGTGAACAGAATAGCAACCTACATAAGCACAGGTGATCGGATGGATGCACAAGCAGCCTATTCTCAAGCTGTTATGTGGTGGGTAACAGGTGATCGCGTATATCATGACAATGCCATTGATATTTTGAGATCATACATAGAATCTTACGACCCGTATCTGTTTGCTACCATGCACCCAGGTTATTCACCAAGTGGGGTTTGGACAGGTGGCTATGGTTGGAGTGCGGAAATTATTACAGCTGGGATGATTATCCAATATTTCTCATTTGCGGCAGAAATTCTTCGCTATGCAGAACCTGGTGAATATTTAGATAATCGCTGGACGGATGAAGATACACAAGGTTTCTTAGATCTTCTTGAAATGACATTCCCGATCTACGATCGTGTCATCAAATGGATGAATCAAGATGGCTTTACTTTCCAAGGAATGATAGCCAGTGCCATTTTCCAAAATGATGCGGATATGTTAGTGACAGCCATTGAACGTGCTACAGTAAATAGCGAATCACCTTATACGTTCGCATCAGGTTCTATTAAATGGCAAATGCGTGAGGTTACCCATACCGCTTGTATTGAAAGCTTTAATCGAGGAGACTTTCCGGTAGATATTATTGAAGTGGAGCCACAAATCCAAGTTGCAGAAATGGGAAGACAACAAGCATATGGACTGGTAAATGTGGAACTCTTACAAAGTATCGCTCAAATGGCGCATGTTCAAGGCATTATGATCAATGAACAGGGGCAGATTGTCACTGACGGCAGCGGAACTAATTTATTTAACTTCCTTGATAACCGTTTGTTACAGGGCTCTAACTACTACTTCAGACATAATTTAGGCTATGACGTCCTTTGGCACCCCATTGCAAAAGGAAACTCCAGTGACTTTGCAGAACTCCAACCAATTCGTGGGACTGAAAATACGCCCGGCTGGTGGGTTGTTGCTGATCATGGCAACCGGTTTAGATTAGGTGCCGCTGGTGTCCTATACAATTATTATCTGTATGAAGAAGAGTGGGATCGCGACCATGAATGGCTTCGTTATGTGGTACAAGCCCATGAATTTTCAGGTGATTTGTGGAGTGGTGACTCAATCAATGAAACCAATATGTTAATTGCCCATCCAGATCGTCAAACAGGTGTTGCACAAGGACCACCACAGCGCATTGAGGCTCCAACTTATGTTGAAAATGTTTTGGGAAGTGACCGAATTCAATTTACTGATTATACGGGCGCCATTGCCCACAGACAAACCAGCTTGAGTCCGTCACGTATTCCACTTCAAGACGAGCAAGGGTTAAGGCAAGTATTAAACAACTTATTTGCAGGCGATTTTATCTGGTTCCGAGACATTGATTTAACTGGCGTTAATGTTGAAAATTTTATTCTTAGATTTGCATCCAACCAAGGACCATCAGGGGCAGGGTTTCGACTGCTTCTATTAGATGACGTTGAAGTAGCAGATTGGAACAATCTGACAAGAGCGGAGATTGATCAAGGAACTGTTCTTGTGGATAGTACAATGCCAACTACTGGTTGGTGGTCGAACTTTGAAACAGAAGTTTATGAAATGAGCCTATCATTAAATGGTGTTCATTCTGTTGTTTTCCTTCTTACGAGTTCAAGTAATGCCTTCCAATTAACTGGAGATATGGACTGGTTCTCTTTCGGTAACTTCTATGCCTACGAGTCAAATTCCCTTACAACGGCAACATTCACTAATGGGATTACCATTGATGGGAATGGACGTTCAGTGCTTGAAGATGGAGCTATTTTCGGCTTTGAACAGATGAACATGGACATCGGTAATAGCGGTTTGAGATTGGAAGAGTTTGTAACGACTGATAGCGAAGGGCAACTTCATTTATATGTGGGAAGTCCAGGCAGTGGAGAGCGTGTCGCAACTTATAGCCTCCCTAATACGAGAGGTTCACTCCTAACCCTTAATATCGAATCTTCACATGTGTACGACACGGTGATGGGGCGTAATGATATCTACTATGTATTTGAAGGAGCAAGTGAACTGGGGCTTGGCGCAATTGCTTCTTACGTGGTTGTAGATCGTAATATTCCACCGATACCAGGAGAAAGTTTCGATGTCATCACCACTGGGAATCCTGAGCGAGTGACAGAGGATGGCACGACATTTGCAAGACTCTCTGATGGCGACATAGTTTTCTATCGAAGGGTAAACATCAATTCAGATTGGATGGCTTACCGTGTTCGTACAGATGGTCCAGTAACCATTACTTTAACCAGTGGAATGGCCAATATGGGAGATCGAACCCTACAGCAGGTATGGAATGATAGTGGCATTGCACGACATGAATTGATTGATACAGGTGGCCAGTGGCAAAACATCATTATGGATACATCTGGTATTACCAATCGAGCACCGCACATGGCCTTGATGGTAACAGGTGCAAATGTTGACATTGATTATATCTATTTCCCAACAACTGAAAACCTCATCCTAGATCAAATCATTAGTGAGCCGAGAAACTTTACTGCTGTAGCTGGAGATGGCGAGGTGGCATTAAGTTGGATTGAACCGTCAGTTGGGAGTGCCTTTATTATCGGTTATGAAGTGTCAATGGATGGTGGACAGACTTGGCTAGTACCGGATACTGATCGTAACCATACATTTACAGGTTTAACCAACCGACAAATCTATCATTTTAGAGTTCGTGGTATCGCCGAAGATTTTAATGGCTTTGCGGCAGCTGCCCAAGCTGAACCAGTTCGACAATTTACACTAGCACCTACCTATGCCACCCATGTTCAAGCTGGTGCTAATGCGGATAGAATCTTTAATGAACCAACCATGGGGCGCTCAATTGCAGGTGCCGGTCGAGTTGCCTACCTCAAGTTTGATTTAACTGAATTTGATTTAGGAAACTATGAATATGTTGACGCGCAACTTAACTTAACTATTCAAGGCGGAGTCGCTGGTGGCTTTATTTTTGCTGAAAGTGAAGATGTGTTACGTGATAACCAAACATCATGGACCATTAATAACATTAATTACAATAATCAGCCACATATCATCGAAAGTACACCAACAATTCGTAGTCCACACCATGCCATGAACATCTCAACCTATACTGATTTAAGTCAGATTTTCAATCATGCTATCAGAGAAGGGCGCGAAAGTATCTCAATCCAAGTCACTAGCGATACTGGGGCTGGACGTGACTTTGCTAATACTAGAAATGATAACACAAGTCATCATCCTAGACTAACCATTACACTAGGATGATGACTGGAAGATGCTTATTAGCAAACATTGCCATTACGACCTTGCCAGATCAAACAACCTATATAGTAGGTGAAGAACTTGACCTTACAGGCTAGTTGTATCAGCTGAATTTAGTAATGGCAGATCACGTGTTGCAACTGATATTACAACTGATATTACAACTGATCCAGTAGCCGGAACAGCATTAATGATGTAGGCCAGCATATGGTTGAAGTCAGTTATACGGTTGATGACGACACTGAAACGACTGAGTTTGCTATAACAGTAACAGAGCCAGAAGGTGTCTATACGTTAGCACCACTCTATGCCACCCATGTCATGGTACTTTTGGAGACACAATTTTCAATGAACTTGATCGAGGCATCATGATCGCTGGTGCAGCGCGTACCTCGTTTTTAAAATTTGATTTGTCAGAATTAGAATTAGACAAATATGTTTCTCGTGGTCGCATTAAACTCCGATAGTTTGAAGCAATAATTAAAGCAAACCTTACACATACTTGGGGAACACCAGGCGCAGCCATCTTTGTTGAAAATGAAAGTGTGTTGCAAGGTACAGATACACCTTGGACCATGAACAACATTACTTACAACAATCAACCAAATATTATCGAAGTCGTACAGCTTATTTTTAGTCATCACTTCGCTAGAGGCGAATCAGTTTATACTGATTTGACTGAGTTGTTTACTCAAGCAATTAATGAAGGACGCGAAACAATCACCATCAGTTTTATTAGTGATACTGGCGCTGGACGCAACTTTTCCAATACAAGATATGCCAATGAAGATCATCACCCAAGATTGACCATTATAACGGGTAGCCTTCTATCACAAGAACCAACACGCAGTCTAAATTCTGATACAGTTACAATAAAGATAAGAACTTAACAGCAACCTCAACCATCAGTGGAACAGCCGAAGGAGACATCATCCTAATTGATTCAGATTTCCGACGTGGACCAGGTAGCATACACGAATTAATTGATGTTCTACCTTTAAGCATAGCCATCGAAGTGCTATAGGTGTAGCTGAAAATGGTAATTGGTTGAATGTAGATTAGGTGACGAAGTAGGTTTCTCGTGGTCGCATTCAACTCCGATAGTTTGAAGCAATAATTAAAGCATTGAAATCATTCAGTAGAAGTGGAATAATTTGAAAGCTTATGAGGTCAATACGATGATGAAAGTGGAGGAATTGTGATGAAAGAGGTAAAAAAATATGAATTTACATCAACTCAAATGACAACGATAGTTTTTTCAACAGAATCTGATGAAGCTCACATTGAGCTAGAAAACGCGGATGTAACCAGTACTTCGGATACAGACAATGAAGGTTTTTCAGACAACATGATGTCAGAATATGTGCACACTTATCCTGAACCTGCATCTCTTTACGTAGATTATATACATTTTCATCTTACAGATGAAAACAGTGCGTTTGTAGATCGAGCTGTTCCGGATCGGGTAATGGCGATCAACGGCATCAATAATAACGAAAGATATAATGTATTAATTGGTGGAACACACAATGTTTCTGGAAATTTGGAACAGAGACGGCTTGGCTTTATTCGATTTGATTTGTCGGAAATCGACATCAGTAAATATGATGTTGACAATATGAATTTTACTTTTACTACGCGAAAATCCCATGATGCGAATACTATTGCGTTTTCGGAGGCTGAAAATGTTTTGAGAAGCGATGAGACAACAGCGTGGAATTCACACAATCTTACCTTCAACAACCGTCCCGAGAACATTCCGGGATCGCCAACCGACACGATTACTTGGGTAAATGGCGAATTCGATACCGTAATCGATTTAACCTCAGTATTCAGAAACGCCCTTAACGAAGGCAGAACTGAAGTCACCTTAAATATTTCTACAATGGAGACCGTAGTCACAACTTCCCAATTTCTTTCAGCAAGACGGCATCCCGACAGAGGCGCTTGGTTTACCTCCTACCTAACAGTTCAGTCAAATGATTTTAGAATTCCTGTTGATCCAATTGAAATCCCTGTTAATCCAGAGGGCTTAGATTTAGATGACCTAGGTAACTTTGTTAACAACTCGAACATAGCTTCTAAAATTTTTAGAATAGGAAGTGGTCATAATGGCGAGTATGTGGCGGTAGACCCGATAACAGAAAGCTTAAGACTTACTCAAGATGAGAGTGAAGCTGCTACTTTTGCATTGTACGTTTTTGATTTTGAAGCGGCTACTAATTTTAGTCAAAGGCATACACATGGCGTTACCTTGCCGACCTATGCCATAAGGTACCTTGGTAATGATAAATTCCTAACCATCCAGAACCAGTTCACCAAGGATGAATTTTTAAACGAAACCCATCAGTATTTCAATCTTTTGTCTGGCCCGGGAAGCCATGGTCTTAACAATCCAGGTTGGCATTTGAGAGAATTCGAAATCAAAGGCACTTCGGAAACCATCGCATGGAATGAAAGATTTTATATTGACCATTATCAATCAGAAGACTTTTTCCGTATTTTCACTCACTTGGGAACGATGAGAGATGACCGCGGTTTCAATCTCTTCGATGTACGGATGACGGATGAGAGCATGCGAAGTTCTGCAATCGACCGCTCAGAGTACAGATTTTTCTTTGAAGAAGTAACAGACGCATATTTCCTTGAGGTTTTACAAACAACATCTATGAGTGATGTGATATTGTTCTGGAACCCGGTAAATGGGGATACAAACCCGTCAAATTACAGTATTGACGGAAATCCTTCAACAATTACTTATGAAGATGGCTTATTAAGGGTTACTATTAGCGATTTAATCCCAGGGACGCATGATTTTACTGTTCGTTATGATAGTGGACACCGTCAGGTAGCTTCTGATGTCACTGTTCGAGTATTTAACCGTTTAGCGATGATGCATACGCAAGAGGAGTTGGACAGAATGCGAGACCGTGTGCAGGCTCAACAGGAACCTTGGTATTCAGATTACCGTAGGCTTCTTGCCACTGCTCCGTTCGGTATTTCGAGTCCAGATTTCGTGCCGCAAGCATTTCCAGGCATTCACCGTGGAGCGGATGGGCTTCCAGGGCATCATAGCATTGCTTACTTTGAACGGGCTGGGCATGTGGTATATTTGAATGCCCTGCAGTGGGTCATTACTGGAGATGACAGATACGCACAAGCAGCTGTGGATAATCTTAATGCCTGGGCGCATACTTTAGAGATAATTGATGGCAGAGACAGCATTTTAGGTGCAGGGATTAATACTTTCAAGTTTACTAATGCTGCGGAAATCTTACTTCATTACAACGGTGGGTTTGACGGTTACAGTGATGAGGATTTTTATGCACTTGTTGACATGCTCCTAAATGTGGTATACCCAGTGATTCAGGATGCAGCAATCCCGATGTATGCCAATGGTAACTGGGATTTAGCAGCACTAATTAGTATGATTTCCATCGGTGTTTTAACTGAGAATACCTATATCTTTGAGCGTGCGGTAGATTTTTATCAAGACATTCATCTTAATGGTTCAATTTTTGCTTATGTAAATGAAGCTGGCCAATCCCAGGAAGTATTTCGTGACCAGGCACACGCCCAATTGGGTGTCGGATATATGGCGGAACTGGCCCAGATTGCCTACAACCAAGATCTTGATTTGTGGGGATTAGGTAATTATAGGTTGGCAAGAGCCTTTGAATTTGCAGCCAAATACAACCTGTTCTCTTATGAGTATAACGGTGTAGAAGTGACGGGCGTTCCAATGCCAAACGTATTTAACAATCAACGAAGAGGCTTTTTCTCATATTTCGATAGTGAAGCTATTAATCGAGGGGAATTGAGACCGGTTTTTGAGTTACCCCTAAATATTTTCACTCAGCGGGGGATTGAAATGCCATGGACAGAGAAAGCAGCTTCTGCCATGCGGGCTCAAGGATTTGTTCACAATGATAATTTGAACTTTGGGACATTAACCCAGTATAACAGTGCACCTACGGAAGCCCCACAACCATATTTCCAAGTGCGGACAAGAATGGAGCCGCTTTATCAAAGAAGATGGAGTATTGTTAACGATCAAAGAGTCGCAGAAACAGTGAACTCATACTACGGCATGAATGTGTATGGCGCACTTGTGACAACTTACATGAGAGAAGAAGCACCATTCTTCCAGTTAATCGACAATCGGGACGGGACCTATTCATTCCGAATGGCGCAAACAAACACTTATTTAACGGTAAGTGATGAAATGATTGACGGCAACAACTTGATAAAAGCCAATGCAACGATTATTGGTGACAACGAAAGATTTACCTTAACTGGAAACGGGCATAACAATTACGTATTGTCATCACCGGCATTTGGTAATCGCGTCATCTTCCAGCACATTGAAGAAACTGGCGATGACATGACATACGGGTTGAAGCTAGGAACAACAACTTTAGATGAAGCGAATGTAATGGAAATGAATTTGCGATTAATATTTATGTTTAATACAGAAGAAGTCGCTTTGGAGAAGTACAAGAGCCAACACTTATTCTAAATCTTGAAACAGTTGCCATCAATGTTGATAACCTAGTAGGAATTTCAACCATTAGTGGAACAGCCGAAGGAGACATCACCCTAATTGATTCAGATTTACCAGCTGGTGTTACTGCATCCGTCGATCACTGTAACAGGTGTTCGTCCAGCTGTAGGTGCAGCTAATATTGTAGGCTCATTTGAATTGATTATAACACTCGAAGACGTCAGTGAAGTGTTAACCGTAGAAGTGAACCTTACAGCAGAAGTGGCACCTATTTTGCCTCATTGATGATGTGAATATAACCATTAGTAATTCTGGTGAAGTAACTGTCACATTCCCAATTATAGGGGATGAAACATTATGACCAACTATTGATTGCCGTTATACCTGCTGATGGCTATGTGTTCGACCCAATAAATCTACCGACCATTGTTGTCCCTGGGTTTGAAGTTGAAGCATTCTATCAGTCTGGAAATCTTGTGATTACTTTGACACCAGAAGATGAGGATGATCTAAACCTATGTTTAGTCACTCCAGATAATCTAGGAATTATCATAACAGAAATTGCAGATTTCCGACGTTGACCAGGTAGCTAAAAGATGTTTTTGATTACACAATTCCAAGTGATAAAATTGGGGAATGCTAGGTCATATCGGCACATCCTAACGGTATGGGGTTCATTAAAAATGGTGAATACCAAGGCATGTCTTTAGAAGATTTGTGGGAAAACCATCGTGAATTGTTTGGTAATGTAGAGTAGATCCAAGTGTAACAGGAATATTTGATACTGTAGACGCGTACAACCTGACAAATACTGCGTTTAAAGAAGATTTTGATTTAAGTGAAGCAACAAGTGTAGAAGATTTCATAAAAGCAGGTAGCACAATACGAAGATGGAAGTTCTGACCAATGGAGTCCAAAAATTGGTTTCGGACGACACATATGAAGCCTAAACACATACAGACTATCTTTTAACAATAGATGAGACAGGTCGGTTGCATCTATGATCAACCCCAGTGCCACATACAGCAAAGCTAACATTAGAACCTGACGAGGATAGTGGTGGATACATGACAATGACCCAGAGGCTAGACGAAGGAATGCCAGAAGGAAACTTTTGGGTACGGTTTTATTGGTCAAAAATGTTACCAATGTGTAACGACTGCCCTGATGGAACAACAGCCTCAGCATATTGGTTGCGTTCTGGTGGTAATGCCGCCGGTCGCCTGGCGGCTGTCAGCGCCACAGGCACATGGTACTGGTCCACTGCGTTTCAGACCGGTTCGAGCTATACGGTTCGTCCGGCTATCTGGGTGCGCCGATAGGTGAATCTATGAAGTTTGCCCAGCATGGGCAAACTCTAAAGGGCGAAAGTCCCGAGTGTGACCATATAGCGGTAAGCACATAGCCAACGGCAAGAGATGATGATGGCATTAAACAAATAGTTAAAGAAAAAGTGGTGGTAACATGAAGCGAAAAATATGCCAATCGTTAGATTGTTTCCGAGTAACGAAAACAGATTTTCAGTCACGTCCTGTTTATGTACGTCGTAAAGAATCCATAGAAGCCCATTTTTTAACTTGCTTCATCGCTCTTGTGATTTTGCGAGTTCTTCAATTCAAAACAAATCGTGTGATGAGTGCTGAAAGACTCATCGAAGCTTTAGAAAGTGTGAGAGCCAATGAGATCAAAAAGGTTATGCCCAGTACAAGCCAATGAAGATTTAGTAGAAAATCCTTAAAGTTTTGGGAAAAGATTGGGATTATGCTCATGTAAAATCAGAAAAAATTGAACACGATGCTAAGGGTTGATGCACTACTGAAAAAAACGCATAATAAAATGGCTGTAATCATGGGTACTAGATGATTCCAGTCATTTTTGTGTCTTTATAATTGAGAAACTCGGGAAATATCTATGATTGGCTCTTTGTTATAGGTATTTTATATAAAAAATTCCTATTTACAGTGGCATATGATATAATGGTAAAAATTAATTTTGAGGAGGATTTGAAATGAGATATCCGCTTTTTAAGGAAAAGGCTACCATAGGAGTTACTGCAACTTCTTCTGGAGTTTCTAAAAACCTTCATTCTTTAGTTGAGCAAAGTTGCAATAGTTTGGAAGCACGAGGGTATAAGGTTAAGGTTGGAGAAACAACTTGGACTCAAGATAAGGCAAAATCAGCCCCTGCTTCAAAGCGTGCCAGTGAGTTTTATGAGATGATGATGGATCCAAGGATTGATGGGATTATTCCACCTTGGGGTGGAGAGTTATTAATTGAAACATTATCAAAAATAGATTTCTCCCGAATTCCACCTAAGTGGATTTTAGGTTATTCTGATACGAGTACTTTATTGTTGGCTTTGACCTTGCAAACTGGAATTGCCACAGCTCACGGAACTAATCTCGTAGATTTAAGAGGAGAGTATGCTGACGAAACGACAGCCATGTGGGAAAGGGTATTATTAACCAAAGCGGGAGAATCCGTAACACAATATGCTTCTACAAAATATCAAAAGGAATGGCAGTTTGAAAATCCAACTCCGTGTGTTTTTCATTTAACGGAACCCACACAATGGAAAACAATCTTTGGTGAAGATATGACCATAAGTGGCCGATTTTTAGGGGGCTGTATAGATGTCATTCGCCATTTAATTGGAACACCTTATGGCGATGTTGCTAAGTTCAGAGAGGAACATACGAAAGGGGAGCCCATTATTTGGTATTTAGAAAATTGTGAGTTAAGCACTGCTGATCTACGCCGTTCTTTAGTGCAAATGAAATTAGCTGGCTGGTTTGATCATTGTTCAGGAATTTTATTTGGACGGAGTGCGGCTAATACACCAGTGGAGAATTATACGGTTGAAGATGTCTATCAAGATTTAGCTGCTGATTTACAAATTCCTATTGTTTATGACATAGATTGTGGTCATGTTCCACCTCAAATAACTTTTGTAAATGGAGCTGTGGGCGAGGTTTTCGTTGAAGGTGGTAAAGGAAGAATTGTCCAAACATTTAATTAAAAAAGAGGATGCCTTGAAAAATTGACGATATTTTGATTTTAATGTATATTAAAAGGTATTAAACATTCTTAAGCTATCGAATCGATCTTAGCGAGTATTTGAGATAAGTTCGCTAGAGGATTGCTTTTAGTTATAAACTTATCAAGTCCAAGGTGAAGGTTTTTCCTTGAAAAGAAATGTGTTTAATAAAAAAAATTAGGAGGCTTTTATGATTAGTTTTGCTGAGATTATTGACCATTATTTATTATATGTTTTAGCAGGTTTAGGGATTTTGACCATTATTTCATTTTGTTTGATTTTTTTAAAGAAGTCTTGGGCGCGAGCGTTAGAGTTAGGCTATACGAAAGAGCAGTTGAAGAATGTTGCAACGTCAGCGATTTCTTTTAGTATTATTCCGTCAATTCCAATTGTGATTGGTTTCTTTACTTTAGCGGCTATACTTGGGGTTCCTTGGCCTTGGTGGCGTTTATCAGTTGTTGGGTCTATTAGTTATGAAATTATGGCCACTGATATTGCACTTAATACTGCAGGTGTGGAGCTAGCTAATGCAACAGCAACGGATTTTACATTAATCATGTTTGTCATGACAATTTGTATATTAGGTGGGTTAGTAAGCTCGATCCTATTTGCAGAAAAGGTTCAAACGGGTGCGATGAAATTAAAACAAAAAGACTCTAGATGGGGCGCTTTAGCGAATAGTACGTTTATGTTAACGATTATGACTGTGTTATCAATCCCAATGTTATTAGAAGGTGGCGTTTCATTATTAACGTTTTTAACAAGTTTAGTGGTGACTGCGGTTTTAGCGATTATTTCAAGGAAGTTCAATTGGCCTTGGTTATATAATTTTATTGTCGCCTTTAGTTTGATTATATCGATGGCGTCTACTGTATTGTGGACAGCGCTGTTTCAATAGGAGGATTAGAGATGAAAACTAAAGAAGAATATATTCGTTCGATGCATCGATTAGGAAGGCTGCAAGCCATTGTGGCTATTATTTTGATGCTGGGATTGCCAACGATTGTGGCGTTTACTTTTAAAGCCTTTCCAGATTTTAGCCAGGTGTTTACCGCTTCTATTGGTTTATTAGCAATATTTGTTCCCATTGCAATTTCGGAGATGATTTCCTTTACACCGATCTTAGGAAGTTCAATTTATTTAACTTTGATAACAGGGAATGTCACGAACTTAAAATTACCTGCTGTAACCAATGCTTTTAATTTATTAAATATTGAGCCGGGGACGGAAGAAGCAGATGTGATTTCAGCCATTACCGTATCCCTTTCAACATTAACAACATTAATTATAGTAGCTATTGGCGTGCTAGCAATGGTTCCTTTAAAGCCCATTTTAACGTTGCCTGTTGTTGAGGTGGCGACCTCTTATATGCTACCTGCTTTATTTGGAAGTTTAATGTTAGGTATTTTAGGAAGTAACATTGGTGGTGGTGTTAGAACTAAGAAACGTTTGTTAGGGGCGGTACCTGCCGCTGTAATTATTATTATTCTATCTTTGGTTAGCCCACAGCTCGTGTTAAATTTACAAGGATTTTTAATTTTGTTTATGCTTCCGGTGACGTATTTTACGTCGAAGTTTTTATTTACTAAAGGAATTATTAAAGTTATTCTACCTCTAGACAAAGAGAAAAAGTAGTAATCTAAGGGCTTTGTTAGGCTCTTTGGCAAGTACTGTGAGTGAAGAAACTTCCTAAAATAAAGTGTATTCTCAGGAATCAGTTATTCAATAGCTGATTCCTGTCTTTTTATGTTAATCTCTATCTAATTTGATTAGGTTATATTGATGAGCAATCTGTTTAATGACTTTGATTTGATTATTTATCCAAACAATCACTCATCTGTGGTTTTGATTATTTCAAGAATATGAGGAAGGTGCTTAGTCAAAGATATCATAGCCATTTTTAAATCGTCTAAAATATGAGCTGGGAATTTTTCTATGGAAAAGTATAAACAATTAAACTCTACTGAACGGTTGAAATTGATTCTACCTATCATGGGTGGAAAGAGGTTAGCTACTCAAATTAAAAGGTGTTAACATATTTAAGTGTATTTATAAAGAGTATAGATATGTCTGTAGTAGGTTGGAAGATAAGAACCCAAAACGATAATAAGTTGGTAGAAGATACACTCCCCATGGCATATGAATCAAATCCTGGAGTCACTCCAACAGTACAAGTATATCGTTGGGATTTCAGTATACATCACATATGTTTGGAAGTTAAAGAAGGAAATTAATTGTACAGAGTAGGTAAATGCCTCTCAGCCTATTGATACATTCCTCATGAAGAAGATATAAAAAATTAAATTTATAAAAGTCTTGACCTCTACTTAACTTTAAGCTCTATAATGTCATTATATCTAACATATTCTAGAAGTTAGTTAGCCATTGTTAAAATCCATTACTATTTTGGAAAACACAATTTTGGCAGGGTATATTTTTACCGTGTGATGATATGGAAGATATAAATAATTATTTAGGACTGAAAAAGATAATAAAAGGAGGATTTTAATTATGAAAGAAAACTTAAATTTAGTTGAGGAGTGGGACAAAACTTTCCCCAAGAGTGATCAGGTTAATCATGAAAAAATTACTTTTCATAATCGTTACGGTATTACACTGGCTGCTGATCTGTACGTGCCTAAAAAGGCAGAGGGTAAACTATCTGCCATTGCAGTAACTGGACCATTTGGAGCAGTTAAAGAGCAGTCTGCTGGATTGTATGCACAAACTCTGGCAGAAAAAGGATTTTTAACCATTGCGTTTGATCCATCATATACAGGTGAGAGTGGTGGCAGTCCTAGATATGTAGCGTCACCTGACATCAATACAGAAGATTTTCAAGCAGCTGTAGATTTCTTATCAGTTCAAGAAAATGTTGACCCTGAAAAAATTGGTATTATAGGTATTTGTGGATGGGGAGGAATGGCCATAAATGCAGCAGCTATTGATACACGAATTAAGGCGACAGTTTCATCAACTATGTATGACATAACTCGTGTAAATGCAAAGGGATATTTCGATTCAGAGGACAGTGAAAATGCTAGATATGAGAAACGAAAAGCTATGAATGAACAGAGAACTACTGACTACAAAAATGGAGATTATGCAAGAGCAGGTGGTGTTGTAGATCCTCTTCCAGAAGATGCTCCTGCATTCGTAAAGGATTATCATGATTATTATAAGACAGATCGTGGCTACCACAAGAGGTCATTAAATTCAAATGAGGGTTGGAATGTAACTTCTGCTTTATCATTTCTAAATATGCCTATTTTACAATATAGTAGTGAAATTCGCAGTGCTGTATTGCTTATTCACGGAGACAAAGCACACTCCTCTTACTTCAGCAAAGATGCTTTCGAAAAACTGACAGGGGATAATAAGGAATTAATGATGATTCCAGGTGCTTCTCATATTGACCTATATGATAATCAAGCAGACGTTATTCCATTTGATAAAATTCAGTCATTCTTTACTGAAAACTTAAAATAAAATATATTCTATTTCAATTAAAAAACACTCTAGATATGTTCTCAGTACAAATTGTACTAAAACTCATCAGGGTGTTTTTTTATTAGCATGGAAATAAATTTTAGCAATCAAATTCTTAGCTTACAAGGTGGAAATATATAACAGCGATTTCTGAACTGTTTAAATAAAGTTAGGAACCTTTTCAATAAATTTTTATTCATGGATTTTTCTGATATAGATGATTATCTAAAGGGAGAATAGGACAAAGTATGACAGTATAAAGGACACCAATCCAATAACAATTTGTGGAAAAGGAATTAACTTAATTAGAGGTTCCAAGCTAAAAATATATTATAATTTCCGAATTGCTTTAATAATTTTAGGAAACTTTTTAATTAATTTTCTTTCGATTGAAGAAAAATTGAAAAGAAGAGCATTATAATCACCACTAACCTGCAGTTCGAACAATGAATCATGTCTTTGGTGATCCTATTTTAACGGAAGCAGTCATTGATCGGTTGATTCATCATTCTCACTTAATCGTATTTAATGGTGAAAGTTACCGTTATAAGGAGTCAGTATTGAATAAGTAATCTACCTATATTTTCCATTACGGAGATGTTTCAAAAAGAAATAAATGTATATCAAAAAGTTTTATAGCATAAAAATAAGGGTTGGCAAGGGGATACAAAAATATCTTCCAAAAAGTACATTTTTTAGTTGCCAAATACAATCTTTAGGGACTTTGCCAGTATAGCCACCTTGACACTTGTTGTCTGTTCTCCTCTTTTATCGCCGATCCACTTCTTAGAGTTCTCCTACTTGTTAACTGTATTATTACTCTAATTGCATTATTGGTTAAAACGCACTATAATTAAGCACATGTAGGGAGAATAGAGTTTGATTAGATGACTGTAAAAGAAACAGCAGAAAATTGGAAGTTGGCAGAACGTAGAGTTCTGATACTATATTCTACTAATCCAATTCATGGAGTTATGCATATTAATCGTATGTGGTTGATACCAAAGGATTCAAAAAAACCGATTGATGGTAGGATAAAAAATGGAAAGGAGCTACAACATGAATAGAGTTTTGATTATAGATGATGATAAGGAACTATGTACCGTAATGAAAAAATGTATTGAGCAGGAAAATCTGTCTGTCATGATTGCACATGACGGTTTAGAGGGATTGCGTTTTATTAATGAAAGTAAAAATGAAAATTTACTTTCACTCATAATTTTAGACGTGATGATGCCAAAAATGAACGGGTTTCAAGTTCTGAAGAAGATTAGAGAAGCAAACAATATTCCAGTACTCATGCTAACAGCTAAAAGTGGCGAGAGCGATAAAGTTTCTGGATTGCGATTAGGTGCAGATGATTATTTAACAAAGCCATTTAGTATTAACGAGCTTATGGCACGTGTTAATTCTCTTATCCGTCGTTATACAACTTTAAATTCTACTTTTATACAAGATACTGGCTGTATGTTATTAAAAGGTATGATGATTGATAAAGAAAATAGGACTGTTTTAGTTAATGATGTTTCTGTTGAGCTTACAAGTAAAGAGTTTGATTTACTTACATTTCTTGCTTCCAATAAGGGACGCATATTTACCAAAAAACAGATTTATACACAAGTTTGGGAAGATGAATATGCCTTTGATGATAGTAATATTATGTCTTTTATCAGCAAGCTAAGGAAAAAGATTGAACCCGATCCAGAACATCCATTTTATATCTTAACCGTACGAGGTGTAGGTTATCGCTTTAACAAGGAGGTTTGATTATTGATATGAATAGTTATCTTATTATGGGTCTTGTCTTTGCAATATTGATTATCTCATATCTTACTTTTAAGTTGTATCATGTCAATGAACAGATTTCTTTTATTAAAGATGTTTTAGAAGATATAAAAGCGGGTAATCTAAATAGACGTATTCTGGTACAAAATAATGATACAACAAAGCAGATTTGTTACGATATAAACCAGATTGCAATGAACAGTCAATCACAACTTATTCATCAAAGGCAATCAGAACAAGCATATAAAAGGTTGATGACAAGCCTTTCCCATGATGTAAAAACTCCACTTGCTTCTTTGATCGGTTACTTGGAAGCTGTTGAAAAGCAAATTGTGATAGGCGAAGAAAAAGACGAGTATGTTCATGTTGCATTTGAAAAAGCTCAACAGCTTAAGCAGTTTGTAGAAAATTTATTTGAATGGGTAAAATTAGATTCTGGGGAACAGGTTTTCCATTTTGAGATTTTAGATTTAAATGAAGTAACTCGCCATATCATAGCTGATTGGGTTCTTGTCTTGGAAAACAGTCAATTCGAATACGAAATTCATATACCAGAAAAAGATTGTCTATTACGTATAGATGTAAATGCATATACCCGTATTCTAAACAATTTGTTACAAAATATTGTGATTCATAGTAAGGGCGATAAAATGATGTTGCGAGTTCTGGAAGATCAGCAACGAATTAAAGTTATCATCACAGATAATGGGGTAGGTATGACTTCTGATCATCTTCCACATATCTTTGAAAGATTATATCAATGTGACAATTCTCGTTTAGCAAAAGGAGATGGCTTGGGTTTGGCGATTACAAAAGAACTTGTCAATGCACACCTAGGTACGATTACTGTTAATAGTACTCCTAATATTGGGACAGAATTTATCATATCACTTCCAAAAGCTCTGTAAGCATACAGAGCTTTCTATTATGAACAAGATAAAAACAAGGTTACGGCAAGGTTTTGGCAAGGTTCATACGATAAAATTCTATGTGTAATTGGTAATGCAATTCTATTAGCTTACTTTATTACAGAACAGTTAACCGAAAGTGAGTGATTCTATATGAATGATACTGTGATAAAAACAAAACAATTAACAAAAAAATATGGAGATCAAACTGTAGTAAATAAGGTCAATCTCCATGTGAAAAAGGGACGGATTTATGGACTGTTGGGGCGTAATGGTGCTGGGAAAACAACGATTATGAAAATGATTTTAGGATTAACCCCTATTACTTCTGGAAGTTCAGAGGTATTTGGAAATAGCTTAAGTGGAAATGAAAAAAAGATTTACCCTAGAATTGGTGCTATCATAGAAAATCCAGGATTTTATCCTAATTTGACAGGAACAGAAAATTTAGAAATTTTTGCGAAATTACGTGGTACAGCTTCTCCTGATGCCGTCAAGAACACATTGGAAATTGTAGGTTTACCTTACAAAGATAAAAAAACATTTGGTAAATATTCTCTTGGTATGAAGCAACGGCTTGGTATTGCTAATGCTATACTCCATGACCCAGAGCTATTGATTTTAGATGAGCCTACAAATGGTCTTGACCCTATCGGTATTGCAGAGGTACGAGATTTTATCAAGAAATTGAGTGTTGAACACGGAAAAACAATTTTAATTTCTAGTCATATTCTTTCAGAAATTGCAATACTTGCAGATGATATAGGAATTATTGACAGAGGTATACTTTTAGAAGAAAGCAGTATGAGCGAGTTAGAAAAACGAAACCGTAAATATATTCTGTTGCAGGTTTCAGATATTCCAAAGACAGTGCTGATTTTAGAACAACGATTTAATGTGAAAGACTATTTTGTTCAAGATGAACAAACTGTACGAATTTATGATACTACATTGAATATAGGAGAAATCAATAAAGCTCTTGTCATGGAGGATATAACGGTTATCAGTTCTGGAATTTGTCATGATACTTTAGAAGATTATTTTAAAAAAATTACTGGGGGTGAGGGCATTGCTTAACCTTATTCAAATTGAATTTTGTAAATTACGTCGTAAAAAACTTATATGGCTTATGTTATTATCCGCTTTTGTTATGCCGTTCTTTGCCTTTTTGTATTTTCGTTATTTTGGAAATACAGGCCTTGACCCTGTCATGTTTTATAAGTGGTCTGCATTTGGATATACAATATTCATTATTCTACCTTTTGTCTTAGGGGTGTTGAGTATTATGCTCATACACGACGAAAATAGATATGATATGCTAAAGCAACTTTGGATTGTACCTGTGAGTAAAATGGGATATTTTTTCAGTAAGTTCTTTGTTGTGTTGATTTATTCTATTTGCTTTATGCTCATTACCGCACTTGCTTCTGTGTTGTTCAGCGTAATTCCTAATTACGTAGAATTTGAGTGGAGCAGTATATTATTCTTAGTAGAAAAATGCATAGAGATTGGTGTTTTGACAGCATTTGCGACACTTCCGATTTTGGCAACCTCAGTTTCACAAGAAGGATATATTCTACCTGTCTGTGTTACATTGATTTATGTTTTTGCTGGAATTTTTATAGTGCAAGTAAATGCTTACTTCCACCCACTTTCTTGTATACTTGTGATTATCGCAAGAAACGGAGTCATTCCAGGAGGTCTTCCAGAGATTAATGTTATTCTTGCACTTCTTATCATTTGCGTATGGGGTTCCTTTTCCATATTGCTTGCAAATATCACATTAGCAAGAGAAAGTAAGGTGGAATAATGGGTTTATTACTATGGGCGGAATTACAAAAACTTCGCCGTTCAAATATAATTTTAGTTAACATTTTTGCAACTATTTTAGTAGCTATGTTTGTCTTTTTCAGTGGAAAAACTACAGTATATGATAGCCATGCTGTTGGCTGGTACATGACTATTGCACTTGTATGGTCTACTATTTTTGTTCTTCCAGCGGTCATTGCACTTTTAGGAAGTTATATGATTTGTCGTGAAGAACAAGACGATACAATAAAATCTTTACGACTTATCCCTATAAATGAAGCAAAATTAACCGTTGCAAAAATGATTGTTACTTTTATTTTTAGTATTTTAGTTTATTTACTACTTTTTACGATTACATTTTTGACGGAAGCTGTTTTACATTTTTCTGATTTATCTTTGGAAGTGATTTTATCCTTCTTGAAAATGTATTTTTTACAGGGTATAGGTGTGTTCTTAGTTGTTTCGCCTATTATTGCAATTGCACCGTATTTAAAAAAAAGTTATTGGCTATCATTAGTCTTAGCTGAAATATACTCATTTGCAGGGTTATTTATGAGTATGTCAAATATATCAAAAACATTCTATCCGATTACAGCAGTATTTGGTGTTTCGGGCTATTACGATACGACGACTCGAGATTGGATTTATAGTGCCATTGTTTTGTTGCTATGTGGCTGTCTTTCAATTTTTTTGTTGAATGGACTTAACCATAGGCAGAAAAGAAAAAAATCTAATGAAGAAATTGTATAGCGTAAGAAAAGGAAAATACATGGCT
>Ga0153974_1000017_pt1 | contig 43507 bp, 36 predicted proteins | sample TSGA058MetaG_FD_104741 | JGI IMG/M metagenome (GOLD analysis project Ga0153974, IMG submission 104741) | Attine ant fungus gardens microbial communities from Georgia, USA - TSGA058 MetaG | ecosystem: Host-associated > Fungi > Mycelium > Unclassified | place: USA: Georgia, Yuchi Wildlife... | reverse complement strand
GTCGTTTTCAGCAAGGAACTGATATTCAACATCAGCAATGTCGTTATTCGATAATTGCCAAGAGTAAAGTGCTTGAAGAGCACACTCTCGGGCGCGGCGGCGAGCAGCAGGTTTCACAAAAATTTCCTCAGAATCAGGCGTTAATCGCTTTTAATACGTTAATCATTTCGAGTGCGGTCAGAGCAGCTTCTGCTCCTTTATTACCCGCTTTAGTTCCAGCACGCTCAATAGCCTGCTCGATGTTTTCGGTAGTCAAGACACCAAAGGCAACCGGGATGTCGCTATTCATCGCAACATTCGCAATACCTGAACTGGCCTCTCCTGCCACGAATTCGAAGTGTGCAGTACCACCACGGATTACAGTGCCTAACGCGATGACGGCGTCATATTTTTTAGTTTGTGTTAGGGTCCGCGCAGCGAGTGGTAGCTCATAAGCACCCGGTACCCACACCACGGTAATGTTTTCGTCTTTGACCTGACCAATGCGTTTTAATGCATCGACTGCACCTTGAAGCAAGCTATCGTTAATGAAGTTGTTGAAACGAGCGATAACAATCGCAATGCTTGCTTCTGGCGTAGCAACTGGCGCTTCGATAATTTTCATAAAAATCCTTCAGGTTAAGAGTTAGACGCCCAACAGGGCGCGAATTCTAGCATAATGTTTAACGAACTGCTTAGGCTTTTACGCAGGCACTGAGATTGGCTGTAAAATAATCCGGATATCGGGGCCAACTTGTTGAATATCTTGTATCTCAAATCGTAAGGCTTGTGCAAGGTGCTCAAGGCCAGGTAGCACACAAAGACCCCGTGCATCCGTTCCCATTAAGGTCGGGGCCATATACAGGATTAATTCATCAACGACCCCTGCTTGCAATAGCTGCCCCGCCAAGGTTGCACCGGCCTCAACCCACACACTATTGATATCCTGTTTGCCGAGAACCATCAGCAATGCTACTAAATCGATATTATCTTGGTGCTCGGGAATTCGTAGCGTTTTGGTCCAGCGCGTGGAGTCACCTTCCGTAGGCTCGGTTACTACGCGCCAAGTCTGCGCATCAGGAACCGCAAACAGCACTTGATCTTCTTCCACTTGGCGATGGCGATCCAGTACCACACGGATCGGTTGACGCAGCAGCTCCTCGCCACCGATCAACGTTTGGATCTCAGGCGTTAATTCGGACCAGCGTACATTCATACTGGGATTATCAGCGAGGACGGTTTTACTGGTGGTCAGGATGGCTGAGGCTTCGGCACGGAAAGCCTGTACATCCTGTCGTGCAGCGGGAGAGGTTATCCATTGGCTCTCACCATTTGCCATGGCGGTGCGGCCATCTAGCGAGGCAGCCATTTTCAACTGTACCCAAGGAAAACCTGTGCGCATCCGCTTTAGGAAGCCTCGGTTTAACGCTTCCGCCTCCTCCGCCAACAGCCCAAACTCCACGTCTATCCCGGCTTGACGCAGACGGTGTAAACCTCGCCCCGCGACCTGAGGATTAGGATCTTGTATCGCTACCACCACCCGAGACACCCCAGCTGCAATCAGCGCTTCACAACAAGGCGGGGTTCGACCATGATGGCTACAGGGTTCCAGCGTGACGTAGGCCGTTGCCCCTCGCGCTTTATCGCCGGCTTCACGTAGCGCATTGACTTCGGCATGCCCTTCCCCTGCTTTTTGATGCCAACCTTGACCCACGACTTCACCGGCGTTAACAATCACACATCCGACATTTGGATTAGGGCTAGTGGTGAAACGTCCCCTTTTAGCGAGTTGTAAGGCCTGTTGCATAAACGCTTTATCTGACATTACTCGCTCCCCAGTTTAGCGATTTCCTCACCGAACTCGCGGACATCTTCGAAACTGCGGTAGACTGAAGCAAAGCGGATATAGGCCACTTTATCCAACAGCTTCAATTCATCCATAACGTAATTCCCCACGACTTTACTTGGTAGTTCACGTTCCCCGGTCGCGCGTAATCTCGCCTTAATCCGGTGCACGGCATTATCTAGGGCATCCGCACTGACGGGGCGCTTTTCCAAGGCTTTCATCAACCCTCGCATCATTTTTTCTTCATCAAAAGGCTCTCTGACTTCATCGCTTTTAATGACACGTGGCATAACCAGTTCGGCTATCTCGAAGGTAGTAAACCGTTCGCTACAGAGTAAACACTGCCTACGGCGACGCACTGACGACCCTTCACTGACCAAACGAGAATCAATGACTTTAGTATCGACAGCGTTACAAAAAGGGCAATACATAGTGGCTCCTAAACTGAGGCAGTCGGGGCAACTAGTGTAGCGCGAACCCCTAATGACAGAAACGCCTCGTGCTAAATTTATTCCTAACGACCAGATATCTCTCATTGTGAGAGAAATAGTCTATGCTTTACAGTGAAATACTGACTATTTTCACGACCTAAACAGGAGTTTGTAATGGGCTTATTTGATTTTGTTAAAGAAGCGGGTGAAAAAATTTGGGATTCAGTCACCTCTCATGACGATGCGGCAAGCAAAATTCAGGACCACCTTAAAAAACTCGGCATTCCCGATGCTGACAAAGTGAAAGTGAACGTTGATGGCGATAAAGCTACCGTTAGCGGCGAGGGAATTAGCCAAGAACTGAAGGAGAAAATCTTGGTTGCCATCGGTAACGTTGCCGGTATTAGTAATGTCGAAGATAACGTGAAAACGACGGATACCACGACCGAGAGTAAGTTCTATACCGTTAAGTCAGGCGACACACTCAGTGGTATTGCCAAGCAAGTCTACGGTGACGCTAACCAATACAATAAAATTTTTGAAGCGAACAAGCCGATGCTATCGCATCCGGACAAGATTTACCCGGGTCAATCTCTGCGTATTCCTGCCTAAAAATATCGCTGCCAAGTGATCGGCAGCGACTCTTCCATCGTCTAGCGATTACGACGGGTCAATGGATAGCCTAACATCAGCAACACTACCCAGACAGCGCCCGCATACAATGACAGGCGTGTATCAGGGAAATAGCCAATCAAGGCAATGATAAAGACCAAGAAGACTACCGCGATACTCGACAAGACAATACCGCCAGGTAGAGCAAATTTCAGCGATTTGGCAGCCTCTTTGCCCATTTTGATCCGCGAAGCAATTTGTGAAAGCAGAATCATTATCCATACCCACACTGTCGCGAAAGTCGCTAACGAGGCGATGACTAAGAAGACCTTTTCCGGCATCAAATAGTTAAGCAGTACCGCAATCAAAAGTGCCACCATCATAACAACCACCGTCACTGCCGGAGCGCCGCGCGAGGAAACCTTACGGAAAATGGCGGGGGCTTGGCCCTGCTCAGCTAATCCATGCAGCATACGACCCACGCCAAAAATATCGCTATTAATCGCGGAGAGTGAGGCGGTAATCACCACAAAATTCAGGATAGAGGCAGCTGCGGCGATACCTAAATGCTGGAAGGTGAGTACAAACGGACTGCCTTGCGTGCCGACTTGGTTCCAAGGATAGATAGCCATAATCACGAACAGCGTCGCGACATAGAAAACAAGAATACGCCAAGGGACAGAATTAATCGCTTTTGGGATCGATTTTTCAGGATTTTCAGCTTCACCGGCGGTGATCCCAATAATCTCAATACCGCCATAGGCGAACATCACCATCTGCAACGAGAGCAGCATCCCCACTAATCCATGGGCAAAAAATCCACCCTGTGTCCACAGGTTAGAGATACCGGTTGGCTGTCCACCATTACCGATGCCCCAAATAATCATGCCGAAACCAGCGATAATCATTAGCGTGATAGTGGCAATTTTAAAGAATGAAAACCAGAATTCGACTTCGCCGAACGTTTTGACGCTCATCATATTAATCGCGCCAATAATAAATACGACGCTCAGCACCCAAATCCAATGAGGCACTTCTGGGAACCAGACGCCCATATAGACACCGAAGGCCGTCACATCAGCGATACCGACGATCAATATTTCAAAGCAGTAGGTCCATCCGGTTAAATAGCCGGCCCAAGGCCCTAAGTAATCATTGGCATAACGTGAAAACGAACTCGCTGAAGGGTTATTAACCGACATTTCGCCGAGGGCGCGCATAATAATGTAAGCCACTAACCCGCCGATAATATAGGCTAATAGTACACTCGGCCCAGCCATACGAATCGCATCTGCCGACCCGTAAAATAAGCCCGTTCCTATCGCCGAACCTAATGCCATAAAACGGATATGCCGAATACTCAATCCCCGCTTTAGGGTATTTTTTTGTTGCATAATTTTCCGATCCCACAAATAAAAACCACGAGCCTTAGCCCGTGGTTGTTCACTTCAACGCTGTTTACTGCGTAACAGCCTTGCCCTTCACTCTATCAATGACAGCCGCCACAATAATAACGACTAACACTGGGGGTAACCATGATAAATTCTGTTCAGAAAGAGGCAAATGTTGCAAGCTTGCCGGCACTACTGAGCTGAAATCACTGGCTTTTAATCCATCGATTATCCCGAACACCAAGCTGACTGCCATCGCAGGCTTGATAATACGTCCCGCTTCTTGCCACCAATTAAGGGTAAAACTTAGCAGTACCAAGACAATACACGGCGGGTAAATCGCGGTTAGCACTGGCACTGAAATAGCGATCAGATGCGTTAAACCAAGATTAGAGATAATCATCGCGAATACGCCTAGGATCACCACTAACGTCTTATAAGAGAGTGGGATGTACTGAGCGAAGAACTCCGCACAAGCACAAGTCAGGCCGATTGCCGTTACCATGCAGGCGATAAAAATGAGCACGCCCAAGAATAGACTGCCGCCCGCACCGAAGGTGTGTTGCACATAAGCGTGGAGGATCGCTGCACCGTTAGCAGATTGGCTAATCAAACTGCCGCTGTCTGAACCGAGTTTAAACAGAGACAGGTAAACCAGCGTCAGCCCTATCCCAGCAATTAATCCCGCTAACACAGTATAGCGCGTCAAGAGTTGTGCATTTTCAATACCACGCGAACGCGCAGCATTCACAATAACGATACCAAAGACTAACGCCCCTAAGGTATCCATGGTCAGGTAACCGTTCACGAACCCATTGGAAAAGGCTGCATGCTGATACACTTCTGTCGCCGGAAGATTATTCCCTGCAGGCCACATTAATGCGGCAATACCCAGAATCGCTAGCGCGACAATCTTAACCGGCGCCAAGAAGTGGCCGACAGTATCAAGCAGCTTGCCAGGGAACAGCGAGATGACGATAACTAAGCAAAAGTAGATTGCACTATAGATAGCCAGTGCCAATGAGTTTTCACCCACTAATGGCCCAATTCCGACTTCAAAAGAGACCGTTGCCGTACGCGGCGTTGCGAAGAGCGGGCCGACAGCCAAATAGCAGACCATCGCTAACACAATACCTGCCGCTTTACCGACAGGTGTGCTAAGGCTATCCACCCCACCACCGACGCGCGCCAACGCGATAACCGTCGCAACGGGTAGGCCGACTGCGGTAATTAAGAAACCTATTGCGGAAACCCAAACATGTTCGCCGGATTGAATACCGACCATCGGTGGGAAAATAATATTACCCGCACCGACAAATAGCGCGAAAGTCATAAACCCTAGCGCAAAAATGTCCCTAGTTGTTAAACGTTTCATCATAAATACTCTATGTCGCCCTGTCGTTTATAAAAGTTATAGGTCCTTGACGATCACTTCCCCTTCTAAAAAGAGGGGATAATAGTGAAATGGCGGTTGGCCACAAGCTCCGTCAAGGTCATAAGTAAATCTTTTATAACAAACAAAGGCAACAGAGCAAGCGCAATGCAGGAGGATATTCTAAAAAAGAGGATTTAAGCAGTAAATATGCTAAGTATAGAGTGAAACATTCAGAAAAAGATCTGAGTGCTTTTTATCCAATACACTGTATTAGCTTAAAAATGGGATGACTCGCTCAGCGTTGGCAACGACCCCTAAGTATCGTTGCCGATAAATTATTTACTCATCGTGATAACGCTAAGCACCAGATTCCCTGCAATAACTAAACTTTCTGAGTTAGGGTTCATCAGAGAGAATAGAGGATTTTGCTAACTGAAAGCTGAAGACGGTCTGCTGATGGGGTTGGCTCTCAATCCGTAACTTACTGCCATGATGACTCACCGCATGTTTAACAATCGCTAACCCTAAACCGCTTCCTCCCGAGTGGCGTGAACGGGCGCCATCGACTCGATAGAAGCGTTCAGTCAGTCTCGATAGGTGTTCAGGGGCGATACCTGGGCCATTATCAGTAACTTTAAATTCAGCACCATGTAGGGTTTTTTGCCAGCTGATAGTGATTTTGGTACCACTTGGTGTATGGTTAATGGCGTTAAACACCAAGTTTGAAAGCGCACTGCGCAATTGCTCTTCATTCCCCCGCACCGCTAAGTCTGGATCAACTTCGCAGACTACCTGATGGCGACCATCGCTCAATGCCATTGCGTCAAGATAAACCTGTTCAAGGAGCCGAGGAACATTGATGTGCTGACGCATCTCATAGGCGGGGGTTGCTTCGATTTTGGAAAGCGTGAGGAGTTGCTTAACCAGTTCTGCCATACGCTGTGTTTGCGATTGCATCGATGCGAGCGCCTTTTGCTGACTCGCCGGTGGCATCTCTCCCCCCTCTAGCATCTCAAGATAGCCTTGCAATACGGTAAGGGGAGTGCGCAACTCATGGCTGACATTGGCAAAAAAATTACGCCGCATATTTTCAAGCTGATGAATTTGGCTCACGTCCCTACCGACGATCAGCCATTGTTGATCGCTATAAGGCATCACCCGAAACTCCATCTGCTGTCCATTGTTCAGCCCTTGTACTAATGGCTGGTCAAATTGACGTTGCTGCAGATAACGCGAGAACTCGGGGTAACGGAGGAGATTTTGAATATTCTGGCCATTGTCTTCCGGCCAACGCAGACCGAGCAAGTGCTGCGCTAAGCCGTTGCACCAGAAGATATTCCCCTCTTCTGTCACCAACACCAAGGCATCGGGCAGTGACTCTGCCCCGCTACGAAACCGTTGGATTAACGAACGTAATTCGCTGCGCCTACGCTTGTTGCGCTGTTGCATCAGCAGCAAGCCATAAAAGAGTGGCTCCCAACTCCCTCGTCCTGAGGGGGGGGTCATACTCCGGTCGATCCACAGCCAATGTGAAAGACGTAGCAGCTGTTTGAAGTGCCAACCGATCAGTAGCAACAACCCAAGGATAATCGCGATGGCGGGTTGATGAAAAAAAAATCCGATGACCGAGGCTACAATAAGGACAAGGCATAGCTCAAGTAAAAGCGATTTAAGAGAGAGTTTATCTAGCACCGCGTCGTCCCCTAGTAGCGCACTGAGAAACGGTAACCTGCACCACGAACGGTCTGGATCATCTTTTCATAACCCGAAGGTTCTAATGCCTTACGTAAGCGTCGAATATGGACGTCTACGGTACGATCTTCTACGTAAACGTTAGTGCCCCACACCTGATTCAATAGATGTTCACGAGTGTAGACCTTTTCGGGATGCGACATAAAAAAGTGCAATAAACGATACTCCGTCGGCCCCATATCGAGAGGTAACTCCCCCGCCATCACTCGGTGCGAACTCGGATCAAGGACAAGGCCTTTTATATCGATGAGTTCATCCTCTGGCATTGGCGAGATACGTCTAAGAATCGCTTTAATCCTAGCAATTAATTCTTTCGGTGAAAAAGGCTTGAGCATGTAATCATCGGCGCCGGCATCCAGCCCACGCACCCGATCCTCCTCCTCGCCTTTTGCGGTCAGCATCAGTACCGGAATATCACGGGTAAAGGCCTCTTTCTTCAAATGCCGAATATACTGAATGCCGCTACCGCCGGGTAGCATCCAATCGAGTAAGATCAAATCTGGCCAAGGCTCGATTAATTGGCGGAGAGCACGATCGTAGTCTTCTGCTTCGATTACGTCATAACCATTCTGTTCGAGAACAAAACAAATCATTTCACGAATGGGCGCTTCATCTTCTACTACTAAGATCCGCTTGGCCATTTTATCTCCAAAATTAACCCCTTACTTAGTTATGGTCGCCATTATCTGTCACTTTTATTACAGTTTTATGAATAGCGATAATAACTAATCATCTTCCCTTAACGATTGCAAGTTTACGCCGAGATGTTTTTTGCCCTAGCGGTAAAGGCTATACTGCTGCCTTTATAATTTTATAAAGTGAAGCCTGATGAAAATAGTTCATACCTCAGATTGGCATTTAGGCCAGTTTTTTTATGCTCGCAGCCGCGCGGCAGAGCATCAGGCTTTTTTTCAGTGGTTAAAGGCAGTGGTTATCGAGCAAGAGGTCGATGCCATCATTGTGGCGGGGGATATTTTTGATACTGCTACTCCGGCGAGCTATGCCCGTGAGCTATTAAATCAGTTTATTGTGTCGCTGCAAGAGACCGGCTGTCAGCTCTACCTACTTGCCGGCAACCACGATTCGGTGGCAACCCTGAGTGAATCGAAAGAACTGGTCGCTTGCCTTAATACTCATATTATTACGGGCCCGACCGAGCAAGGCGACTCGCCAATCTTTCCGCTAAAAGATAGGCAGGGTAATGTCGCGGCGATCCTTTGCGCGATCCCCTACTTACGCCCACGAGATATTCAGCTTAGTCAGGCCGGGCTGTCAGGCAGAGAGAAGCAACAAGACCTGTTACAGGCTATCACTCGCTATTATCAGGATATTTTTCAGCAAGCGCGTGATGTCCAGCAACAGCATCAAGACGACAGGCTGCCTATCATCGCTACCGGGCATCTCACCGCACTAGGCGTTACGAAGAGTGATTCTGTCCGCGACATTTATATCGGTTCCTTAGAAGCCTTCCCTGCAAGCGCCTTCCCACCCGCTGACTATATCGCACTCGGACATATTCACCGTCCACAAAATGTTAGCGGCGATAAACCGATTCGTTATTCCGGTTCACCGATCCCATTGAGCTTTGACGAGCTGGGTTCAGCGAAAAGTATCACCCTGATTACCCTAACAACAGGCGCTCCCTTACAGTGGCAGACAATCGATATTCCGTGCTTTCAGCCGATGAAAAGCTTAAAAGGGAGCTTAAGCGAGCTCGCTCATCAGCTTGCAGTCCTCAAGCTACCGACAAGTGGACAGAAAATATGGTTGGATATTGAGATCCACCACGAGGAGTATCTCAGCGACTTACAACAACGGGTAGAAAAAATGACCGAGGGCCTCGCGGTAGAAATTCTGTTATTGCGGCGCAAACGGATTAAATCTCCCCTCGCGCTCACCGCCAACGTTAAAGAGACCTTAAGCGAATTAACGCCGGAAGAGGTTTTCCGACGTCGATTAGCTCCAGAATCTTTGGATGATGACCAGTATCACACCCTGCTACAACTGTTCCGAGAAGTCAGCGCACAGCTTGATGAGGGTCAGGAATAACCGATGAAGATAGTCACGTTACGCCTTAAAAATTTAAATTCCCTGCGTGGGGAATGGTTCATCGACTTTAGGGAGTCACCTTTTCGCGACAATGGCCTATTCGCTATTACCGGAGAAACCGGCGCAGGGAAGACCACCCTATTAGATGCGATATGCTTAGCGCTTTATCATCAAACGCCACGTCTAGGGGCGATCTCGCCCACGCAAAACCAGCTGATGACGCGTGGAACCAGCGATTGTCTGGCAGAAGTTGAATTCGAAATTAAAGGGGAAGTTTGGCGAGCTTTCTGGAGTCAAAATAGGGCCAGGAACGATCATCGGGGCAAGTTACAGCCACCGAAAGTCGAGCTTGCTCGCTGTGCTGACAATAAAATTTTCGCCGATAAGGTCTCCGATAAACTTAAAACTATCGAAACACTGTCTGGCCTAAATTTTCAGCGTTTCACGCGTTCAATGATGCTGTCTCAAGGGCAATTCGCAGCATTCCTTAACGCTCCCGTATCGGAGAGGGCCGAATTACTTGAAGAGCTGACCGGGACCGATATTTATGGACGCCTGTCTCAGCAAGTCTACGAGAGGCATAAGCAGTATAAGATTGAGCTCGATCAGTTGCAGGCCAAGCTCTCTGGCGTCACCCTTCTCAACGATTCACAGCGTGAAGCCTTGTCTCAGCAACGTAAAGCCTTAGCGCAAGAACGCGATACCTTGCATCAACACCTCGAACAGTTACAGAATGCGTTGAATTGGCAGCACTATCAGCAGCAGCTCGAACAACATGTCACGCAGAATCGGCAGGCGTTAGTCACGACAGAGCAACAGGCAGAAGCCGTCGCCCCGTTGCGTGAACAGCTTGCCGCCTATCAACCCGCGGCGCAACTTTTACCTCTATGGCAAGCCTTAGAGCAGTCGACTCAACGCTTAGCGGCGACACGCGCTCAACAATCGACATTACAACACCGGGTTGAACAAGAAGACCAGCAATTACAGAATCGCTATCAGGCTTGGCAAAACGCCGTGCAAGCAGAACAGCAGTTTCAACGCCACCAGCAGCAGCAACAGCAACTCCTGGTGGAGCAGATTATTCCCCTTGATGAACGCATCAAACAGTTAACTCAGCAACAGCATGAACTCGAGCAGCAGCAACGCCCCCTGCAACTGAGCCATCAAGAGGCGGCTCAGCAACTAATCGAGTTAACGCAACAAGCGGAAAGTCAGCAACAACGAATCCGAGTGATAGAGGATTGGCAAAACCGCTATCCGACACTCAGTGATTGGGGGCCGGAACTGGGTGGCTGGCAACGCACTACCGAGCAACTGCTGCGTGAGGAAAACGCACATCAGGCCAGGGTAAAACAGCTTGAACAGCGTAAAAACACATTATATTCGCTGACTGGTGAACGGGCTCGTCAGCAGCAGCTAATCGATGCGTCGCAGCGTCTGGTTGTGGAAAGTGAGGCGGCCTTAGCGGCTAGGCAACAGCACCCGGCGGTACTTGAGGAAGCAAAGTCCTTTGACCTTTTAACGCAATGGTACCAACAACAGGGGCAGTTAACCCCCTGCTACCAACAATTATTACGTTATTCTGACCAGTGGCAAACGCAGACGACCGCTGCTCAGCAGTCGCAACAAGCGCTTACCCGTAGCGAACAGCAGCTGCACAGTTTGCAGCATCAGCGTAACCAACACTCCCAGCAACTCGACACCGAGAGCGCGCAACTGCATGCCTTGGAAAAACTCTGTGTTTTAGCGCAGCAGGTCGCCGATCTGCAACGCCTACGCGAAAGTCTGCAGGAAGGGGAGCCTTGTGCGGTGTGTGGTTCAACCTCCCATCCAGGTTTCCAAGAAAAAGACGAGCCCCTCCATACGTCCAGCCATTTCTCTGCCCGGGATGCGCAACGGGAAGCGGTCGACCGGTGTAAACAGGCGCTTACCCGTGTGGAGGCTGACTGTCACAATAACCAGCGCGAGGCACAGCAGCAACGCCAGCTCCTCGAGCAGCTGGAGGCGCGTATTACCGACCTTCGCTCAAGCTGGCAACACGACACTGCACAACATGGCATCTCCCTGAATATTGAGGATCGTGAGGGACTCGAACAGGCTTATACCCAGCAACAGGATTCTCAGCAGCGCTACCAGCAGGCTTTAGCGCAGCAGCAACGTCGGCACGCGGAGCATTATCAACTAGAGAAGACACTCCACCAACATCAACAAGACTTACAACAGCAACAGCAAGCTGCCGCGTTGACCGACCAGCAGTCTCAGTCAGAACAACAACAGCTGGACTCCCTGACTCAGCAGGCGCAGACCGCTCATCAGGATTTACAGCAGGCTTTAACGCTTCTTCAACAGCAGTTGGCCCAGCATCAATTAGCCCCACAGCCACTCGCGCAACTGACTGAGACGTTAACCGAATATCAGGAAATTTGGCGAGAATACCAAGCACGGCAGAAAGAGCGGTTAACCAGCGAAACCACTCTTCACTCGCTGACCGAGCGTTTAGCATCCTTACAGCGCGAACAGGCTCAGCGAGCACTCGACATCAGCCAATGCCAGCAGCGGCTTGTGGCCTGTCAATCTGCTCAGCAGCAATACCGAGCAGAACGCCAGAAGTTGGTGGGCGAGCAATCAGTCAGCGTATTGCGTCAAGCGCTCGATGACGGTGCTGCGCAACATCGCCTCGATGAACAGCAGAAGCGGCAACGCTGGCAGCAGAGTAAAGATCAGCAACAACACACTCATGGTGAGATGCGCCAAATCACCGCGCAACTCGCTAACCTGGTAACTCAGCACCAAGCGACTGAGCAACATTACAATCAGGCATTGCAGGCGTCACACTTTGCCGATCAGCAGCAGTTTTTAACGGCTATCTTGCCAGAGTCGTTAGTCAAAGAGTACCAGCACCAAATCGAACAGGCCGAACAGCAAGTTGATCGCGCCAAAACGCGGCTCCAGCAGGCTGAACAGGCGGTGCAACAGCATAGCCAAACTCCTCCTCCCCTGGCACAAGAGCCTAGCGAGGCGTTGAGTGCGCGACGACATCAACAACAGGAACGCTACCAGCAAGTTTTAGTTCAGCAAGGTGAGGTCGCCCAACAGCTTCAATCCGACGAGACACTAACACAACAACAGTCCTCACTTGTGGCGATGATTACTGAACGGCAGGCACACCTCGCCACCTGGGACCACCTTAACGATCTCATTGGATCTGCCAGCGGAGATAAATTCCGCCGCTTCGCTCAAGGCCTAACGCTGGAGCACTTGGTTTGGTTAGCTAACCAGCAGCTTGAACGCTTACACGGACGCTATCGCTTACAGCGAACAGAGCGAGACTTGCTCGAGTTACAAGTGGTGGACCAGTGGCAAGCAGACGAATGCCGCGATACCAAGACCCTTTCTGGGGGAGAAAGCTTCTTGGTCAGTCTTGCGCTCGCCTTAGCGCTCTCCGATTTGATGAGTGAGAAGAACCACATCGACTCCTTATTCTTAGATGAAGGCTTTGGTACGCTCGACTCTGCCACCCTAGATACCGCCTTAGACGCACTGGATACCCTCAATGCTTCGGGGAAAATGATCGGTATTATCAGCCACGTGGAGGCGATGAAAGAGCGCATCCCGGTACAGATTAAAGTCAAAAAGGTGAATGGGTTAGGTTTTTCTTCCTTGGTCATCAGCCAGTAATCGCGTGCTATAGTGGCTGAAATCCTCGGGTAAACTCAGTATGATACGCGCAGCGAAAAGCAAACAGAGGAAAGTAAATGTTGTGGTTTAAAAATATGCTGGTCTACCGATTAACCCGAGAGATCCCTCTAGTTGCTGAAGAGATGGAAACGCAATTAGCGTCCAGCCAGTTCACGCCTTGTGGAAGCCAAGATAAGCTTGCTATGGGTTGGGTTTCCCCCTTAGGCCCGCAGGGTAAAAGCTTAGTTCACGCTAGCCAAGGTCAACTACTACTTTGCGCACGTAAAGAAGAGAAGATGCTACCGGCTACGGTGATCAAGCAGGCTCTTGAGGCCAAAGTCCTAAAACTGGAAACGGAACAACAGCGCCGTTTAAAGAAAACGGAAAAAGATTCGCTGAAAGATGAAGTGATTCACAGCCTGCTGCCTCGTGCTTTTAGCCGTTATAGTCAGACATGGATTTGGATCGATGCTCAACATCAGCGGGTTATCGTCGATAGTGGTAGCGCGAAAAAAGCTGAAGATGTTTTAGCCTTATTACGTAAAAGCCTCGGATCATTACCGGTAGTCCCGCTTACACTGCAAACACCAGTGGAGATCACTCTGACCGAGTGGGTACGCTCTGGAACGCCAAGTGCCGGATTTACTTTGCTAGACGAGGCCGAATTAAAAGCGACCTTGGAAGAAGGCGGCGTCATCCGTTGTAAGAAACAAGAGCTCGTCTGCGACGAGATTACTCACCATATCGAGTCCGGTAAACGTGTCACCAAACTGGGCATTGATTGGCAAGAGCGCGTACAATGCTTGCTTAATGAGGATGCATCGATCAAACGCATTAAGTTTAGCGATACGCTGCGTGAGCAAAATGACGATATTAGTCGCGAAGAAGCCGATTTACGATTTGATGCTGATTTCGTGCTGATGACCGGCGAGTTAGCGGCATTCATTGATTCGTTGACTGAAAGCCTTGGTGGTGAGGCAGAACACTAACAAATAAAATAGGCTGCCCGAGATCGGCAGCCTATTTACTCTTACAGGTATCGACAAAGGTAGGCTGAAGGCTCCGCCACTTGTAAGTGGAATTCGCTATGTTCTGGAACATTAAAGGCCGTGCCAGCTTCAAACCACTGCCACTCGACTTCGCCCGGCAATAATACTTTGAGTGCGCCGCTTACCACTGTCATCTCTTCCGCTTTTGCCGTACTAAAGGTGTATTCGCCTGTCTCCATGACTCCCACGCTGGCTTCGCCTGCAAGACTATTTGTAAATCCAATCGATCTTACTTTACCTTCGAAATACTCGTTCGCTTTAAGCATACTATTTCCTTTTTAGAAATAAGGGATGAGTGATGAAACGACCTTCTGGGCGTCGGTAATATTAAGCCGTCAACGAGTCGCGACTCAATGCAGTTAAAATATCTATCACAATTTTTTCCGGCGGTTGATTGGCATCGACTGTATGGTGGGCCGTCTGCTGATAGAGTGGCAGACGTTGTTGGAGAACATCATAGATCTCTTCCGTAATCGGTCTACCCGTCAGGGTTGGACGTTGCCCGATTTCAGGATCGGCGGTAAGTCGGTTAACCAAGACATGGTGATCAACGCTTAACAAAATCACCGTCCCGGCTTCACGCATATATCGACGGTTATCATCGCGAAGAATAATACCACCGCCCGTGGCGACGACAGTGTTCTCCGACGTCACTGTGAGTAATGCCTGATGCTCTTGTTGGCGAAAAGTGTCCCAACCGTGCTGTGCAACATAATCTGCGATACTCTGTTCTAATTGTTGTTGCAGCTGTTGATCTGTATCGCAAAAATGATAGCTGAGTTGGCGAGCGAGTAATTTACCTACCGTCGTTTTACCACAGCCTCGGGCACCGATTAGGTATACCGGAAATGACATAATCAGAACATCCTCTACCGCCGCCTGGCGGACGTCTCCATAGTAAGTGATCTGTAGGCATCATAACTGGATTAGGGATAGACGGCTATCCCGCTAAGGCTAAGAAAACACATTTATTTACCGCTAAGCCCTTCCCTTTGGATTAAGGATCCCCATATCATCAGCTAACAAGAGCGTTCCAGCCCTGCCGCAGGAGTGCCAATATAGTGTGCTGCTTTTATGAAAAGAGAGGTTTCTGATGCAAACTGAAGAACAAAAACTCATCGATGACCTGTTTGGTCGTCTGCAACAGGCTGAAACGCAATCCAGCGCGCGTGATAGCGGAGCAGAACAACGTATTAAACAGCATTTACAGTCCCAACCTGACGCACCTTACTATATGGCTCAGGCGATTATTATCCAAGAAGCCGCATTGAAGAAACTCAATGATCGGGTGGCACAACTTGAGCGCCAAGCCGCCGAGCAGCCTAAACAAAGCAGTGGTGGCTTCCTTTCCGGACTATTTGGCGGCGGTAACAGCCGTCCACAAAGCGCACCACAGCAAAATAGTGGCTGGGGGAGCAACCCACAGAATGCCGCACCGCAACAAGGTTACAACACTGCACCACAACAGCCCGCAGCCCGCGGCACTGGTTTCCTAGGCGGCGCCTTACAAACCGCGGTGGGAGTCGCTGGCGGCGTCGTGATGGCTGATATGCTGACGAGCATGTTCCACCATTCTCAGCCTGAAGAGATCGTCAACATCATTAATGAGCCACCTCTCGAACAGCCTAATTATGATTCGAACTTAGATACGTTTAACCAACAAGCCGATTCCAGTGATTTTAATAACGACTGGGAGTCACCGCAGAACGATGATAACAGTAGTTTCTTTGGTGATAGTAGCTTTGGCGACGATGACGATAGTTTCTTGTAAGCTCAATACTAAGGCTTATCTTGCTCGAAACCACTTATCAAGCTCGTTAGCAAATAGCTGACGATCTTTTTGACTCAACGCTGCGGGCCCACCGGAGGGTATTCCACTGGAACGCAGCGTTTCCATAAAGTCGCGCATCACTAAACGTTGTTTTATTGTCTCCCGAGAATACCGCTCGCCACGTGGGTTAAGCGCCTCTCCCCCTTTCTCCAAGACTTCTGCCGCCAGCGGAATATCACTGGTAATTACTAACTCTCCTGGTCCTACGCGCTTAACTATCTCGTTATCCGCTACATCAAATCCTGCGGCGACCCTTAGCGTGCGGAGATAGTCAGACGGGGGGATGCGTAAAGATTGGTTCGCAACGAAAGTCACCACTGTTTGGGTTCTTTCCGCTGCGCGGTAGAGTACTTCTTTAATCACCACCGGGCAGGCATCGGCATCGACCCATATCATGTTTATTCTCCATCTATACTTAGGGTGAAAGATAATTGTGTATAGTAATAACTTCTCATGGATTTGTCATAGATAAGGTTTAACAGCATTATGAAAAACTTGAAAATAGGCTTTTTAGGCTGCGGCAATATGGCCAGTGCGATGATTAGCGGTTTGATCAACAGTAAGTCCCTGCCTGCTGAAAATATTCTCGTCTTTGACCGTAAACCGAAAACCAATAGCGAACTTCACGACCAGTTTGGCGTGACGGCTATGGATAGCGCCGATCAGCTCGCCGAAAAAGCGGACTACTTGATTGCCGCAGTGAAACCTAATGCCCTGCTCGCTACGCTCGATAAGCTTTCCGGTCATCTGCGTACCGAAACGGTGATTGTTTCCGTCGCAGCAGGGGTCACCTTGGAGTCTTTAGCCTCGGCGCTACCGAAGGGACAAAAAATCATTCGTGTGATGCCAAACACGCCTTGTCTAGTCGGTGAGGGGATGAGTTCTGTCACTCCTAATAGTGAAGTGACTGAGCAAGAGACTGAAACGGTGGTGACAATATTTAGCCAGTTCGGTAAGGCTGAAGTCGTCAGCGAATCCTTAATCCACGCGGTAGTCGGTGTGAGTGGTTCGGCCCCTGCCTATATCTATATATTGATCGAAGCTATGGCCGATGCCGCCGTGTTGGCTGGTATGCCCCGTGCGAAGGCTTATCAATTTGCTGCGCAGGCAGTCAAAGGGTCTGCTGAAATGGTTTTAGAGAGCGGCAAACATCCTGGCGAGTTAAAGGATAACGTGTGCTCACCGGGCGGTACCACCATTGAAGCGGTTGCCGTGTTAGAAGAGACCGGTTTTCGCTCATCGATTATGCAAGCCATGCAAGCTTGTATCACAAAATCAGATGCCCTAAGCAAGAAGTAGCGTAAGAACGTTGAATTCGTTCGGTAGACTCTTTAGGAAAGACTTTATAGAAACAATCACCCAATACGGCATAAACAATATTGGGTGATTTAAACTTCTATGACTTTTTCAAGCAGCTACTCATAAACGACTTACGCTCTGTACCGGCTAATTTCTTGTCTTTCGCCGTGGCATTACAGGTCTTCATTTTCTGCTGCTGAGCAGTTAAGCCAGAAGCTTTGCTGTCTTTTTTCAAACAATTACTCATAAAGCTCTTACGGCTGTCACCTTTTAGGCTTTGCGAGCTTGCTTGCTGGTTACAAACCGTCATCTTTTGTTGCTGAGCGGTTTTCTCCGCTGCGCCAGCATAACCTGCGACTAAAGTCGTTGCTAAGGCCAGAGTCATTAACATCTGTTTCATTCTACTTCTCCTTATGAGTCAAAAGGGTAATTCACAGATACTCTGTAGAATTCTTTAACAGAATACATTGAATTTATGAAGGTTCGAAGAAACTATTTGTTAATTATCGTGATTGGCTGTAGCCAAAATGAGGACCGCCTGGGCCACCGCCACCGCCACCGCCACCACCTGGACCACCCCAAGGGGGTAAAATACAGCCGCTTAAGCTTGCGGTGAGTGCCAGCACCGATACAATTTTAATTAATGTTTTCATCTGCACATCCTTCTTTTTCTCAGAGATTGAATTCTATCTCGACAACGAACCAGAAAAATCTGCAACTGTTCAGAGTTAATATTTAATAACCGAGCCTTACCTAATCCGAACACTTAGTTAATCCCTTGCTTGCACTCTTAACGAATTAACCGCAGTACACTCGTGTAATAGTGCCCTTATCGTCGGCAAGAAAGTTAATGCGACGTAGGACAAAATCCATGGAGACTGACGCATAAGCAGGTATTGCCCTGATGGGTTGCTCGAGTTGTAGATCATCAACTGCCGTAAGCGGCTTTCCAACATAGTTCTGAAATTGAGAGGCATTACACATATCGTCGTCCGGCAAATAGTGGGGAGCGGCGGCTTGGTCAGAATGGCTACAAGCAGAAAGTAGCATGTAACTCAGTAGAGAAAACAGTAGCGTAAAACGTTTCATATCGGCCTTATAGTGCGCTATTGCACTCGGGAGCTAGAGGACTAACTATTCCCATTCTCCCGAGTGTGCGATCAATGATGACGATCCTGTTCAAAGTGTTTTTTGAACTGCTCGTAAAGCGACAACATATTACTGGCATCGCCTTGTAGAGGACTTAATTTACCTGCTCGCACCAGTTCGACCACCAGTTGGAGTGCAGCTTGTTTAGGATGCTTATCTGGATGAGCGATATTTTCATTGTCCAGTGGACGTGTAGGTAATTCCGACATAATAAACCTTATTTTCTTAAACGTAATGGCAAGGATAGTGTAACTCAGTTGACGCTTTTCTGGCAGAATAGTGACATTGAAAATCAGATTATCTCATGAAATGATAATGAGCCTTCCCTAAACCCGCACAGGAGTCAGGTATGCTAATAGGATTTGTATTACTGGTGAGTGCTTGTGGAAATGACGCTTGCGATGCCTTACCCGTAACAGAGACTATTTACCCCACTCTGGTGATGTGTCAACAGATGGAAGCACGCGTTCATAAGGTAAGACCTAATGTTGTATTGCTGTGCGGTGAGGTTCATCGAGATCGTCCCGATTGAATATGATTAACGACTCGTTGCAAAGCACGGAAAACTATCGCGTGAAAGCTGTTAGCCGCCGCCCACGTCGACCAACTGGTCAGTGGGTTTATTATTCGCTTGAAGACGGATTGCTCTGGCCCTGCCCCGTTCATTGGGAGTGGGAAAGCAGCTATGGTGGCTGGCTACCGTTCTATTGCTCGCCAACGCTGGACTATATCGCGGCGGATCCGAGTAAGGTGACGAAGAGGCCTAAGGGTGCGTTATCAGCAGAGTCGACCGTTGCACGCTTACGTGAATATAAACGCGGGCCGGATGAAGAACGTGACGCCTAGGCGCCACGTAAGAGATTACGCGTTAAGCGTATAATCGAGAGTGATTTCAGTATCGAATAATTGTGATACCGGGCAACCCTCTTTTGCTTGGTTGATAATTTTATCGAATTCTTGTTCATCGATACCCGGCAGATCAACTTTACTTTTCAGTGCGACCTTGGTGATCTTAAAGCCTTCCCCAACTTTATCCAGCGATACAGTCGCGGTGGTATCAATGCTTTTCGGAGTATGCCCAGCATTACCGAGCATTAAAGACAACGCCATAGAGAAACATGCAGCGTGTGCACCGCCGAGTAATTCTTCAGGGTTAGTACCCGTCTTACCTTCAAAACGAGTATTGAATCCATAGGGCTGGCTGGTCAGCGCTCCACTTTCGGTGCTTACTGTCCCTTTACCTTCTTTGATCGGACCTTCCCAATGTGCTGAACCACTTTTTAGAATCGTCATAACCACTCCTATACTCAGTATGTTTCATTTAGTATAGAAGTGATCAATCATTCTTCAACTCGTCTAGGTATGAGCATTATTCTTAAAGTCGATAACAACTCGACCAGTGATCTTGCCAGCATGCATCTCATCGAAGATCGTATTAATTGCTTCGATCGGACGTAGTGACACCTTAGGAATTACTTTCCCTTCCGCCGCAAACTGAAAGGCTTCTGCCAAATCGCTACGCGTCCCAACCAAAGAGCCGACGACTTGTATCCCATCCAGAACTAGACGGGGGATATCTAACGCCATAGATTCTGGAGGGAGTCCAATCGCGACGACTTTCGCGCCAGCTCTAACGCTAAATACCGCAGATTGAAAAGCTGACTTAGCTACCGCAGTCACTAGTGCGGCATGGGCACCGCCGCATTTCTCTTGAATAATCGCGGCCGCATCCTGATCGCGGGAATTGATAACTATTTCCGCCCCCATCGAAGAGGCTAAGTCTAACTGTTGCTCGTTAATATCAATGGCGATAACTTTGGCATTAAATACATTTATCGCATACTGCAAGGCTAAGTTACCTAAGCCGCCTAATCCATAGATGGCTACCCACTGGCCCGGGCGAATATCGCTGACTTTAAGCCCTTTGTAAGTTGTGACCCCAGCACAGGAAATGCTACTGGCCGCCGCAGACTCCAGGCCATCGGGCACTTTGACCGCATAGTCTGCCTGAACGATGCATTGTTCTGCCATTCCACCATCGACGCTGTAACCGGCGTTTTTTACCGAACGGCATAAAGTTTCTCTGCCTGAATTACAGTATTCGCAGCGCCCACAGCCTTGGTAAAACCAGGCGACACTAACACGATCGCCAAGCTTTAATGCAGTGACACCCGGCCCCAGTTGACTAACGATCCCGATCCCTTCATGCCCAAGAACGACCCCGGTTTTATCGCCAAAATCGCCATTCTTTACATGGAGATCAGTATGGCAAACACCACAGCATTCCATTGTAAGCAATGCTTCACCGTGCTCTAAGGGTCTTAGTTTTTTATCTTCAACACTTACTCGATGATCATGAGTGACTATAGCGGCTTTCATCTGGTACCTCTCAGTGAAGGTGATTAACAGTCCTTCACTCTACGCTTTTAGCTGCGATAAAAATTGATTTAGATCAATTTTGCCAATTGAGAAGATAAGTACCTTTAATAAATTTAAGCCAGATTCCAAAAAAGATGTCAGCATGAGTTGAGCCGTAACGATAGTTATCCCCCTATCGCTTTCAACAATACTATGGTTGCTAACATACATTGCTGACGACTGTACTCAAGCTCGATATCCACGATGGATTTCATATCGACTGCCTCATAATAGCTGTAGAGGTCGAGATATCCAGCATCGAGTCTCGCTTGCACCTTAGCGAAAACGTCCGATTGCATGGCCGCTTCACGCTCTAAATCTACTCTCGATTCACTAGCGGAATGTAGAAGAGTCACAGAATTTTTAATATCGAGGAGTGCCTGGGAAACAGTGCGCTGATAGTCGATGACTGCAGATTCCTTCTTGGCCGTTACATATTGTAGCGTGGCATAATTAGCAGGAATGTTGAAAATAGGCAGGATGACTGAGGGGGTTAATGTCCAGTTATTCGATAGATTAGCTAACGTATGACTGAAATTATCACTGGTTTGGTTGGCCATAGCAAATAAGTTGAAAACAGGAAGAAAGGCCGATCGTGCCGCCCCGATATTACCGTTTTCGCTACGAATAGTCATTTCCGCGATGGCGACATCGGGACGGTTGAATATTACCTGTGAAGAAATCTGTTGCGGAATATCTTTAAGTGAATAATCTGGGTCAATGGTGCGCCAGGACGAGAGGTTTAACCAATCAGATTCTGCTCCTGCTAAATAATGTAATTTGTGCAAACGTACTACAATTTCGCTCTCGATTTTGCGTCGAGTATTTTCATCTGTCGCCTTCCCCCTCAAAAATTTAGCTTGGATAACCGGATCAAGGCGTCCGCTGGCCTCAATTATCCTCATTTTTTGATGGATATCATTCATCCGCGCGAGCTTTTCATTTAAGAAATGCCAAATCCTTATGTAAGACAGCGTTTCATACCAACTGCTTGCCAGCTCATTCAAGAGCGTTAACCTAGCCGCTTCGAGACTAATTACACTAGCCTTTTCTTGATGGCTTCGTGATTCTATTAATGCTTGTTTACGCCCCCATATATCGATTTCATAAGAGTCAACACCGAGAGAGCTTTGGTAAAACTTACTTTTTGATTTGGTTTTCTCACCTGTAAAGGGTGAAACTTGGCTACTAACCAGCGTATTATGATTAATACTCCCCCTTACTTGGGGAATAAGATCAAACAAAGCGGATAACTTTAGGCCATTCGCTGCCCGAATATTGATTTTAGCCTGCATTAAGTCATAATTATTCTTTAATGCTTCGACAAGTAATGCTTGTAAATATCGATCATCTTGGAACAAATCTTTAAAATGATACTCTTGGAATTTCCTTCCACTCATTAAAATACGAGGTTGGTCGATGACAGTCTTCGGTTGCGAATATTCTGGGGATAGCGTACAACCTGATATTGTCAATATAAACGATAACAGTATCTTTTTATTCATCACGATACCTCATGTTAAATATTTATGCTGCAAGCGATAGTAAGTGTTGAGTTTATTTTCTTGTTTTTTCTGCAACTCAACGAAAGGGTAGTGATAGAATGTATCGAGATGAGAAATAAAATACCATTGAGCGGGATATTCTTTAATATAATTCTCGATATGGCTTACCATCTGTTCTCTCAACACTTCTACATCATCAAAGTATTGCATATCAGATAACGAGGTAATAAATTTCCCGTTTTGAGAACAATAATGACTTGAAACAAAAACAGTAGGTAGATTAAGGCGCACAACTACCGACGAAAATCCTGTTGTTATGTAGGCCGTTCGATTGAAGAATCGTACCCTTTCGACAGAACCATTTGACGTCCCTGCCGCATAACAAAATAAGTCATAAAATATGGCTACAGCAGAGATATCATCACGTAAATAGGCCATAATTTTTTTCAAGGCGCCCGGTTCATGAATGTGAATAAAGATAACGTCAAAATCCTTTATCTCAATTTTTGCAAAAATATGACTATTCTGTTCGGTTATCTCTTCGTAGATCGGAACAATTAGCTGTTTAATCCCTGGCGAGTGATTTCTGTATTGATAAGCGATGGTCATTATTGATAGCCAATAGTCCCCGGTATGAGTACAAAGGTAAAGCTTTATACGGTCCCCGCTGGATTGTGTAGGCAAATTCTCAAGACTTTTCTGTAAAAATCTTTCACATTTAATTTTTGGCTGAGAAAATAAGCATCGTCTTAAATACTGAGAGAAGAGTTGCGATCGTATATGTTCTGCAGCGAAATTAGAATCGGAAACTTGACAGACATTAACCACATGGAAAACAGCGCTATTAGTCCGAAATTGTTTTCTGAAATGCGGGGAAAGAACACCTCCATATAAAGATAAAATGGACATGATCCACTTCAATGGTAAGTTAGCGGTAATCTTAATTATAAGGTTAAGAGAATGACTAATTATAACATCAGTAAACTTAGCCGTTATTTTTTGGATTTCCATCTCTACCCCCTAATAATCGGTTGTAAACCGAACACATTGCCAATATCTTCGATCAATGTCTTATCGTGGGAAATAATCAAGCATGCTATGGGTAATTTTTTTATCAACTCAATAATAATTACAGCACTGTTTTCATCAAGATGTGATGTCGGCTCATCCAGTAATAGCAATCGTGGACGCTTATACAGTGCTCTAGCAATTAATAATCGCTGCGTTTGCCCTGATGATAAACGAGCACCATTAATCCCTAAACGAGTATTCAAGCCAGCAGAAAGGTGCTTAATCATCTCCACTAATCCAGACTGTTCGATACATTGTTCCAGTAACGTCATATCATAGTGTCCGCTTTCATAGATGATATTCTCTATAACACTACCATTCATAAGGCTATCGTTGACTGAAACGTGTGCAAGCTGTGACTGATATTGCCGTATACCAAACTGAAGAAGAGGAATATTATTGATATAGATACCGCCTTGAGTCGGTGACAACATCCCGGCAACAATTTGTAGTAGTGTTGTTTTACCGCATCCCGAAGGCCCGGTAAGCACGAGTTTCTGCCCTTCATTTAGGCAAAAGTTAATATCATGTAAAATAGGGGTATCCAAATTAGAATAGCCAAAAACTAATCCTTTCACTTCTAATGACGTAAACGCCTCGCGCAACGTTAGCGCGGAAGATTTATACTCGACCTGCTGCGTAGAACCAGCCTCTTCATTTTCAACTATAAGATCGTTTAATCGGTTTACCTCTACGGAACAGAGTTTAAGCGAAACATGTTTTTCGACGACACTACGAATATTATCCATCAAACATTCTTTATAGAAAATAAATGAAATTAATTGGCCTGCGCTATTTTCACCTTTCAGTACTGAATAGGCACCGTAGCCCATAATCACTATCGTTTGAAGATGTGATATACCGGTCAGCGATAACTCAAGTAACGACTGAATTTTTTCAATTCCTGCGCGGTTATCTTCTAAACGAGAATGATAGGTAAACCAATCAGTGATCTTAACTGCCTCTGAATTATTGAGTTTTACCTTATCTATATTATCAATAGTGCCAAGTAACGAGTTATCACGTTGAATCTCGGCATCTATAGCCGAATATTGACGTGACATAAGGGGTGAAATAAATATCAGGCGTATAAAAATCATTACACTGGTTGCAAGTAACGTCAATACGGCAAGTTTAAAGCTGATTAATAAAATTAGCGCGATAAAAATGATGATAAATACTGATTCGACGAGTATATCTATCCAACCATGAGTGAAAATAATATGGAAAACATCGACTGATTTTATTTTTCTCAATAGGTCAGTAGGTAACCTTTTACTAAAAAATTTCAAATTCATCGAAAGCAGTCTATTCACAGTTTCTAAACCTTCAAACTGAGAGATAGTACGACGCAATCGCTGGGATAATATAATTTTTAAATAATTAGTAATAAGCTGCAAGAAATATACAAAAGAAAATATATAAATTAACAAAAAAAGGAAATCGAGATCATCATTAGGTAAGACTTCATCAAATATCAGCGTCATAAACTTGGGAATAGCGACGTTAGTCATTTGGATGAGTAGGGTTAACAATGTTAAGGGTATAATATATGCCGAATATTTTGCGATACCCTCCTTAAAATTTGATAGACTGAAAAAGGATTGTTTTTTATTTTCTTTCTTTCGCCATTCTGAAGGATCTGATGGCTCAAAGTTACTGCTAACAGTGACCTCTAACGCCACACCAGAAAAAAATAACTTAACTTCTTCTTGCGTATAGGTTCGACTACCTACAGCAGGATCCATCACTTCGATATAACGAGAGGTGACTTTTTTCAGTACGACAAAATGGCAATTATTCCAGAGTAGAATAGCAGGTGTTGCAACTTCCTTTAAATTATTAGCATCAACCTTAACACCCGTTGCGATATGCTGTTGGTCACTAAAAATCTTCATTAAATGATAAAATGATAATCCATCAGCAGTCACTTCATATTGACGACGTAATTGCTGTAATGTCAATTTCTTACCATTGTACTGTGCAATGTAACTGACACAAGCAAGCCCACACTCTACAGCTTCATCCTGAATAACATCGCTAACGTATTTCTTTTTAGTCATCATTGATTAAAATCCGGATTACGAATGAATGCTTTCTTAACTGGCAAAAATAACCATTCCATTAATGATTGTTTTGGTTGTCTAAGCGTAGCGGTAACGGTCATTCCATCAGCAAGTTGATGTAAGGGTATTTTAGTATTTGGTTCATGGTCGTGGATTCTAACCTTAACACGGAACCAAGAGTCCTTATCCTCAATTGAAACATGTGTAGGGGTCGAGGCAATATTTAGTACTGTACCTTTTAATACCCCGAAGGTTTCATAAGGGAAAGTATCCACCCGCAATGTTAATGGTTGATTCGGGTCAATGAGACCTATTTGACTTGACGACAGATATAAAATAGCGAGATGAGTATTCTCTTTAGGCTTAGTGACGATCATTGATGGCGTACTTCCATCAACAAAATCACCTTTTAAAATCCCCACATCGTGGACAACACCATCGACTGGAGAAGAAACAATATATTCTTTTTGCGATCTCAATCGATTAAGTTCATTAATAATTTCTTGCTGGCGACGCTCAATAGAGGTTTCATTTTGTAAAAGTTCGCGCTCTAGACGAAAATAATAATCTTTTTTATCGTTAGACTCTTGAGTAAGTATTTCTTTATCGGATGCGATTTTTTTTAATGCTATATCATTATCAATGATCGATTGTTTTAATGATTCAATCTCTGATTTATTTATTGCATTGCTTTTTAATAATGGTTGTAACTCTTTAAGTTGATTATTGTAAATAACACCTTTCTTTTTGTATTCTTTTTCTATCTCTGACAGGCTATTCAATCTTGCAGAATATTGCTCACTAAAATGATCACTGCTTTTTTTTAAATTTTCTTTTTCTTTTTCTATAGCCTGCTTTTCTTTTAGTAAATTACTCTTTGAGTGATTCAGTCGGCTCACTGAACCAGTGTGCATACTACTACCGCTCTCCACATCAATAACATCTTGCCAGGGCAATGCAACTTTAAACAGAGGGTCACCTGATTTAACGAAATCTTTTTCTTGAACAAAAATATCGACGACATTACCCACTTTATCTGATGCGACACGATAGAATGAATCTTGACGAATGATCCCCTTTACAAGTTCCTGCTTTCCGTAACTCCCTTTAAACAGTATGGTAATAAATATGGCTGTAATAAGAAAAAGCAAAGAAGTATATACCCCAATAAGGATCGGAGATTTTTCTAAACACTTACTTAACTCATTATTCATTTATCATTCCTGAGGATAATATTCCATAAGAAAAAATTGAGGTGTCAATTCAAGACACCTCAATTTAGTTACCGATCAGAAATTAATTAAGATTTGCCAGTTTTATTTCCGATACCCGCGCCCGCTGCACAACCAATTGCGGTTCCCGCTAAAGCACCCCCGACAGTACCAATACCAAAGGATAATCCACCGCCCACAACTGCCCCGATGACGAGGCCAGAAGCACCACCGATCGCTGCACCAGCCCAGCCACCACCACGAATCTCTTGGCACTGCTCTAAAGTCATTTCCATTTTAGACATTATATTACTCCTATATAGTTAACTTCAAAGAAAGCAAGTGCAGTAATTAGCACCCACGTTATGTATGATTTAAAAAATCATACAAATTTAAATAAGGCTCGCCGTTCAATTAATATTGGGTAATGATAAACCATTAATTAAAAAACACAATAAAAAAATTAAAAACAATAGATAAAAAAGAGGGTATTTATTTAATTTAATTAAATACCCAATCATTCACCACCTCACCATTATATTTAAATAATATATAATAATAGTATTTAAAAAATAATGAGGTGATTATTAACACTAAAACTATTTAATATTCCCTTTATTTACATCATTAATGGATTTTGTTCTAGCGCTATTCATCCCATCTATTCGAGATGAACTACCCGTTCCCCCAATAATTCTTTTCGACTCTGTGACAGACGGCCAACTCTTACCATCATATTTTTGTGAGGGAAGTTTCTGTTTAGGAGATTCAGCACGATACTCAACGTTCTTGTGAACTTTTGCAGGACTGACTTTGTCCGTTGATGGCCTGTTGAAGTTAACCGCCTTACTTTCCGTCGTATTCATCCCACCCGGACGAGATGCGCTTCCAGTCCCTCCAATATACCCTGTGCTCGGCGTGACTGTCGGCCACTTACTCTTACCGCCCGTCGCAGTACTTTGAGTAGGCGTAGAGTGAGTCTTCTGAGTATCAGTCGTGCTCTTCACTGTAGTCGGGCGATTAAATACATTGGTCTGTGGCTTAGGTTTGGCAGTATTCATTCCATCCGGACGAGATGCGCTTCCGGTTCCCCCAATATACCCTGTACTTGGCGTGACAGTCGGCCACTTACTCTTACCGCCCGTCACAGTACTTTGAGTAGGGGTAGAGTGAGTCTTCTGAGTATCAGTCGTGCTCTTCACTGTAGTCGGGCGATTAAATACATTGGTCTGTGGCTTAGGTTTGGCAGTGTTCATCCCATCTGGACGAGATGAGCTTCCCGTTCCCCCAATATACCCGGTACTTGGCGTGACTGTTGGCCACTTACCTGTCGTCGTACTGTGAGTCGAGGCTGCGTGTGGCTTCTGAGTCGTATCGTTTTTCACTGTAGTAGGACGATTAAATACATTGGTCTGTGGCTTAGGTTTGGCAGTGTTCATCCCATCTGGACGAGATGAGCTTCCCGTTCCCCCAATATACCCGGTACTTGGCGTAACTGTTGGCCACTTACCTTTTCCTCCTGTAGTCGAGCTTTGCGCAGGAGTAGTGGTAGTGCTATTGCCTGCTGTAGGATGATTCGTGACCGTGCCCTGCTGTACCGGCGAACCTGATATCGAGGGTTTTTGACCTGGTTTCGGACCATGGCTAGTCGACGAATGCGCTGCAGGATTCGTAACCGTGCCCTGCTGTACAGGCGAACCCGATACCGATGGCTTTTGACCTGGTTTTGGACCATGACTGGTCGAGGTGTGATCGCCAGCAGCTGGTGTTTTACTCATCGTGTTCTGAGTTGAACTTTGTGGAGTGGCCGTATTATTTGAACTACTATTCTTGCTAGGTTTAGGCGTTAGACTATCATTATTGACATCATACGATCCCTTTTTAGCAGGTAGTTTGGGGACTGAAACGGTGACGGAAATATTGTTCCCCGCTATCTTTTTATCTTCCGTAACCACGACAGCTTTCTCGACATCGGTATTGATACTCCCTTGTGTTTGACCGGTAATATCAGTCTTAACATTAATCGTGTTATTTTGATCAATCTTCGTATGTATTTCATCAAGCGTATCATTATAGTAGTTGGCGGTTGGCATCCCTTTATAGCTAATACCCCCACCACCCCCTTGGTACATTCCTTCAGAATCGATATGATCTTCTAATACAGTTGTCGTGACATCCCCGTCGACTTTAACTTTGCCGGTACCCTGGCTTGAGACGATATGCCCGCCCGTCATGATTAAATCGCCTTGGGTATGGATATTAACATCTCCTGCCGTCGTAATACCCGATTGCTGCTTAGTCACTGCCATATCGTGGCGTTCACCACCCGCGCCGTAGTTCGCTGAAGCATTAGGAAGAAGGCCAGAGGTCGATATACTTGCTCCGACAGAAGCCGCCCAATTTTCACTACTCGCCACACTTAAACTCGTATCCTGTTTGGACTCCACAGTGAGGTTTCCGCCAATATTCATATTCGCTTCACCTGCCGAAATATTGGCACCTTCTAAGGTTGTGTTTTTACCCGTATTGATGTTGACTTGCTGCGCAGTCACTGTGGCATTGGTATAGGATTTACTCTCAGAGTCTGCCGAAGAGACCGATCCTGAATAATCTAAGGAAGCCCCTAGTCCCGCTCCAGTGGCAGCAACCCCCCCAGAAAGGCTGATCCCGGCTTCGTGTGTGGAGCTCGAAGAGCTACTATTTTCAGTCGATTCAGCGGCTTTAAGTATTAAGTCGCCATTCGCATTCATGTTAACTTGCTGAGCGGTAAGCTCCGTACCATGCAATACAATGTCTTTTTCACTGATGATATTGACCTGCCCACCGCTGATGGTATTTTTATTTTCAGAGGTAGAGGTTTGGGTTTCTTGAGTGTTCAGTTCCGACCAACCGAATTTGGTCGATGCGCCAGCTAAGTCATTAAATACGACGTTGCTGATATCCCCCGCCACTTGTCCAGCGGTACGTAACGCATCGACTTCCATATCTTCTTGCGTAGACTTACCTGCGATATTGGCATATTTGTTGACTGAATCAATTACGGCACTATGGCCTTCAGCTTTCATACCCACGAATGTTTCTTTATAACTGTCCGTTTTGGTGTAAGTGTCCTTATACTTGGTCGATTGCACATCACCCGCAATAATAGAGGCTGCTGCATTTTCAGATACCGTAAGGTCCATACCACCTATATCCGCAGTTTTTCCGGCTACGATCGATGCACCATTACCAAAGTTGAACTGACTGTTCTTATTAGTTGTTGTGGACTCATGCGTTGTAGACTCAGTAGTTTGTATACCCACTTTAGCCGCTAAGGTATCTGCGGTAGGTGCTGCACCAGGACGTTTAGCACTGGCAGTATTTAGTTGAGCATTAGAACCACCACTTTGATAATTGTTCGAGTCTGAATGGGTTGTGCCGTCAAGACCCGAGTAATTCATCTCTTTTTTTGCCATACCCGGTATATCGGCGCTTAACGCAACGACGAAATCCGTCTCAGTCACCTTCCTTTCATGAATATGATGATCTTGAGAAGTCTTAACCGTTATATCTTTATCGGCAGAAAGCGATGCACTCCCCGCATTATAATCACCACCAGAGAAGATAATGTCTTCGCTTGAATTGATGGTGAGATCCCCTTTGGTATTGATGGAGCTAGTCTTTGACTTGGCAGTAATGTCTTTTTCATCAATCGTTCTAGAACTAAAAAAGCTAGTGTTTTCGCTAGAATGCTTACTAGTCGAGTTTAATTCATGGATATCGTTGAAATTAACACTCCCTTCAGTGGAGGAGATTTTAACTGTACTATCAGGATTATCGCCGGTATTAAGATCAACCGCTGTAATATTGACATTTTTTCCACTGATATCGATGTGCTTACCTGCAGAAATATCGTCGTCATATAAGCCTATAACTTGATCACCGTTGGTATCTCTGCCCACACTAGAAATGATATTAACATCACCTTCATCTGCAGATAGGCGAACCGTATCACCGGCTTTGATATAAGCTCCACTATTGTTTATATCACCGTTAGTACTAGTAACACTGACTGACCCGTCAGCCTTGATACCTGAACTCATACCACTACTAGCGTTATTGATATCACCTTCAGCTTTAATAGAAACATTACCACCACTGCTAATCGAACCATTGTAATTATTTAGGTCTTTAACATCTAAAACAATTTTTTCTCCAGCATGCATGGAAGCTGCACCGAAGGTGTTACTACCGGAGATTGCGTCTATCGTCGTCTTTGCCAAATAAAGCCTAGGGACAAGCACATCAACGCCATCAATATTTTCTGTCACAAACCAAACAATATCCTTGGACAGATTGTCCATTTGATCGCGAGTGAGTGCGCGCCCGACCTCAAAATCACCCTCAGCTGAGTTGACGGCAAGCCCAGAATTATCGAAGAGGTTTTTAATGAGGTCAGCGCCATCGACACCATACTTAATTGATAAGGCTGCACCGATAGAATGATTGATCTGCCGACGTAAGAGTTCATTAATAAAATAATTATCGCCGATGACGATAACCGGCTCGTCGGCTTTGTAACCCACTTTATCGAAGAAATAATCAGAACCGTAATATTTACTCATATCAATCATCTCGATACGAGTTTCGTACATGGGGACGATCGGAGAATCCTTCCGATCGCCGATCGCTATGTCCGGATTTTGCAGATTGAGAAATGCTTGTGATTGCTGAAACATTCCATTGATCTTAACCAAATCTTCTAAAGTAGGTAATACGCTAATGCCTTGTTTAATTTCCTCTAATTTTTTGGTACTGAAGGAGACTTCATAGCCCTGATCCAGGGTCTGTACTGTCTTATCGCCCACCTCTACATCGGTGATTTTATTCAACTGATTAAAACCACTCGCCAGTTCTGGATCAATACCATTATTAACCCCTCCCCCGTGAACCATAATTTCCCCCCCGGCGGATATTTCACCTTTATCCGCAGGCAAGAAATAATATTTCTTATCTTTCAATTTTTGATAAGCATTGGCAGAAAGGCTTTTCCATTTACTCATTAAGGTCTTATGCTGGTCAGTGCGCCAATGCTCGCCAAATAAACTTTTCATAATCGTATTCAAGCGCGCATGTCTGTCTGATAATTCTACTAGTGCAGAACTAAATTTCTCTTGTGGGTCATCTAAGGTCATATCACCGCCCGTGGTAGTATACACTGCGTCCTTACCGTAGATATAGTTGAGAACTTCGAGGAAATTATTGAAATGCAATGATCCATCATTATTCCACAATAGTTTTGAATGTTTGAAGGAAAGCTCAAGATCTGGATCACCTAATGGATTGAAAATTCCGTTTTTATCGCGATTCCTTAGAATATCGTAATAGTCTATTTGCAGATAGTCCGTAGTATTATTTAAGTTACCAGTAATTTTTATATCTTTCTTCGCCTGAATTAAACCACCTCTATTAATAAGATTACCTACTTTATCTTCCATCCTTCTGAATTTATTGAAAGATAAATTTCCACCAGAAGATATTTCTGCTTTTTTATCCAGAGCAATATCAGAAACAAGCATCGGTAAGTCAATAATAGCATAGAATTTTTCGTCGTAAGCTGTTGCTGAATACTTCCATTGACCAACCCCACGCTCTACAGCACCAATATCCCAAGTCCTATTTTTATAGGTACTTGCGTTTTCTAGTTGATTAGCGTCAATGTTAATGTCGCCCTCAGCACGAATAGTACCTCCGATATTTTTTACCACATCCGCATTAATCGTTAAATTACCCTGAGTTAAGATATTAGCACCAGCATTATTCGTAACTTCCTTGGTCGCATCGATATGAACATCCTTTATAGAGAATAATAATGTGTTAATATCGTTAACAATCGACGCCGCATTAAGATAAATTTCATTCATACTGACTATTGCAGCGTGATTATAAATACCGGAGGCAGTTAGCTTTATTGCACCATAAGACTCTACTTTTTTATGAATATCTATTTTTCCTAAGGTAGAGATATCAAGAATACCATTTGACGCTAATTTACCAATCGATTCGTTATTGAAATCATTTGTTAGTTTTAAGGATAAAGCTTTAGCAGAAAAAATATTACTCTGATCGTCGACAATGAAATCTTGTGCCGTTAAGGATAAAGAGCCATCGGATAAAATATCCCCAGACTGATTATCAAGCAAATCGACCTTAATCGAATCACCAGAGTTTGCATTTTGCGAAGATATGGTGCCCTTGTTAACAAGTCTCGTAGCGTCGATATTATATTGCGCACCATTGATATCGCTTCCTTCTCCGTTATCAATAGAGTTAGCTTTCAAAAAAACTTTATTCTTAGCAAGAATAGCCGCTTCATTATTATTGATAATACTATTAGCATTAATTCTTATTTCGTCATCAGCAATGATTGACGATAGGTAATCTTGGTTTTTGAGTGTATCGACGCTGAGGGTAGCCTTAGTCGCTTGGATTTTTCCAGCTAATTTATTTAAAAGCTTTTCCACTTTTTCAAGATCTAAGTTATTTTCAGCAAGGATAGCGGCCGAATTTTCATTGGTAATAGTTTTAATATTTTCAAATAAAACACTTCCTGACTGAATTAATGCTGTATCGGTGGTATTGACCAATGAATTAATATCTTTGACTATCATGCTAACTTGACTCATGATAGAGCCAATATTTTTTACTTTATCGATATTTTCTATTGTAATATTATTCTTCGATATAAGGCTTGAATCCTCAGAGTTCCTTAATTCATTACCATCTTTAATTATCATATCGCCGGCTGCCGAAATAGTACTGCTCACCGTATTCTTGAGGTTAGCGATTGATTCCAAATATACGTTACCAGAACTTGAAGCGATCGTTGAAAACTTGTTATTAACTAAACCGATATTCTTGATAGTAAGATCATGGTCAGCGATTATTTTACCCAAATTATTTGTTAAATCATTAATATTATCGATCAAGACACTTTCATAGGATGCTAGCGTAGAATTATCATTATTTAATGAAGTGACATCACGGACTTCTAGGCTACTACTCGCAGTGATAACTGCCCCATTTTTATTAGTTAACTCATTATAGTTGTTGATACTGACTTTCTGCCCTTGTAGCTTCCCACCATCGTTTACAAGGTGCTCTCCTTGATTGATATGCAAATCAACTTTTGCGGCAATCAACGATGAATTACTAATATTATTAATATTGTCAATCGATAGCCCACCGCCGGACTGCAATACAGCATTATTAATATTCTCAAGATTTGTTTTATTATTTTTATCAATACTAGTAATAGATAAATTTTTAGCCGCAGAAATCAGTGCTTCATTGCCACTATTAGTAAGGCCCTTACTTATATTTAGCCGTATGGTGTTATCAGAAACAATTTTATGTGTATTTTCCACGCTTGTCGCATTAATAATCAACTCATCGCCGGCAAGGATCTTGCCTTTATTGATAATTGAGCTGTTCGATGTTAGCTTTGTCTTTCCACCTTGTAATAATCCATTATTTTTTGATTCGTCATTTCCCGTAGTAACGATCGATAAATCACCATTATCGGCTAATATAACACCATCGTTAAGCAGTGTTGAGGTTTTTATATCGATGTTTTTGGCATATAAGGCACCGCTATTCTCGATATTACCTAGGGTGAAATGTAAATTATCTGTGGTATTGACTACACCAAGATTTTTGAATTTTTTACCATGGAGAATTAACGAGCCACCAGCCTGTACAATGCCATCGTTTAAGATACTCTCTGTGATATTTATTTCTAAAGTCCCTTTACGCGTCGAGACCATTCCTCCCTGATTAGTAAACTCCTTAGCGTTGATACTGAGATTATCTATCGCACTAATACTTGCATTTGAATAAACACTTGCACTAGCCACTTTCTGGTTATCAACCTTGACGATATATTTTCCATCTTCTAAGCTGATTAACGCATTTTTTATCTCTTTTCCCTCACTATCTACTGCATACAAATTACCCGACAACAGGTACTTATTAGCAACATTGATTTTGATCCCTGGGATATTTACTCCTCTCTTCTGGCCACTATTAGCTAGTAATTTTGCTGAGCTTTGTAATAGATTATTAGCGTTGATCGTGATACTGCCTTGTTGGGAGAGGATATCAGCATTTAACTCTACATTAGCTAATGCCTTCAGAATAATATCGTCATGGGCACTAATGCCCCCTAACTTCGCAGCGTCGTTCTTTGCTAGAGAGATTGTTTTGCCTGAGACATGTAAACCACCTTTATCGGCAGCGAGTGAGGTGAGATGTATATCCCCATCAGCGGTAATGTCGATACCTTGGGAACCAATTATACTTCCATCATGATGAACACCAGCTCCGCTCTCGGTACTAATTAGCTGAATACGATTGCCGTACATTGAGCCTAGTTGACTCCCGCTAATTGCAATCGCAGGGGTATCTTCTGCAGTACCCGTACGCACACTATGCGCTCTTTTTGAAAGATTATAATCGTTTTTACCTGTAACAATTTTGAGGTCGGCTTGCCCATTAATTTCACCGGTAAGCATTGCAGTACGGCTGATTAAATCGAAATAGGAAACACCCGCAGTATTGACCCCTAGGCCTTCGATAGAGATATTACCTCTGTCGACCGATAATAAGACACTGCCATCTGCGCCACGGTGAACACTTCCGGTTGAAAGTGTGAGATTATTAGCGTTTAAAGTCGAAAGTCCATTTACGGTGATGCCATTTTCGTTAGCGATGATAAGGTCCGCTTTACGTCCGAAAATTTCCATCGTACCGTTTAAGTGAGTCCCCTTTGCTCCAGTGACCTCACTGATGATAGCAGTCGCTTCACTTTGGATATTGGGGTTATTAATAATAAACCCACCTATCTTCGAAACACCTTCAATAGTACTATTGTTAAATATAAGACCTTCTTTATCCACGTTGAAATCAGTAAACTTATTATGCGATACCCCATGGTTATCGGGATTATTGATATCAATAACAGGAACACCATTAGCTGCCGCCGTCATAGAGGTAGTTCCAGAGTTCTTATCATCTATTATAACTTCGGCATTAACATAAATTGGAAAAAATGAAGTTATAGAAAGAAATATAGGAGATAATTTAAAATATTTAGTATTTTTCATAAGATGCCACCAGAAAATTAATGATTAAAAACCGAGGTCAAAATTAAAATAGACAGTGTAGTTATCAATTTTTGTATTCTCTAAAGATTTAGGCTTTTTCATAGGCCAGCCAGCACCAAAAGAACCATTAAAATATTTACTATTTAATTTCACTCCCGCTGCCGCACCGCTCATATAATCTTTAGGACATGTAGATTCTGATGGGCAATTTTTTCTCGCCATACCAAAATCCATACCAATAAAAGGGGATACTCTATAGATTGTGGCATAATTAACGATGATGGGAATTTTAACTGTATGTGAAACCCACGCAGCGCGCTCTGCCGACACTGAACTCTCCTTATATCCCCTAACCGTATATTCATCACCGATAGTATATTTGGCTTCGCTAACTAAACTATCTGTCGTATATTGAAAAGCGCCGTTGAAATCATAATCAATACTTAATCTATTCGGAATTAACTCAAAAATTGTTTTGCTCCAATTGATAACTCCATTTATTTTCTTATAATCAATATCAAAGCCCTTCAAATCGGGATCTTTTTTCCATGTTGCATTAAACCATGGTCGACCAGCGGTAACACTTAAGTCAGAATACCCCCAGCCATTGTAAAAGGGTCCGACCCACGTCAATCCACCAGTTATACTGCTGTAATTTTTACTGGAAACTGTAATCGGTATATTCATTATATTATTGTTATTCTTGCGATGTTCAGTCTTTAGGTAACTAGTAATTTTACCGTTACTGTTTCTAAAAATAAGTCTAGATAATTTCAAGGAATAACGTTCTGAACTTCCATCAGATTTATAACCACCATTGTACATAGCGCCGATAATTTTATTATATTGTGATTTATAATAAGAAAGATCAGCAGTCCAATACCCAATGGGGAATGAATAAGATATACTTCTAGAGCTTTGTTTATCTTTCTTAGCATTCAGATCATTATAAGAATAATAATAGTTGAGGACATCATTTATTCCTATCATGTTTTTCAATGAACTGCTGAGGTAATATTGACCCCATCCACTTTCTTTATATCCTGAATTATTCATACCCGCATGAATTGACAAGGGGAAAATACTTCTACTAATATGATTAATGTTAGACATTCCCGTTTGATCAGTCGGCATAATTTGTAGACGATCTAGGGGTGAAACACGCATTAAATTATCTAAAGCTTGGTCGATGTCAGATATTGTCAAAAGCTTGTTTTTTGCAAAAGGCATAGCTGAAAATAGGCGAATTTTTTCGCGCCAATCAGGTGCCGCCCCATTTTTTTCGAAACCTAATAGTGTTCCCCATAGAATACGAATATCAAGCTCGCCATTTTTCAAGGACCCTGGAACAATGGTAGCCTGTGTAGTGATATATCCCTTAGCGATATAAAAATTAGTTAGCTCAGTGATCAATTTAATCACCTCAGCATAACCCATATCCGTATCAATATAGCTTTCTATGATCTTATTTCTTTGAGATGATAAGTCAAAAATATTGTCGTTTTCTATGTTAATTTTTTTAATTTTGAATTTAACGTCACTTTTTGAGTGACTTTTATTTATTAAAAAATCATCCTTACTATTATTATATATTATTTTCTCTTGTTTCTTCTCTTCTTCAACTTCCTCTTGCATACGCTGCTTTTCAAGTAGATCTATATTTCTACTGGCTTCATTTTCGTAAGAAAATAGTTTCGCATTGCCGGAACTTGAAATAAACACCCCCATAAAAAGGGCGAGTTTTATTGCATTGAGTTTCATCAATAATTCCTTTTAATCGATTGAAAGGGTATAGACCACATTGGAATTCACGTTTCCAGCAGTAACTAGGTTCCTCTTCGATTCATCAAAGTACATTTGCGCTGCATAATCTACTTTTCTCACTCCCTTGAACGATGTGACACTTCCAAAATTTATTATCCTATTTAATGTCAGTTCTCTATAACCCGTACCGAGTTTTGAATAGAGACGAGTATAGGCATGGTTAGCACTACCTGAATTGACTAAAATCCCCCCAGTCATCCCCCAAGGATTAGTACCATCGAATTGGATCTTTGCTGAAGAGGTTTCTGGGCAATCTAAGGTTATCGAAAAATCCTTCATATCACCTTGATACCCACTTTTATTTACGTCGATGAGTGAATAGTCACCTAAGTCGACCGAGTTATCACTTGCGTAAATTGAACAGCTTCTTACATTGATATCGACTTCGCCAATATTAATAGTCAGCATCGCAACACTATCTTGGGGATTATTATCAGCAGAAACAGAAATATTAACCAAGTTGCCCGCATGGATTACTCCAGACTTAATGACACCAATTTGAACAAACTCGATCACTATTCTATCCGCTGGCTCGACACAATTTCCGGTACAGGTGTATGAACCAGGTACCCATGCATTTTGTCCCCTGCTTGCAGGCCATTTAACTCTTATACCTACGCCAGGTATTGTTGTAGTGTAAGTATTCGGAATACTAGTACTGGAAAATTCGGGTCTTGAAAATTCAGATTTCCAAGTTGCTACAACGGACTGACCGCAATTAAAATTAATCGAACTTATCGGAACAGAAAAACGATATAACACCGTGTTCATTGTTCCTTTTTCTGAAGCCGTTAAGGTAATTGATGGAAAAGAGATATTACCTAAATTACCAGAAACAAAGCACTTTGATAAAGATTTTGTACTATAAGACATCATTATTAAAAATATACATACTACAATACGATATCCTTTCATTTTATATTCCCTAGAATTACTTACAGGTTATAACATTGAATTGATAATTACCTTTAGAACTAGGCAGACTCTCGTCTATAACAATCTTACATTCAAACTCTACCCCATCGCGTTTAGCTTTAACTCTAAGATCATCAGCTCCATTGTCTAGTGCCAGTAAGACCATACCACCTTGGCTTAATGTCCCCACTACTTCGTCTTTACGATAGATAGTAGATCCGAAGGGTAACCATTGATTGTTTTTATCTTTAATTTTAACAATTAAAGACTTCTCATTTTTATTATTGAATACTTTCTTTACTACTGCAGATACTGTAGGTATTGCGATTTGACTATCTTCGATACTATCAAAAGACAGTGAGGCACCTTTAGTTTCTAATAAAATAGTATTTTCTTGATATGGCGTAATACTTCCGCTAATACCATATCCTTTTCGATCAATTTTTGAGTGTTTATTTCCCGCAACAGATCCACCTTCAGCGCCTTTCGCCTCAATTAACGCTAAAGTATCCGGTAGATAAGCACTGAATTGCATCCCCTCTGAGTGAATTAATAACCCACCACTTAAGTTTGCACCATATGAATGGCCATTCATACTCTGACTATAATTAATGTTTTTCTGTAAATAAGAATCTGTATTACCGACACTAATTCCAAAATTCGATCCATTTTTGGAGGATTGGCTAAAGTAACTACTAAAACTAGAGGTCGATGAATCGTGTTGTGCCGTTCCATTGAGTGAAGTTCTTACAGATGTGTCATCGCTATTATAGCTAAGGCCTACATTTAAAGAAGGTCTAGTCGTATTTTTGAAACCAAATGGCATAGAGAGATTTAAATAATACTGTGTTTCATTATCACCATTACTCAAATATGATTTATTAACCCCAACACTATAGTTCATCGAACCATAATTATTACGGTATCCAAGAAGATAGGAAGACCTTTTATCATTATTTTTTAGAGAATAATTACCTTGCTCTCGCAAAAACGTTAATGAAATGTTCCCGAATATTTCAGGAAGCTGTTGCGATAAGACAGCCTCAAACCTATTTTTATAACGATCAAGGTCCCATAGTTCATTTCTTTTCAACTGCCTTCTTGTATATATTGCATCAGCTAAGTTATAATAATTTTTACCAGCCAGATAATAGCTTGCAATATGTAAATTTGTTCCAGTATTATTCAGTGCTTTCGCTAAACTCAACTTAAATAATGACCGATTTTTAAAGGAATTACCTCCTTCTAAATTTTCTATATCACCGCTCCAGGACTGTGTCATTTCAGCGCTTAGCGCGCCTAGTGACGTGTTGAAGGCTATTCCCGAATTTATCGATTTGTATGTATTATCGGTCAAATATTGTAGACCACCAAATATCGTCAAATTATTGGTTAGTCCATAATGAAGAGTACCTTCATTTAGAATTGATTGTCCCTTTAGCGAATTATCAATAAGTTTGCCACTCACTAGGCTATATTTATAATAACCTTTCCTCAATATTTCAGGCAGATTACTGTAGGGAACTGTGTAAATAATCGTTTTGCCATTACTTTCCTTAACCTGTACCGTTAAATCCCCTCCATAGCCTAATGCATGTAAATCATTGATGCTAAACTCACCTGGCGGAACATTCTGTTCATACAAAGTGTTACCGTTCTGGCTTATCGTCACGACCGCGTTACTGTTTGCGATGCCTTTAATGATCGGCGCATAACCTTTTTGCGTCCAAGGAAACATCCTTTCGTCAGTTTGCAGCGCTACGCCCCTTAACGATAGAGTTGGAAATCTTTCACCTAAGGATGAAAAGTCACCTAACGACATTTCAGCGCGTAGCGATCTTAAAGGCCTTTTAGCGTAGGCTTGTAAATGGTTTACTTTATTATTTCTGCTGTTACCTCCATCGAACGTATCGTAGGAATAAAATCGCCATTGATTTATCCTAAAAATACTGTAGAAATTCGCAAAATATATAGAATCGGTCTTATTTTTTTTCTGATGAAAATTACTGCTGCTCAACGTATAATTTGTAGTGAACGCATTGATGCCATCCTCCCACAAAGCTGGGTCAATATAGCCCTCTGGTACTTCTCTAATGTAAATTTGAGGTACAGTGACTTCTATAACATCTTCGTCGTAGTCATAGTGAGTGATAGCTCCAGGAAAATGCTTCTCTACTTCAACACAACTACCATCACTTATCTTCTTTAGTAAGATAGGATTAACGTTAGCGCGCTTTAGAAGCATTGTCGGAATACAAGGCTTAATCGCCCCCTCATCGTTACGAGAAAAATTTATACTTTTCACTCCCAGTTTTATGCCATTAAGTATGACAGCTACATTGTGTTCACCTGCAGTCATAGGTTTATATTCAGTTTCTAACCAAGAGATATCTACGTTCTTATTAAATTCCGCAATTAGACTTGTATTAAATTTAACTTTCTTATTTTCAATCTCTGTCGCCATGGTGTTATTTGAAAATATAATTAATATACAATTTATTAATAATTTATAATTATTTGTTTTATTTTTCATTTGTAATTTTTCTCTACAAATGCGCCCAGCTCGGTAATATACTCCAATTTCAATACCACCTCAGATTGATTAATATTATCGAAGTGAAGATATTCTTCAGAAAAAGGAGGAAGCATTATTCCCTGTTTACTGGCTAATAATTTTTTGTCATGCAGGATTTTAAAACCCGATATCGAGATATGAAATGGCTGTTCATTATTAAGTTTTACTGTATATCCAGTAGCCGTCTTTATTATAGATACCTTCATTTTCTCCGCAGCATCGATGGTTGTACCTTGAAGTGCTGCTGGCCTATAAAATAATTTAATTCTTGTTCTAAATGCGAGGTTTATCTCGTTACCATCTTTTTTATCACTACTTGGTGGTACATCGAGAACATTTATCCAAAAGACACTCTCCCTATCCTTAGGTAACTCATTTTTCATTTCCTCTACAGGAATAATACGTAGTACCTTATTTTTACCCTTATTAATTTTAGCGATAGGAGGACTGATTAAAAAGGGAACGTTATCTTTAACATTCATCCCGCTATCTGCATATTCTGAGATCCATTGTTGGATTAGTGTTGGGTTTTTTTCTGATATATTACGCACCGTAAATGTTTTTTCTTTATCCATTTCATTAATAATGACTCGAGTCGTCATGATTCTAATTGATGAAAGTGCATAAAAAGGCATAAGTGATATTAATAGTGCCAATAATATTTTTTTCATTGTAGTTCCCTCTACATAAGAGGGGTTTCCCCCTCTTATTTTTAATTATAAGAGATACTGTATACTACGTTAGTTTCTACTGTACCCGCTGTAGCTTGACCTGTTGCCGCATATTGGCTCCAGTATTCGAACCTTCCTGTATTGTTTTTTATCGTTACTGGCTGATGATTAGCATTCAATTTATTTAAGTCTAATGCTTTCTTGTCTTTATTCAGGATCCTTACCTGAACATTTTGTGCAGCACCAGTTACAGTATGATTTTTTAAGTAACCCGTCGTACTGTCGATATTCATACTCTGTGCTCGCTCAAAGATCACATTTGCAATTTTTCCATCAGGGCATTTAGCACCTGAGAGATTAATATAAAAAGGTGTATCTCCCGCGTATTGACCTTCCTCCCTCAATGCAGTTGTTCCTACAGGAGGAAGCGTGACTTTGAAATCTGGCCCTTGGTTTGCATTAGTCCCATCTCCGCCAGTGATATCACAAGTGGCATCCGATATTTGTCCTGAAAAAGTAATTGTTCCATCTTTAGCTGTGACAGCATTTCCAGAGAACAGTGATGCGGCAAATAATGCCAATAGCATCGTTGGCTTAATTTTTAATCTCATCTAACTTCCTTATCTTATATTCTATATAAATACAAACTAATATCTTTTACTTTTTAACATCCCAAATAATATAATTGTCGTCCAATAGCAAAATAAATAGCTGCCTTGTAAATCACTAAAACTTAAAGCATTAACTTATTAACCCTAAGTATAAATAGGGTTTATTGGCGTGTATATTTGGAATTTCGGACTGTACACTACTGCAACAACCTTTAAAATAAGAATTTTACAGTTACTTTTCCCGCACTTTTTATTTTAGTAAAAATTACTCACTAATATTTATTAATTTTTTAACCTATAACCTAGATAGTATTTATCTATATATCATTTACCTATAATTTAATAAGTAATAAATTAATAATATATCTATGAACGTGAAAATAAAATAATATAAGCTATTGTTTTTACTATATTAAATAAATAACAAAACTTCATAGCCAGATTTGTTACGATTTGAAAAGAATTCATTTTCATTCTAAGCAGTGATAGGCAGATAGTATAAAAAACTTCAATTGCTAATTATTTAACTAATCATGTAAATTTCTCGATAGTAAATTTTATAAATAATCAAGATACTTCCTATTTCTAAGGTTCAAAATAAAAAATTCTAACCGATGACTTCTAATTTCATACTAAGCAACATGCAGTAATGATAACGATTCCTATAAGTATTATTTTATTAGCTAGCTTATTACTTGAAATTTTTGATAGTCGCTCACCGACTTCGTTCGTTTTGACCTATTAGCTGGCAATCTTTAAGAGTCGGCTGGTGTCTTTCGATAAATTTTGCCGCGGTTTACAGGGCCACTTTATGGGCTTAATGCAGAGTTAGGATATCGATAGCTACAGCGTCAGCAATTATGCTGCTGCACGAAAGGGGAAGACTTTGTCTTAATCATTACTTTATACACGATAACGAAAATTTACTCGGTACAAAAAAAAGGGGCTGGCCATTGGCCAACCCCTTGTTCATTATTAACTTTTCGATGTCGCGTTAGCGAGACCTTAGTTAAGACGCTCTTTGATACGAGCTGACTTACCAGTACGCTCACGCAG
>Ga0153974_1000016_pt1 | contig 46402 bp, 49 predicted proteins | sample TSGA058MetaG_FD_104741 | JGI IMG/M metagenome (GOLD analysis project Ga0153974, IMG submission 104741) | Attine ant fungus gardens microbial communities from Georgia, USA - TSGA058 MetaG | ecosystem: Host-associated > Fungi > Mycelium > Unclassified | place: USA: Georgia, Yuchi Wildlife... | reverse complement strand
GTAACTTGGTCGAGGTCAGCATCAGGCAAAACCAAGAAAGGCGTTTTGCCTCCTAACTCTAATACTACCGGCGTTAAATGCTTCGCCGCAGCCTCCATTACCACTCGACCCACATTGGGGCTTCCGGTAAAGAAGATAAAATCAAAAGGTAAGCTGAGCAGTAGAGTATTCTCCTCTCTAGCCCCTTGTACTACGGCCAAATAGTTATCGTCAAAGGCGGTGCTGACAATATCCTCGATGACCTTTGCTGTATGAGGAACTTGCTCTGATGGCTTAATTATTGCGGTATTACCGCCTGCGATAGCACCGACTACCGGCCCAAGCGCCAACGCGACAGGGTAGTTAAAGGGGCCAATGATATAGCTGACGCCATAGGCCTCATGCTGATAAGAACAGGTTGAGGGGGCGAGGATTTGCGGTGTTTCTACCTGCTTTTCACTGCACCATTCGTCAAGATGGGCGAGCGCAAAATCAATTTCAGAGACGACCTCGCCGATTTCTCCCATATCAACCAACGCTTTGTCGCGGCCTAAATCCTCTGCCATGGCGATATATAATGGCTCTTTGTGAGCTAGCAGACTTTCTTTTAACTTAGTTAGCGCCTGCTTACGGAAGGCGACATCACGCGTTTTCCCTTTGGAAAAAAAGTCTTTTTGCTGTTGAAAAATCTGCTCGATTTTCTCTTTTGCGGTATATGACATGGTCTCTCCTTTCATTCAATAGAGGAATTACTCTTACTTAACCTTATCTTGCGCATCGTGGTGGCTTTCAATTTGGAAAGTCCACTGCTTACCATAGGGTTGTGCCTGCATAATAGTCCAGCCTGCGGTATTACCCGCACCGGCATTACCGCCGTCGCGAATAATCTGTTCGACATCCTTTGCCGTAAGGGTTGTTGAACTCCGATTCCCCCAGGCACCCCGTAAATAGTTGATGAGGTCAGCCGTCTGTTGTGAGCTAAGTCGGTCCGCATAAGCGGGCATGCTGACAGTAGAGGGGGCCCAGTTCCCCGCGGGTAGGGTCGCCCCCTCATGAATAATTTTGACCAACGAATCGGGTAGCGACCCAGTCACGATAGAGTTACCGCTTAGCTGCGGGAACATCCGTGCGATCCCTTCACCGTGCCGGCCGTGACATAGAGCACAGTTATCGTCGTAAATAGCCTTACCTGCTGGGTAAGAGGACGGGCTCGATTGCGCTACCCTCCCTTCGGGTTGGCGGGCTGGGAGGGTCTTCAGGTATTTCGCGATTGCCAGTAAATCGGCATCAGTGAGGTATTGGGTACTCCAACTAATCACATCTGTCATCGGTCCAAAAGAGGCGGTCCGATCTGTCCGACCGGTTTTTAAAAACGCCACTAGCTCGTCCTCAGACCAATTTCCTAGACCGTTGTAGCGATCCGCGCCAAGGTTGGGCACCGACCAACCATCGATCACTGTGCCGCCTGCTAGCCACTGTTTACCCTGCTGTTCATCTAAAGCTTTTTCTTGCATCGCTATCCCACGCGGCGTATGGCAAGAGCCGCAGTGTCCCAAGCCTTGCACTAAGTAGCTGCCTCGCGCAACGAGGGGATCAGTGTAAGCCTGAGCGTTAAAGGGCTTAGCCTCCGGTGCGAACAGCCCACGCCAGATCCGTAATGGCCAACGCATTGATAATGGCCAAGGGATCTCGGTCTCTTTATTGACGGTGGAGTCAGCCTTTACGCCCTGCATAAAATAGGCATATAGGGCTTTGACATCGTCATCGCTAAGACGCGAATAACTAGGGTATGGCATGGCCGGATAGAGCGTACGGCCATCTTTACGCACCCCCTGACGCAATGCCTTCGCGAACTCTTCGAGGCTATAGCCACCAATCCCTTGTGCAGGATCCGGCGTAATATTCGTCGAGTAAATCACGCCAATAGGCGATTTAATCGCCAAGCCACCGGTAAAAGGTTTTCCCCCTACCGCAGTATGACAGGCCACACAGTCCCCGGCTCGGGCCAAATATTCGCCCTGCTCGATTAAACGTGGGTCGCTCTGCGCCCCATAGCTCGCCGTACTCGATACCCACAATGCTAACCCGCTGAGAAATAGAATTTTTTTCATGGCTATTTCTCCGGCATAAAGTTAGGGCCGATGATCACCTGCCCAGGGACCTGCTGCGGATTATTTCGTGCATCGACTTCTCTCTGATAAGTGGCATTCGCGCGTTGGAGTAGAAATTGGCGGATCGATTCAATTTGCGTTGCAGACATATTTTTCTTAAATCCCACCATGCCATAGGCGGTTAAGGCCCCATCACCGACAACTCGATAGAAGGCATCGGCGTTTTGAATCGCACCAGACCAACGTAGGTCCGGTAATACACCGCCTGATTCACCGTTATCGCCATGACACGCTGCACAATAGTCCATGTAATGACCATAGCCACTCTTCGCCCGATCCACGTCAAATTTTTCAGGTGGTTTAACCGGGAGAAAGCCTTTGCCATTGATGGGTGGCAGGGTTTTATCGCCATCTAAAGAAAAGACCACAATACGCGATTTATTGACAGTCCAGCCTCCCGTTCTTGCTACACCCCCCATCAGCAGAGGATAAATACCGCCCCAGCCTACCTCGACCGCAACATATTGCTTACCTGCAACGGAATAGGTAATCGGCGCAGCCATCACGGCGCTTTGTAATGATGTTTGCCAAAGTTGTTGGCCGGTAGTTGCGTCGTAAGCATTAAAAAGACCATTGGTCAGACCTTGGAAGACGAGATTTCCTGCGGTAGCAAGAACTCCACCATTCCAAGGGCCTTGGTGATTAACCGTGAAAGCGGGTGCCTGCTTAACTGGGTCCCACGCAATCAGCCAGCCTTTAAGTAGCGAACCAAACTGACTCTTCACCTTAGCGTCATCCGGGGCACCGATTTTCGACATATCCAGCCCCAGGTTTAGACCTTGCGGCTTAAGCTTTGTATCTTGACCCGGTACATAATTAAAGGGGATTTGTTGGGCAGGGAGATAGACGTATCCCGTTTTCGGGCTATAGGCCATGGGCTGCCAGTTATGTCCGCCAAGATCGCCAGGTAAACTAAACCAAGGTTTCCCCGTGACTGAATAAAGGGCATCGGGGACAATATTCGGGCGGCCGGTTTTCGCATCGACGCCTTTCGCCCAATTCACGTCGACATAGTTTTTAGCCGAGAGGAATTGCCCAGTTTTGGCATCGAGAATATAGAAAAATCCATTTTTAGGAGCATGCATAATCACGTGTCGAGGTTTACCTCCCACGAGAATATCCGCAGTCATAATCTGCTGCGTCGACGTGAAGTCCCATTGGTCCTGCGGTGTTTCTTGGAAATGCCAAACATATTCACCGGTCTCAGGACGCAGCGCGAGAATACTACCGAGAAATAGGTTGTCCCCTTTTCCGCCTGAGCGCTGTTGGTAATTCCAAGGTGAACCATTGCCGACACCGATATAGACTAAGTCAGTGACCGGATCGTAGGTAATGGCATCCCAGACCGTTCCCCCACCTCCCGATTTAACCCAGTTCCCCGGTCCCCAAGTTTTGTAGGCTAATTCGGCGAGGGGTTTATCGGAAATGGCGTGATCAGGCTTATTATCGGGGGCCGGTACCGTGAAGAAGCGCCATTTTAATTTTCCCGTCTGCGCATCAAATCCAGAGACAAAGCCTCGCGCACCAAACTCAGCCCCGGCATTACCAATAATGACTACGCCTTTTGCCACACGCGGCGCACCATCGATAATATAGCTACGCACCTCACCTAACTGTGCATCATGCGGAATGGTGTCGGTTTCCCAGACAGGCTTACCGGTTTTCGCATCCAGCGCCACTAAACGTCCGTCGAAAGTGCCGAGAATAATCTTGCCATTCCAGTAAGCAGCTCCGCGGTTGACCGTATCGCAGCAACCTTTTACCGCGACATTCCCCGGTACTTTGGGATCGTACTGCCAAAGTAGTTGTCCCGTATCCGCCTTGTAAGCACGGACTTTACTCCAATTAGTCGTCGCGTAAAGCACCCCATCAACGACTAAGGGTGTCCCTTCCTGACCACGGTTGGTATCGAAATCTTGGTACCACGCGATGTGTAACTGCTTAATGTTGCTATCGTTAATTTGCGACAACGGTGAATAACGCTGCTCAGAGTAAGTTCTGCCATAAGTAAGCCAATCTTGGGGCGTTTTGTCTGCATTGATAATCGCCGCCCCTGTATCCTGTGCATGAACGTTAAAAGTCATGCTGGAGAGTAACGAGAACAGGACGGCTCCAAGGCTAAATTTATAATTATTTTTCATAAGGCATTGCTCCAGTATTACGTCCTTTAAAACATCTGCATCAGGCGGAGTTTAATCACGCTTTCCGACTTAAATCCGTTTTCGATACTCGCGTCCCGTCCCCAAGTCCCGAGCAGTTGGGTATGAGAAGGGAACATATAGGCCGCACCAAAGGTATATTTGTTTTCCGCGGGTTTACCCTGACTGACACCATTAACCGAAGAATTACCTCCCCACTCTTTGGTGTAAGAGGTACGCAAATCGAGAGCGGGCGTGATCAAGTAACGTAAATGGACCTGACCTTGATACAAGGTGTTTTGTGCAAGTCGGCTCGACTGTACGCCGTAGTCGGTGTTATCGCCGAATTTGGTCGCATCCACACCTATATCGAGAATTAACTTATCGTAGAGGGGGGTACTGAACGCCCCTTGTAAGGCGTATTTCCAGCGATTTTCACCCATATTGAGGCTCCCTTCATGACGATAACGTCCTGTCGGCGCATAGAGGAAAGGCGTAACCCCAAAATAGGTTTGCGTCGAAGGGTTGTTATAGAGCCACATGGTAGAAGCCAAAATTAAATCCCCAACCCCTTGAGTGCTCCCCATATCATTCCCGCCTAATCGCCCGTTTACATGGCCGAAAGGAAGCAAAAATTGGGGATCTATAGTGAATCCCCCTATCGTCGTGAAGTGGATTAAACGTAGTACTGAAACATCTTGGTTTAATTTTGTATCATGTTTTGTTGAGTGGCCTTGTGAGACATAGTTTCCACTGTGGGCATGAGTGTAATAAAGCAACCCTAGATTGGTACCTGTAGGCATTGCAGTATAATCACCGGCATCAAAATCGATCGCCGAGGCCGTGTTCCCCCCCCACCATAAGAGGGAAATAACTAACAATTTCTTATAGTTATAATTTACCATTTGCTCACCCTATCTCAAGAACTTCCTCATCCGTAAGCTAATGATTATTAAAGAGAGTCCATTAAAAATGGCTCTCCACATCACCCACTTGAGGAAATAAACCCATGACGATAAGTATTGCGCCACCCAACCGGCAAGTTATGGAAGAACAATACAACCGATACACATTACTCATAACAAAATAAAAATAAGAATCATTTAATTAGCATTTCTAGCCTGTTTTACACATTAAAAAAAATTAATAAACAGAGGTGTGTCACAATGCTGAGTAATGGGCAGTGATGGAGGTTAAAAAGCAGAGTAAATAATGACAGAGTGGAAACGGTAGGCGATGTTGACGAACATATAAGATAAAGCAAGCCTCAGGCGAAGTCAGATCGATGCTCAATCAATACCTTTTAGGCCACATTCGTCGGTGAGTTATGTTTTGCGAACAAATTAAAGTATCGTTGAGCTGTGAAAAGGAGGATATAAAAACTGAGTTACGTCCAAAATAGTAATTTCTGTCCAATTCTGAAAAGAAAAGAATTCATCACTCCATATCGAACCACTTATTCAAAAAATGAATACCCATTCGAGTGATGGATATTTCCCTATAGCCATTAATTTTGGTAAATAAATTTCGTTCTAAGCCGTACCGCAGAAAGCTTGCGCCAGCTTCTCCCCCTAAATGGAAATATCTTTCGCTCCAGTCTAAACACGGACAAGATTGTTTACGACGAGATCGACGATTTATATCAATTCCTATTTTTTCAAACTGGTTGAAACCATAATCACTTAGTGAGAGTTGATCTTCAGATAGCCATTTATCTTTGAGCATATGGACATAAATTTTTACCGCCACTTCACCCGCGAGGTGGTCATAGCATGTTCGAGCATATCTTAAATGAGAGGGGGTTTTAGTTTCGAGTACGGGTATTGTTGTCGCCGAGAAAGCCATCATCTTTTCAAGCAACTCAGCAACCTCATGGCGAGTAATACTATAATATCTATACCGCCCTTGTTGTAAGCAGCTAATTAGACCAGAAGTAAGCAGCTTATCTAAGTGTGAGCTCGTTGTTGACGGGGATACGCCGGACACGCTCCCCAATTCTGTTGCCGTCCACGCTTGCCCATTCATCAGTGAACACAAGATTCTTACTCTTGCAGGTTCGGCAATAGCCGCCGCAATCGCTGATAACTGATTTTCCAGTAGAGTAGCTAAGTTTTCATCTAGTACTTTCAGACCTTTTCTCTCCTCAAACAGCCCAGTCGATAGTCACTTCACTCGCGAGTTTATCATTATCCGTTACGAGAATAAGTCTATTATTATGATCGCTGTATTGAACTAAAATATTAATGCCTGCTTGAGAAAGGGCGTTGGCAATACTGCCTAATTCACCAGGCTTTTCTTGTTTTAATTTCCTGATAACTGGCTTGGACAAGCTGATAATGTTAAATCCTTCTTTAGAGAGGATCTCTTTGGCTTTCTCTCCATTTTCAACCAAAAAATTAGCCTGACTGAATTCCTTATCGATACAAAATACACCACCGCCCTCCAAACCAATCCCATTTTTTCCCAACACTCTTCCGAAGTTAGCCAGCGAACCTGGCTGATTACTCATAACCACATTGATATTGTACATCTCACTCACTCTCTTCTATTGATGAGTAATCGCGGATAACTTCCGCAACCCTAATACGGTAATAGGCAAAAATACTTTCCTTGCCCTCTTTCTGAGCTAAAGTATGGGCCATATTTTGCTTCCATCTGGTAATCGATTCTTTATCTTCCCACCATGAGAGAGAAAGTATCTTTCCTGGTGTTCGCAGACTTTGAAACCGTTCGATATCAATAAAACCAGGGATAGTAGTAAGGAGAGGCTTAAGCTCAGTGGCTAACTCAAAATACCGCTCTTCCGCCTCAGGATGTGGGTCTGCTTCAAATAGTACAGCTATCATCGGTAACTCCTCATTTTTTTTCATACTAATCGAGGCGTCATGCGGACACTTCGTTACTCATCGAACTATGGATGACGAAGCGTAAAAGTTGGCCAATTTTATTATTTTCTATTCATTGGAATGACCGTTGAATACTATTGGTCGTTAAGTGATCTTGCCAAGCGCTCGGGCGTATCGTACGCGGTGATCCATAAAATGGATCGGGGAAAAGTAGTCTAACCGCGACCATTCTAATCCGTTTATCGGAGGCTTTTGATATATCAAAGTCTTAACTTCTCGCCGATACCGATACACGAAGTGGTACGCTGATTAAATTGGCCGCAGGGGAATGCCTAGAACTAGGAACTCGGACTGAGTGTACTGTTAATAACGCTACCGAAACCCTATGTCACTATACCGTGGTGGTGGTAAAGCCTACATAGCCGAACCAGTAACGCGTTAAATGACCATCAGTTTGGAAAGGATAAAATCCTGCCTCACGCCTAGACGTATTACTCTATCACGCTGCGCGAATGGTAAAGGCGGTTCGTAATAGAGCCTCGGCTTGTTGGATTTTTTCAGCATCGTGAAGATAGTGCAGGGCTTGAAGTAAACTTGGCAGGGTAATAGGTTGCTGCTCGGCGAGAAGTTGAAGCACTGTTTGGCCAATAATTTCCTCCAGTAATCCATCATGACTCACGACATTAACAACCATATTATAACCCCTAGAAATTTCTACAATTTTATATCAATAACTGTAGAACAAGCCTTAAGTTAACTCTACTATTTAGAGAGTAAATACGTTAAAAAGTATTTCACTTAATAATAATAGAAAGATTAGAATTAAATTAAAATCCTTTTAGATCAGTTATTTAACTAATTAAATATAGAATTAAATTTTAATGTTTGCCAATAAAAATAGATAAAATTAAAATATTCCTCAATGTTAAATGAGGTCGTTAGTATGTTCACTCTTTTAAAATCCCAATTAGCACTTGTTCGTCCGAGTGAGCAACCTGATTATATTTTACGCTTTTTCATTTCCCAGGTTGAACAGGGCCATATCGCCGCTGGAAATAAACTTCCTTCTGTGCGGGAATTATCTTCTCAACTACAAATTAATTATGCCACCGTTCAAAAAGCCTATCACCAATGTAAATTAGCAGGCATTATCACTTCGCGACCCGGAAAAGGCAGTTTTATTAACCACCGAGGTGTCGTTGAGGCGCTACAGAGTAGCCATGATTTAACCTCAATGAATTCACCACTCAGCGAACATTCTGAAGAGTTATCGTTAGAATTGAAGCAGCAAGCGATTTCCTCAATCTATGACTATGATTTTCGGACTATTTTTCGCTATCATTCGACACTGGATAATCTTGATATCCGTCAAACCGGCCTAGAATGGTTCGGTAAAAAAATCCTGCATCCGTCCGTGAATCGTATTTTACCTTGTGCGGGGATTCATGAGGGATTACTGGCGCTATTCATGATGTATCAGCGGAAAGGGACGATTGCGCTCCCTCACTACTTCTACTCAGGATTAAAGTCGATCATCCAGCTGATGGGCTCCCCTTATGTCACCATACCTTGTGATGAAGAAGGTCCACTCCCCGATGCCTTAGCGAAACTGTGTGAGCAAAATCGGATCAGCGCGCTGTATATCAACCCTAATATTAATAATCCCACCACCGTGACGCTTTCGATTAATCGTCGGCTTGCATTAGCGGAAATCGCCAAGCGCTATCGCCTATCGATTATTGAAGATGATGCCTATGGCGCCCTCGCCAGTCAGGGGATAGCAACCTTTAGTCAGATCCTACCGAGCCATACGTGGTATTTACAGGGGCTGTCGAAAAGTTTTGCGCCAGGGATGAGAATGGCGTGGGTCTATGGCCCATCAGAAAGTGAGACACATCAACTCTGTCAGGTGATGGGAGCGTTAAAAGTGAGTGATAACCCCCTAACTCATCAGATCGTTAGTAAGTGGGTGAGGTCTGGCGTCGCCCAGCGCACAGCAGAAGAAACGCTTAAAACGGCACGAGTACGAGTTAAGTTGTTTCGTCGACTATTCCCCGATGATCGCTACCAAATATCAGATGATGGCTTTCATGTCTGGTTCAGCCTAGGCAAAAAGAACGCTTACGAGATTGCTTTCCTGCTGCAACAAGCGGGAATTTCTGCAACCCCCTCTAACGAGTTTAGTTTCGAAAAATTCGATGAAAGCTTTTTACGGATCAGTTTAAGCGGTTACAGCTCGCTTGCCGCATTAGAAATCGCGTTAAAGAAATTTCGCGATGTGTTAAATACCCTCTATTTAAAGCAGACCCAGGTATAAGGTGAACGATATGAGCGCAGTACAAGAGATCTTACAACGCGAACTCACACGGATTAACACTGAAGAGAAACGTGATGACAAGCTAGTTTTCGATCCGCGATTTGTCTTCGAGAAAAAGGGGCTTTACGCCATTATGCTCGGAATGTTTATCCTGACCTTAGGGCTGCTAATCTATTCGGATATTTTTAGTCGCCTCGATGTGTGGATATGTGTGGCGATTTTTATCTTATTAAACGGCTTTTTCTTTTTTCATATCACCCCGTCCTATCATCTCGATGATATCGATAAAATTGCATGGAAAAATTGTTATACCGGTGAGTGGTATCGAGAGGTCCCGGTACGATCCGCCGTTATCGATCAGATCCTTAATTCAGATCGGGTTTCTGATCAAAGTAAAAATGAGATCAAACGCTTACAGGGGTTAGGGGCCGAAATTTTCTTCCGCGATCTGGCGAAAATGCAGTAATCCCAGCTGCACCTTGATACATTTATTGTATTTCGTTACCTCAACAGTGATTACTTTTAAATTGCTAATCACTGTTTGACGATTGGCTCACTTAAGCTGAGTGGCTCAATCATCTTGGAGGTTTCACCATGAAAAACTCTTACCCCGCGTTACTCCTTATACTACTTTCATTAGCTTCTAATGCTCACCCCGCACATCCTCATCTTATTCTAACGCCTTCGCATCAGTACCAACCCCATTGCGCCGATACGGCGGAATCGCCCGATGAATTCATGCGAGGGCCGCTTCGCGAGTTACGGCGCTAATCGCGAAAAGAGACTGGGGCAAGTAATCTTCCGACTCGGTCTCGATTTTTTTTGATAATGTACGAAAACTGTCGAGTAAATTTGGTTTTTTTACTGAAATAAGATGAAAATAGTCTCCTCACTCCTCTAATAGCGATTGGCTATGCTAAATAAAAAACAAATTACCCCTCTAAAAGCGATGATTGCCGCCATCAGTGGTTATGCAATGGACGGTTTTGACTTACTCATCTTGGGCTTTATGTTGCCTGCAATCAGTCAACATCTCTCGCTCAGCCCTGAGCAAGGCGGCGCTTTGGTGACTTGGACCCTAATTGGTGCAGTGCTAGGCGGGATAGTGTTTGGGTTTCTCAGTGACCGCTATGGCCGCGTCAAAATGTTGACCATGACCATCTTAATGTTTGCCGTTTTTACGGGGCTCTGCGCCTTGGCACAAGGCTATTGGGATTTACTGACTTATCGTACCCTTGCAGGCGTTGGACTGGGTGGAGAGTTTGGTATTGGAATGGCGCTTATTGCTGAGACGTGGCCAGCGCATAAACGTAACCGAGCCTCAGCCTGGGTCGGTATGGGGTGGCAGCTAGGTGTACTACTCGCTGCAATCATTACCCCACTATTACTTCCTATTATCGGTTGGCGCGGAATTTTTTTAATCGGCTTACTCCCTGCATTGTTCTCCTTTTTTCTACGTCACGGCTTAGATGAGCCGATAGCTTATCGCCAAGTTCAACAGCAGAAACCTAGACTTGGGCTGGGAAAAAGCCTCGCGAGGTTATTTCACGACCGTACGACAGCTAAAGCCAGTCTCGGGATAGTTATCCTCTGTTCTGTACAAAACTTCGGCTATTACGGGTTAATGATCTGGATGCCCACTTACCTTTCTCAGCAATTCGGTTTTTCACTTACCAAATCAGGCCTTTGGACCGCGACTACCGTACTTGGCATGATGCTGGGTATTGGTCTCTTTGGCCTATTAGCTGATCGTTTCGCCCGCTGGAAAATTTTTGTACTTTATCAATTGGGCGCGCTGATGATGGTTATCCTCTATGCGCAGCTACAAGACCCAACCGGCATGCTTATCGCGGGGGCCGTCATGGGAATGTTTGTCAACGGTATGGTCGGTGGCTATGGCGCGTTGATATCAGATACCTATCCAACCGAAATCCGTGCGATAGCCCAAAACGTTCTGTTTAACTTAGGCCGAGGAGTCGGTGGCTTTGGGCCTCTGGTGATGGGATTCATTGCTAGCCATGGCTCATTCGTTCTCGCCATTAGCTTACTGGCTATCCTCTACTTACTGGATATACTGGCTACGCTATGCTTAATCCCTAAAAAACAGCCAACGACCGAAGATCGGTTAGGCGCTATCGGTTAATCTGTTTGCGACCACTCCGATACGTTAGGTATCACAACGCGGGGAGCTTACTTGAGGATAACACTTTCTAAGCTAACTATTCGAGAGACGATGACGGTAGTCCATTTTGCGTAATCTTATCACTCAATATATTGGCTGAAACGTAGGAGATAGCCATCCGGATCTTGTACCAGGAACTCTCTCTGACAAACGGTCGTTTCAGCGATACGATAGTGGTTATCGCTGAGCCCTCGATATAAGGTTACACCATGCCTAATAACTCGCTGAAGCAGTAGGTCGATATCATCGACTTCAATCTGAAAATTAACGCCGCAACCAAGTGGTCTAACCAATTCTGTCGGGTTCCAGCCACCAGGATGATATTGCTCAAGCATGAGTTGCGCTTCACCTAGGCAGATATAAGCAAAATCGGGTTCTTCGCGCCTGATCATTACACTGAAACCTAGCACGTTAGTATAAAAACTCAGAGAGGAATGAAAATTTATTACGGTTAGCTCGGGAACCATCCGGTTCCAGTAGGGATCTTTTATCTCAGCCATATTTCTCAACGCTTTTTACTCAGTCTACGTGTACTGGGTGCTGGTGGGTAGGGAAACAATAAACCGAATTTTATCAGCAATATATGATTCTATCTTCAGCTCCTCTTAATACTTGCCAGAAATTAATACTTTTCTATGTTAGGCTGCTAAGGGTAATGCATGTTCGTAGCTGGAGGATATCAAAATTAAGGAAACCGACTTAGTTATCCCGTTGAGAATAATTGGGCAAGCGATACGTCTGATGGTTGAGCGCGGATTGGTAATGGAAAAAGAAGATATCATCGCGCAAATACATACGATGAGTTTAACCGTCAAAGACCCCGAAGAACTTATTTACTATCGGCTGGCTATTCAAAAGGTTGCGAGAAAGAGCCATTAGAAACCTTTACTCCTTTATCAGCCTACTCCCTTTTTCACAGACATTTCATTTAGATTTAACGCTCCATTTTCTGAGTCTTTCAACTCTTGGAGTGATACAAGAATCAACTTCAATGCCCCGACATCCTCACTATTGGTCTCTCTCGATAGCTTTGTTTGGAATGCCTCCAGTAAAGCATCGAGGGTGATTCGCCCGTCGTGATCGAGTAAATCTACTGATACTTCACCATATAGTCGGTCTATAGTTTCTTCAGGGATAAAAGCCATACTGCGCAGGTTCCTCTTTTCATTTTACCTGTGAAATTTTACGGGATTTTGATGATGACTCAAGCCTGAGTTTATACTCCGATGCAAATTTTTTCAGTTGAGCAGGGCGGTTAAACAGGAGGGCAGCTATCTACTTTATTCACTTAGGTTTTTTTTAATTAAAGAGATTTCATGACTTATCTAGTCATTAATGAATGTCACAAAAATTTTGTGACGTCTTCCACTCTATTGGTACGTTCATAAGAAAAATCCGTATCAGACTATATTAAAGCTATTATTCGATGGGATAAGTCAAAACCTCCACTGCGCCCATAACGGTTTATCATCCTAGACGTAGAGGGGCAAATGGCGAATGACATTATTAATCACTGTTGGGCTTCGCAAAGTGAAGCGCCAATAATTAATCGTGGCACTGGCTAGCAGAACGTAAAAAAATCTTATAAATTACTTAAGTGATAAAGAACCGAGTAGATATAACAATAAAGAATAATAAGACGCGCCACTGTGAGAGTCAGGACTCGCTCAGCCCGGCAAACGCCCTGTTTAGCAAGGAATAATAATGAAGAAAACGTTGATAAGTCTCTTATTCACCGCATCGCTTACCGCGCTCTCGGCACACAGTGCTACGCCGCCGAATACTTTAGTGGTCGCGCAATCGCTTGATGATGCGATCAGTTTTGACCCCGCCCAGGGCTTTGAAACCTCCACCGTCCAAGCCTTTACCAACTTATACCAACGCTTACTACAATCTGATCCCGCTCACCCTGTCGATCTACGCCCAACACTGGCCACGCATTGGCAAGCAGGGAGCGATAATCGGAGTTTAACCTTCACATTACGCGACGGGGCGACCTTCGCCAGCGGTAACCCGATCCGTCCAGAGGATGTTATCTTCTCATTATCGCGGGTGATTAAGTTAAACTTAGAACCTTCATTCGTTCTGACCCAACTTGGCTGGAATGCAAAAAATATCGATAGCCAGCTGACAAAAACCAGCGCGAATCAGGTTACGCTACATTGGGATGCCGCAGTCAGCCCAGCTTTTGTGCTCAGCTTACTCTCGGCCCCAGTTGCCTCTATCGTCGATGAGAAAGAAGCGTTAAGCCATCAAGTCAACAATGACTTCGGGCATCAGTGGCTATCTAGTCATTCCGCAGGGAGCGGTCCTTATCAAATTCGTCGTTATGTTCCTCACGAAGTACTCTTGATGACGGCTAATCCACGTTCGCCAGCCGGGGCACCAAAGCTCAGCACCTTACTGATTAAAAATGTTCCCGAAGCGGCAACGCGCCGTCTATTAATCGAGCAAGGTGATGCGGATATCGCGCGTAATCTAGGGAGCGACCAATTCAGTGCGCTACAACATAAGCCAGGCGTTACCCCAGTCTCCGTACCTATCGCCTCGCTTTACTATCTACTCTTTAACACGCAATCTTCGGCAACACTTAAAAACCCGGCCTTCTGGGAGGCCTCACGCTATCTATTTGACTACGACGGGATTGCAAACGGCTTATTGAAAGGGCAATTCTCTATCCACCAATCGTTCCTGCCCAGTGGCTATCTAGGCGCTCTCAATGATACGCCTTACACCTATAACCCCGAGAAAGCGAAAGCAATCCTAGCCAAGGCTGGCCTCACCAATATCTCCTTTAAAGTCGTAGTCAATAACCAGCCGCCTTATTTAGATATTGCCCAAGCGCTACAGGCCAGCTTTGCGAAAGGTGGAGTAAAAATTGAGTTAATTCCAAGCCTGAGTAGTGAAGTCACCGCTAAGATGGCGAGCCATCAGTTCGATGCTACCGTCACCTCTTGGGGGCCAGACTATTTTGACCCGAATACCAATGCCGCCGCTTTTGCGACTAATCCAGAAGATGGCAGCAGCACCCTTGCCTACCGGGCTGGCTGGCATATCCCTGAGCTGACCGCCGAAACACATAAAGCGGTAGCCTTAACGGATAATGCCCAACGTGCGGCCCTGTATGAGAAATTACAGCGTCAGGTACAGAAAAGCTCGCCTTATGTTATTGGTCTGCAAGCCCACCAGCTAATCGCTCTGCGCAGTAATATTAAAGGGTATCAGCAAGGGATGAACCCTGACATGGTCTACTACAGTCAGGTAACGAAATAATGGTCGTGTCTGCGCCCAATTCTGGACGCAGCATGCCAGTCAGGCGGCTTATACAGCGCCTGGCGGGTAATCTTTTTTCACTCATGATTACCCTACTCGGTCTGTTAGCGTTTACCTTTACCTTATCCCACCTCTCACCGGTAGATCCGGTTTTACAACTGGTGGGGGATCACGCCACGGCATCCACTTATGCTCAGGTTCGCCACCAATTAGGCCTAGATCACTCGCTCCCTGTCCAGTTCTGGCACTACCTACAGCAGCTAGGTCAGGGTAACTTAGGTGTTTCACAAAGCACCGGCCAACCAGTAGCCAACGATCTGTTACGTACTTTCCCGGCAACCTTCGAGTTAGCGACCTGCGCGCTTATCCTAGGAGCCAGTTGTGGTATTGGTCTAGCGCTGATCTCGATCTGGCATCCTAAAAGTTGGATTGACCATATCGCTCGGGTTATTTCCTTATTAGGCTATTCTGTTCCCGTATTCTGGATCGGTTTGCTTGGTCTATTACTGTTCTATGCCGGACTGCATTGGTCGGCAGGACCGGGACAGCTCGACGATCTCTACGTTTATACGTTAGAACCGAAAACCGGCCTAGTCCTTATCGATAGTTGGTTATCAGGCGATCGTGAGATGTTTATCAATGCGCTGCAGCATCTGTGGTTACCAGTGGCTATCCTGGGCTTACTCTCAATGGCCTCTATCACTCGTCTGCTCCGCGCTGCGTTACTAGAGGAGAATAGTAAAGAGTACGTGACCCTCGCGCGAGCCAAAGGTGCCAGCCGCTGGAGAATTGTCTGGCATCATTTACTGCCCAACACGCGTGGAACCTTGATTACCGTGGTCATGCTCTCCTACGTATCCTTACTGGAAGGCGCAGTATTAACTGAAAGCGTGTTTGCTTGGCCCGGATTGGGCCGTTATCTAACCAATGCGTTATTTGCGTCAGATATTCCTGCCATCTTGGGAGCAACCCTAGTCATAGGAAGCTGCTTTATTATCATCAATGCCCTGACCGATGCGTTGGTTTGGCTTACCGATCCGAGAACACGATGACAGAGACTTCCTTACCGCTTCGCGCGGTCCGACGTGATAAACGCCGATGGTTGCTAATCATCGGCTATAGCCTGTTAGGTTTACTGATCGCCATGGCGCTGTTTGCTCCTTGGGTATCACCTTACGATCCCAATGCTCAAGTCATGGCCGACCGGTTGCTGCCGCCAGATAGCCATCACTGGTTTGGTACCGATGGCTTTGGCCGCGATTTACTGTCGCGGGTAATTTATGGCACGCGACCTACTCTCCTGTTAGTAGTGTTTATTCTGATCCTGACTGTGCCAGTTGGTATGACGGTAGGTATTGCTGCCGGCTATTTAGGCGGCTGGGTCGAACGCATCTTAATGCGTATTACCGACATCTTTCTCGCTCTCCCGAGCTTGGTGATCGCGTTAGCGATGGTTGCGGTGCTGGGACCCAGTATTTTAAATGGCGCGCTGGCCTTAGCGCTGACAAGCTGGCCGCCGTTTGCTCGACAAGCTCGTGCGGAGACACAGCAATTGAGACGTAGCGATTACTTAGCGGCCGCTAAAATGCAAGGCATTCAAGGCTTACCCTTAATGTTTGGTCACCTGCTACCGCTTTGCTTACCCAGTGCAGTAGTCCGTGCAGCCCTGAGCCTTGGGGGGATTATTTTATCCGCCGCTGGCTTAGGATTTCTAGGAATGGGCGTCCAACCGCCTACCGCAGAGTGGGGGTCAATGGTGGCAGAAGGTGGAAAAGTGATTTTCGACCAGTGGTGGGTCGCGGCGGCACCCGGTGGAGCGATTCTTCTGGCAAGCTTAACCTTTAATTTCATCGGTGACGGTCTACGAGACCGCTTGGATAGTCGTCATGACAGCTAACGCTTCTCCTTTTATTATTGCTGATAGGCTCACCATCGGTCACCCTGAAGGCCGCCCCTTAGTCGACGGTATCTCTTTTGAAATCGGAAAAGAACGCGTCGCGCTGGTGGGAGAATCCGGCTCTGGCAAATCGTTAACTGCGCGGAGTTTGATGGGATTGCTTGCCCCCTCACTGAGCCTTAACGCCTCCCAGCTCTCCCTTGCAGGGAACGACTTACTCCATCTGAAACCGTCACAATGGCAGTCGCTACGAGGTGGAAAAGTCGCGATGGTGATGCAAGATCCGAAATATGCTCTGAATCCATCCAAAACTATCGGTTGGCAAGTGGAAGAGCCATTAATCTTACACCGTAAGCTCTCCCGTCGTCAGCGTCAGGAGAAAGTGTTAGCGATGTTGGAAGCTGTCGGTTTGGTAAATCCCCAACAGCTAATTAAGCGTTATCCCAATCAGCTTTCCGGCGGAATGGGACAGCGTATTATGCTGGCTATCGCCTTGATCACTGATCCCGAGTTTCTGATTGCCGATGAGCCAACATCGGCCTTAGATCACGCGATGCGTGACCAAGTCTTGTCATTGATACAAGACCTTGTGGCGCAACGTGATATGGGATTATTACTGATTAGCCATGACTTACAGCAAGTCGCCGACCACTGCCAACGGGTCATGGTGATGTATCAAGGTCAAATCCTCGACCGCCTAGCGGCAAGGGACCTTGGACAAGCGACCCATCCTTATACCCGAACGCTCTGGGCATGTCGACCTAGCCTAGCAACCAAAGGTAAGCGCTTACCTACTCTCGATAGGGCCGCATTGGAGGGATACTCATGAGTACAATCAGGTTAGAACATCTCAATGTTTCTCACCCTCAGGGGTATCAGTTACGACAAGTGGTCCAAGACGTCAGTCTAACGGTCGAGGCGGGTGAATGCTTTGGGCTCGTCGGTCCTTCTGGCTGCGGAAAATCATCGCTGCTTTGGGTAATGGCAGGTCTTAATCCTCACTGGAGCGGAGATATGGTGTTAGCGGGTACTCACGTACAACCCGGCTCCTCTTTCACCGGGCAGCTTCGTCGCGATGTACAGATGGTTTTCCAAGATCCCTATGCATCCTTACACCCTCGTCACCGTTTACGTCGTACCCTCGCAGAGCCGCTTAAACGGCTAGGTTTTGATAATATTGATGACCGAATCGCTCAGGGCTTTGAGCAAGTCGGTTTAGCGAGCACGCTGATTGATCGCTACCCTCATCAGCTTTCAGGCGGGCAACGGCAACGGGTCGCTATTGTCCGTGCACTGCTTCTTGAACCGAAAATAGTGTTACTCGACGAGCCCACCTCTGCGCTAGATATGTCAGTGCAGGCGGAAATTTTGAATCTGCTCAATCAATTAAAAGCTCAGCAACAATTGACTATGGTACTGGTCAGCCACGACCCAGACGTCATCGACCATATGTGTGATAGATCAGTCACGATGCAGGCCGGCCGAATTACCAGCCTTAGTTAAAAACTGGCTTTAGATATCACTTTAAACGAATATTCAGCACGATAATTCGTCCCTATACTCCTAATAACGCATCGTTATTAGGAGGCTTCACGAGTGAAACTACCCCTGTCGTTATTGATCGCTACGCTCTTTACCTCCGCCAGTTATGCGGCAACCCCGCCAAATAGCTTAGTGGTGGCAATTCCGCTCGATGGCATTATCAGTTTTGATCCCGCAGAGAGCTTTGAAACGGTGAGTACCAGTAGTTTGGTCAATATCTACCAAGGTTTGGTCAGTGCCGATCGCAACCACCCGCAACAGATAGTACCCGCAGCGGCGGCGAGTTGGACGGCGGGTAGCCAGCCGCATAGTCTGCGCTTCACCCTAAAACCTCAGCAAGCCTTTGCCAGTGGCAATCCACTCACTACCGATGATGTGATTTACTCGTTAAGTCGAGCGGTAAAATTGAATAAAGCGCCTGTCTTCATTCTGGGGGAGTTTGGGTGGATCCCTGAAAATATCGACGCTTCATTACATAAGATCAGCGACACAGAGGTCGAGATTACGTGGCAGAGCGATATTGGCCAAGATCTTGCCCTACGCTTATTATCTGCTCCGGTTGCCTCGATTGTTGACCAGAAATTAGTAAGTGAGCACCAACAAGCTGGCGATTACGGCAATAACTGGCTTAAAAATCATTCCGCCGGCAGTGCGGCCTACAGTATTCAACAGTATGTACCGCAACAAGCTTTACTGTTAGAAAAGAATCCGCACAGCGCAATTCAGCCGAAGTTAGCGCATATCTTATTAAAAGGCGTGCCTGATGCTAGTGCTCGACGTCTATTACTGACGCAAGGGGATGCAGACGTTGCCTACGGATTAGGTGCCGATCAGTTCGCGGCGCTACGCCATACCCCTGGCGTGAAGGTGCAGAGCTTCCCCTCTAGCCTTGTGTATTATCTCGGTTTCAATACGCAAGATACCCAACAACCCGCTTTAGCTAATCCAGCCCTATGGCAAGCGGCGCGCTGGTTAGTGGATTACAGCGCTCTGTCACAACAATTATTGAAAGGCCAGTATCAAGTACACCAGTCCTTTTTACCTATAGGGTTCGATGGTGCGTTGGAGAAAACGCCTTTTACCTTGGATGTCGCCAAAGCGAAGCAGATCCTGAGTAAGGCAGGGATAAAACCGGGTACTACCTTTACGCTCACCTTTACCAACCAACCGCCTTATAGCGATATCGCTCAAGCATTGCAGGCTAGCTTCGCCCAAGCCGACATTCATATCACGCTCCAACCGGTACCCGAAGCCGAGCTCTGGGGGAAAATGCGTAGTCGCCAGTTCCAATCAATTTTTACTTACTGGGGCGCTGATTATATCGATCCCAATACTAACGCCAGTACCTTTGCTTATAACGTACCGAATGGCCCAAAAACCTTGGCATGGCGAGTCGGCTGGTCCATACCGCAACTCAGTAAACTGACACAGCAGGCCGCAGCCACCAGCGATGCGGCGAAGCGCCGAGCGCTCTATGGGCAGATTCAGAATAGGGTTATGCAGGATTCTCCCTTCGTCGTCGCGTTACAGGGCGCACAACAAGTGGGGCTACGCAGCAATATTGAGGGGGCACAGCAGAGTTTGGGGATCAGCATGCTCTATTTTGACCAATTATCTAAGTAGCGATGCGCACTGTGGGGTGGATACGTGAGTACCCACCCCGGCTTCAGACTACTGGCATTAGCCGTTACCTCTAAATTCAGGGTATAAGCTCATGCCACCGTCGATAAAGAGGGTCGACCCATGGACATAATCGGAGAGATCGCTTGCCAGCCAGACCACCGCATTCGCTACATCCTCTGATGCACCGATACGTCCGTAAGGAATTAACTCCAACAGCTTTTTCGCTGCATCCCCCTCGGTATTCTCAGCATTAATTGCGGTCGCAATCGCCCCCGGTGCAATGGAATTCACCCGAATCTGCTCTTCGCCAACCTCTTGTGCAATACTGCGCATCAATAGATCGACGCCACCTTTTGATGCCGCATAATTCACATGACCCGCCCACGGAATAAGTTGGTGGACAGAGCTAACATGAATAATTTTACCGTGGGCGCGACTCACTTGGCGCTGTCCCTTCTGTTTACGGAACTGCATCAGTGCCGCTTGTGCCGTCAAAAATTGGCCGGTAAGGTTAACATCGATCACCTTCTGCCAATCTTGTAGCGTCATATCACCAATTGCTGCATCTTTTTGCAGCCCTGAGTTTGCCACCAGGATATCGAGCCCACCGAAGTGTTCAACTGCTTGAGCAATTAAGTGGTTAACATCCTCTTGAGAAGAGACGTCACCCTGCACCGCAATGGCCTGACCACCTTGTTGGCGAATTTCCTCAGCAAGCTTTTCAGCAGGCTCAGCCTGGCTATTGTAGTTAATCACGACACTGGCTCCCGCAGCGGCAAGCCCTTTTGCACAGGCGTAGCCTAGTCCGGAGCTAGCGCCGGTTACGAGGGCAACTTGCTTAGCTAACGATATTTGCATGGTAACTCCTGATCTAATTTCAATAAGAGTGAGGCATGGTATTGAGTATAGGACAGGACTCGAAATTTGATCGGATTCACAAAAAAGAGGGGCGAGGTAACACTTCCGCCCCATAAGAAGCGGAAAGTGATCAGATGAATATTACTTACTGACTGACTCTTTTAAGGGTATCCAGTAGCGAAGCGCCGAACATTGCCCCATGACTCAGCCCAGGGTACTGAAGGATAGAGATACTCAGACCTTGTTTTTGCCACTGCTCGACCCGTGGTGAAAGATCGATGGCAGGCTGCGTACCCAATCTCGCCGGCTGCGAGGATCCAACCATTAAGGTGAGAGTCGCCCGATTCGCCCTCTGCGCTTGGATATCATCGACTAGAAATTGATACCCCTGGCCTAGCGATGGGCTAGCGGCAAAGTAGTGGTTAAATCGGGTGGAGTGTAGATAAGTGTCTAAGACAAATAGTCCCCCAAAGGAGTGTCCCCATAATGATCGTTGAGCCGCATCAATAGGTAGAGACGCTTCACTCTGCGGGATAATTTTCTGTTCAAGTAAGGCGCGGAAGACAGCACTACCGCCGCCAAGTCGGCCACGACTCAGCATTGAATTACCCTCAGTAGTGTCTCGCCCGGTAGGAGTATAATCAAATGACCGCGCTTTCAGGTCAAAAGGCAGTGGCGTATCGTAGCCAATAAATACCAGTACCGCTGGATTTTTCTCGCTTATTGCCTGTAATCGACCCTCGTCGAGCCGGCTAAGACTTGAGTTACCGTCCAGCAAATACAGGATAGGATACCCTTGTGCAGGGGCTAGTTTTCTCGGCACGGCTACCCAGATTTTATAATGCCGCTGGCTATCCACCGAATTCAGTTTATAGGTAGTGAAGCGATAAAACTGCGATCCCTGATCGGCAATAGATGGACCCAGAGGCGTCATATTCGGCCTGGCAAAAACACTTGCGGTAGGGACTAAGATTAAAAACAGTACCACCGCCGCTTTTCGATAAAAACCTAACATGACGTCCTCATTTATCCATTAACAATAAAGATTAAAAGTGCATTCCCACTTCCATATAATAAGTCCGACCTGACTCATTATAAGTATTAGCGCCTGCTCCCCAGAGGTAAGCGCCGGTAGTAGAGTTTCCTGTGGTTTGCGCATTTCCTTCGCGGAAGTGGCGTTTATCGAAAAGATTATCGATACCCGCCGTTAAATCAATATTCTTATTGATGGTGTATGTCCCACTCATGCCAACCACCGCATAAGGAGAGACTTCACGTGTTTCGCTGCCCGAGGTTCGCTCACCTTGGTAATTATACTTCTTCGGTTTTTGACGACCATACCAAGTTAAGGTGCCTTCTAAGGATAGTTTATTGGTTGCTTGCCAATCCAACGTCGAATTTATGGTGTACTTCGGAATGACGGATAGATAATCATGCGTGGTCTTATTTTCATTCTTCAGAATGTAAGTCAGATTATTTTTAAGCATGATCGAATCCGTGATAGGGAAATTGAGTGTCCCTTCAATCCCTTCCACGACGGCTTTAGGTACGTTTTCCCATTTATAAACATTCGAGGTACCATTGCTATATTCACTGGTATAACCGGCTTCAATTTTATTATGGTAATCGTTACGGTACCACGTTACGCCCGCCTGCACGTCGTTGGCATTATGGTATTCGATCCCAATTTCTTTATTGACGCTGGTTTCAGCACTCAGATCCTTATTACCTTGTAGGTAACAGCTGCCGCCGCCGTAGCAGCCTTGCCCTTTACTGTATAACAGGTAGTTGGGGTTGGTTTGATAAAGGTTCGGTGCTTTCCAGGCACGCGCAATCCCCATTTTTAGCGTAAAATCGTTACTTAAATCTTGAGAGAGATTCAGTGATGGACTCCACTCTCCACCTGAAATACTTTGGTGATTGAAGCGAATTCCTGGGACTAATTTAGTGCTATCGGTCAACTGCATATTATCTTCAGCGAAAATGCCATAAATATCCGCCGAACTGTATTTAGATCGCCCACTACTCGAGATCCCTTCGACGCTGCCGGCACTGGTCGTCACCGTATTGGATGTAGGATCTCTCATCGCTTGATGATTAAATTCTGCCCCCACCGTTAAGACATGATCGACCCATGCTTGGAAAGGGATACTCACATCCGAATGCACATTAGTGTCGTAGAGCGTAATGGTTGAGAATCCAGTATCGGTCGTGCTGAAGATACCGGATGCGCCACCGGATAAACCTTCATTCAGCCGAGTATTACGCGTTTTTTCAAACTGAACGTAGTTATTGGTCGATACCCCATTATCCCAAAGGCCAGTATATTTGAGCGCCAGTGTTTGCCGATAGAGGACATTGGTTTCGTTACCATAATTTGCTTTCACCAATGCATTGCTGTTGGTATTTTGGGTGTCTCCGGCATAAATATTACCCTGCCGACTAAACCCAGCATCGAGTTCAAGATTCTGGTTGGGCATAAACTCCCAACGCAATACCGAATGAATATCGCGATTTAACGATCCTTCTCGGCCAGCAGGATAAGTCCCTGCATAAGTACCGGTACGTGCTTGCGTATGGCTTTTATTGATATCTTCTGCATCAGCCTGGGTCTTACTCCAGTTACCATATAAACGGAAAGTGAGGTTATCCGCTAATGCACCACTTAAGCTGGCGTTGTAGCGTTGAGTTCCCCCTTCCGCTTTATGTTCAGGCGAGTTGAAGTAAGAGTTGAAACTGCCGTGCCACTCTTTGCTGGTCTGCTTCGTGATAATATTGACTACACCGCCCATTGCTCCATTACCGTATAATGCCGCAGCAGGTCCACGAATAACGTCGATACGATCAATCATTTCCGGTGGGACCCAGTTAGTTTCACCCCGTGTGTCACGTTCATCGCTCCAGCCATAACGAACGGAGTTTCGGCTAGTGACTGGCATACCATCGATCAATATCAATGTATTTTCGGGCCCCATACCCCGAATATCGATCTGTCGATTATTTCCGCGCTGGCCACTGGTGGAGTTACCCGTTAAGTTGACGCCAGGTTGCGTCCGAATAATCTCGGACAGATCTCGTTGGATAGGGTGCTTCTTAATCGCCTCACTAGTAATGGTCGATACGCCCGGCGCTTGGAGAGTTTGTTGGCGTGCCGTGACAACTAAACGCCCTTCTGATTTATGATCGGTGGATAGTGTGCTGGTCTTTGTGCTGTTTTCATCAGTGCTATCTGTGGATTGCTGGTCAGTAGCAGCCATCGTGGGGGCTTGTAAACCGACTAGTATCAAAGGAATAGCAAGTGGGCGTATCAATTTTTTTATGTGCATAAGAGTGTGGAGGTAGTAGGCAAAATAAAAGTTCCCCCAGAGTAACCGAAAGATTATCAATGTAAATGATAGTCATTAGCATTTACAGTTTCTTATCATTTATCCTCTTACTTGGCACTTCAAAATAAAATTGTTAGCCAAACTGTTGCTGATGTCGTTTTTTACGCTTTAAGTAGTCGTCATCCGCCCTAAGCTTGTCCCATGACTGTTTGAAGATTTTCGCCGCAGCCGCTTTTTCTTCATCAAGCTGGTAAGGGAGTATTTCTCGGTTCTTATCATACTTTTTACCGCCGGGATGGTTAGCATAGCGTCTGGCACGGGTGTATCCCATCTGGATAAATTTGCGCGCCATATCCATTCCTACAAAATCGTTTTGCTCGCGGTAGCCCTCGAATAACTCCATGATCTTCTTAGCGGAGGCGGTGGCAGCGGCGACATCTTTAAACCGCCAATAAGGAAGGATCTCACTTTTATAGGGTTCTACCATCAATACGCCCTGTTCCCCCCTCCCTACTTGATAGCGCTCTGGCTCTTTACGAAAATCAATGGTCGAAAAGTCTTGCTGATAGTTGAATTCTTTCATAAGTCATTCATCCCTATTAATAAGAATTAAGTATAGGTGAGTGTTAGACGAACGGAAATTTAAACGCCGGTCTATGAGAGACTCCCATCGAAAGAAAGTCTTACGAGTCATTAATAATGATTGGCTTAGTTGCTTAATAGAGAATAATCTTGCACTCAATCATAATTGATTTACTCAAAATAATTAATGCTGATTACCCCCCTCTATTACGCTGAGAAAATAAATGATGCTGTCATCTTCATCATAATTTGGTTAGATTTAGCCATGTCATAATGGTCCTACCCTATAAAGATACGCATAAGGGAATTACCGATGTATGAGATTGACTCTTCAACACTGGAATATCGCAATTTATGCCATACTGATTGGCCATTTTTTTTAGACTTAAATTCAGATCGCCGAATCATGTCTTTTATCTGTGATCCGCTTGATGAAGAAACGATCCGTCGTCACTATTTTGAACCTCGTTTACAGCCTTGGTATAAAGGCTGTCGCCACTGGCTTTGCCTAGTAATCAGTGAAAAATCCACAGGTATCCCCATAGGAGTAACAGGTTTTATTGAGCGTAATGATGGTGTGGCTGAGGTTGGTTTTATTCTTAAACCTGAGTTTCAGGGTAAGGGTTATGGCAGAGAGTCCTTGAACAACATTATTCAGTTTGCCTTCACCCATTATACCTATCACAAATTAGTCGCCACGGTAACTTCAGGGAACGAAGCCTCGCGTAGAACCTTAGTTAGTGCCGGATTTCAACAGGAAGGTACTTTGAGAAAAAGCTATTATTTAGATGGATACTGGCAAGATGATTGGCTATTTGGATTACTAAGAGAAGAGGCGGGGTATTAATCCTTTAATACTAGTCCCCTCATCAATACAAAAATAGATTAAGAGTTAATATAATGGGAAAAAGTAAAATTGGGATCTTAGCGGGAATGGGTCCACGCTCTACCGCCCCTTTTCTAGAAAAAATTATCGATGAATGCCAACGTCAATATGGGGCGACCTACGATATGGATTTCCCTGAAATTCATATCATTTCTTTACCGACTCCCTTCTATCCCGGTAAGCCAATAGATTCGGCTCAGATGATAGAAGCCCTACAGAAGGGCATTGCTGATTTGGTAAAGAGTGATGTGAGCTTAATCTCGATCCCTTGTAATCTTGCGCATTGTTATTTTGACGAGATGGAAGAGGTAGCACAGGGTATTCCTCTGCTACATATTGCTGACTCGCTCTGTTCTTTACTGCCAGCCCCGCCGTCAACTGTCTGTTTACTGGCGACAACACCGACCCTTGAGGCGGGCTTTTATCAGCAAAGACTTAGCCGTAAAGGCATCACCCTTATTGATTCTCAAACCTTAAGAGAAAAAACGACTGAACTGCTCCCCATCATTAAAGCTGAGGGCTACCTGAGTCCAGATGTTCAGCGTTTATGGCAAGAGATTGTCGAAGAGATCGGACAATTAGGGGGTCGAGAGGTGATTATCGCCTGTACTGATCTCAGTCCTTTACTCAAGATAAGTCAGGGACAGTCACTGCACTTTATTGATTCTATGACCACTTTAGCAGTTGAAACCGTCACCGAGTATTTACGCCACGTTAAGGACCGATAATGACATTGCTTGATACGCTACAGACTAAATATCCTGGCGCCCTTGCTTGGGGGTTTGGCGACAGTGCCGCCATGGCTGATGAGCTTGCCAATCATGTAGTAGAAGGACGCAAAACAGCCTCCTGTGGTTCACTGGCTGCCTACCGCAAAGAGGCATCGCCCCCTACAGTGGGGAGCTACCACATTATCCTCAATGGCCGTGAAGAACCGGTCTGCGTGATCCGTATAGTTGCAATGCGGATTGTTACGTTCAATAAGGTAGAGGCTGAATTCGCCTTTAAAGAAGGGGAAGGCGATCGTAGTCTAGAGTATTGGCGGCAAGAACATAAGGCATTCTTCACCCGAGAGGGAAGTTTCAGCGAGACGATGGAACTGGTCGCTGAAGAGTTCGAACTAGTGGAGGTAGTCTAATCCGTTATTTTAAATCGTGTTTAAAGTGTTTGAGCTATGAGTGTAAGAGGCGGCTCATCTTAAAGGTTAAAGGGGAATGTAATGAGCAATAACTTCGTAACGAGTTTTTTCTACAGATTTCCCCATCCCATTCTTTAATATTGGCTTGGGGATCAAGGTCAGCGATGGATACCGAATCACTTTCTATAATCACATCGTAATTATGATGGGGTTGTCGGATAAATCTTTCATCATCTTATTCTTGGAGAGGATAATTTACATGGGCATCTACCCAATAATGTACGATCTTCACTAATTGATTTGGCTTGATAGAAAATTCATTAGTGGGCTGATATTCATAATTGTTTGAGTTAGGCATGCCCATTTTCTTACTTCCCGTTACGGGAAATCCCATTACCTCAAAACCAAACGTTATAACACCCGGCTCTTTTTTGTATGAAATGATTGCCCTCAGGAAGACTCTGTAGTGAGGATTTGATAGTGGGTGCATAAGCAGGGAGTTATTGTAAATAATTACATCCATTATTTTTTTAATTTTAACGTCATGAATATTAAAGCGAGTATACCAATAGCCATTACGATCCAAGCATATTGTAATGATGCAAAGCTATCTCGGATTAAACCAGCAACAGTAGGCATCAATGCGGCAATTAAGTATCCTCCACCTTGAACGAAAGACAGTAAACTCCCTGCTTGCTGTGGAGAATCGGCGTAATCGAGAGCTGCTATCAAAGATAAAGGAAAAAGTGCACCTATACCTAACCCTAGTAAAATAATAGGTATTATTGCCGAATTAGCTCCTAATATTATAAAATATAGTAACCCAAATAGAATCATGGAAAGGACTGATGATAGTAATATTCTTTTATCATTTATTTTATGAATAAAACTGGAAATAATAAATCCAGAAATAACTTCAGTAATTGTTAAAACTCCAAGAATATACCCACTTTGATCTGCACTCCATCCGTTCTCAACATAATATGGAGGGAGCCAAGCGAGAACTAGGGTGTAAGTACCAGTTCCGATACCGAAAAATATCATCAAATACCATTTTTTTACGGGGAGTTGTGCAGAGTTATTATTTTGGTTTTTTTGAATAATTTCTTTTTTAGTACAAAAAAGCCAACTTAAAATCCCGACTATAGCAGGTAGTAAAGCCGAGCCTAATGTAATCGATAATCCATATTTAGTTAGTAATGGAGATGCTAAGGCTGCCATGATAGCGGCACCTGCCATGATTCCTGTTGTAAACAGTGACATTAAAGTGTTTGAATTATGGGGGAAGTAATATTTGATATATGATGGCATAGTTGATTGTATTAACCCTATTCCGGATCCACCTAAAATAGCACTAAGAATCAGTGATATAGAATTATGATCGATGTATCTAGTAATAGATGTTGATATTATCAGTAGTAATCCGAGGGTTATGCATTTTACTTCTCCTACAGATTTAATAAATCCACCACCTAATAGTGATGCTATCCCCATCATTATTACAGGTAGAGTTGAAAGTATACCTAACTCTGCTGAGCTTAGTTTTGTTTCCTCTTGTAAAAAACTGAATATTGGACCAATGACAGCCATGATTGGTCTTAAATTTAAAGATACTAAAAGTATAGCGATAGAAAAAAATAATAGCCGTGGCGTTTTTTTGTTCATGAAATCCCTTCCTAGATAATTAATTTAACAATAATACACTTGGCTCGAAGTGAAAAGAACCCGTAGCACTCATTATTAAAATAAAATCTTAACCTTATGATTACTAGTCATAAATAGGGATAGCTATGTGGGGGCTATTATTTCATAATGGAAATAAAATTTTGGTGGTTTGATCAAGTCAATCAATACTACTTTGATGAGTAACGGCTATTTTTTCAAAATATTAATACTCTATCTGTAGTCGGCTATTCGTCGGAAGAGTAATGTAGCCACTATCGTGTACCCTTGCATAATTTGCTAAAAAGAAGCCCAATTTAATATAAGGGTCGGCGTGTACCATCTCAGACTCTCTACAAAAGATTCATAGGCTCAGAATTCATCTAAGCGATTCTCAGGCGTTTTTAGAGGGTAAGACGGAGTTTTATCGGTTACGACCCAGAATCGGTTCTAGGGCGTTTGAGCGGTGCGCGTAAGACCACTTTATGATAAATTCGACAGTGGCAGCGCATCGAGAGGCATCCATACCGTGATGCGCTGCTGTTAACCATGGTTAACGATAGTAATCGTAGACTAGTATTGAAATTACTGCCGTTATTTATTTACTCACGAGCTGTGCGCGTAAGAAATTCCATGGCCAATTTTATTGAATCCTTCTCTACTTAATAGGATTTATAATCAACATAATGCTGAGAGAAAGCATAAATATGGCTATTGCTGCATCAAGTACACGCCACGCAACAGGCCTATGAAAAACTGGCTGAAGAAACCGAGCCCCAAATGTTAAAGTAGTAAACCAAACTACGCTGGAGATACAGGCTCCGAGGCCAAACATCCATTTCCCTGTGCCTGGGTAACGTGTGGAAAGGCTACCAACTAGTACCATGGTATCTAGGTATACATGTGGGTTAAGGAACGTAAAGGCCATACAGGTCATAAGTACTTTTGTTCGACTTTCTTCGTTCTCTTTAGCGGGCTTGAGCACATCAGCACCCTTTATGGATCGCCATGCAGCCATCAACCCATATACAGCTAGAAACCCAGCACCTGCAAACTTTAGTATTTGCAGCAGGCCAGGCCACGTTGTTACGAGCCGGCCAATGCCAGCGACGCCCGACAGTATAAGAACAATATCGCCCAATGAGCAAATTGCCACGACTGACCAAACAAAGTTACGCTGAAGTCCTTGCCGCAGGGCAAATGCGTTTTGTGCGCCAATAGCCATAATGAGGCCTGCGCCGGTGGTAAAGCCGGTCAGAATTGCAGATAAGTACATATATTTCTCTAAATGAAGCCAGGAATAATCACGGAATATTTGTGCCGACGCTGTAATAACGATAGGGCTCAGGATGCTTCAATAAGTGATACGCTATACAGCAGCCCTGGCATCATGGCCTCCAATCCGTCTGTTAGCATTTTCCCTGCTTCTTGTAAGGCATCAAGAGGCATTTCGGGCAGGCTTTCCAAAATAAACCACATATATTTATCTGACGCACTTAGGCGAGTTCTCACTCCTTGCCGCCAATTCCAACGACGGCAAGTAATGCCGAGATCGTCGCACCAAATCACTTCACCTGCATCAGGGTACTCTACGATGGCCTGACCATCTTTTATAGAATCAAATAACTCGTTACCATTTGCTACGATAAGACGAGGATTACCACGATAAGCCTCTCCATTTTCACCGCCGACAGGAACAGCGTAATGCAGGCTTACCGCATTATATAGATCTACTACTGGGTCGATAGCTGCAATTGCTCCGTCTCGTTTTACTCGTTTGCGTAGAGCTTCTGCCGAACAAGGTGTGCGCTTTGGTTTTGCCCCAAAGGAGCGATAGACTTCTGACCAAGCATTGAGATGTGCTTCTGCCCATTCAGGCATACCTGTGATGACGTTTTCACATGCTTTTCGTAATGCGGCCTCACCGATACCAGCGTTAATAACCGGAGCTGCAGTCACACTGATACTGAGTGCTCGAAAGCCTGGAGCCAATTTAGTGATATCAGTGCTGATTGACGGTTCTACTACGAACATTGGATAATCCTAAAATAAATATTTAACACATGATAATGACCAGTGAACAAAAAAGTCAATATAACGACCGATGTGGGCGCTACTGCTTCAGTTATTAATGAAGCTCTCTCGACTGCTATTAAAAAATATCGTCGACAGAGAAAGATGTCGCTGGATGAGCTGTCGCGGCAGGCTAATGTGAGTAAAGGTATGCTTGTAGAAATAGAAGCTCGCAGAGCCAATCCCAGCATTATATTGCTTTGTAAATTGGCGTCGGCCATGGGCGTTTCTGTAGCAGACATTCTTAATGTGACTAGTAGCCCGAGAGTGTCCGTTATTTCTGCTGATAATATCCCCAGCCTTTGGCATGGAGAATATGGTGGTAGTGCGCGCCTGCTTGCTGGCACTAGTGGTCCTGATATGGTTGAACTATGGGAATGGAAAATATTTCCGGGGGAACTCTTTGAAACAGAGGGACACTCTTATGGTACAAGTGAACTCATACACGTTGTGCGGGGAGCTCTGCATCTGAAAGTAGGAGAGGAAAATTTTATTATCAGTGAGGGCAATTCGGCGGTTGCACTCACTGATGTGGAGCACAGTTATTCTTGTGCAGATAAAAACGAGCTAGTATTCACCATGACCGTGAGTGAACGAGGCCGCTGAGAGGAATGATGGCTGATATCAGCCATCATTAAGAATGTCATGATTTTAATGAAATATCTTCATGATAACTACACTACGTTGTCAGACTACGTATCGATATAGCAGTTCATCATACACTTCTAATTAGTATTAAGCCGATCATCTTGCGATAGTCGAATTCATTAATGATCTCGACCATCCCTATATCGCCTTATTTGTCCCAACGAGACTGCCGGATTATGCTACAAAAATTGATTGGTTTAAAACCGGTATCTTTGTCTGCGAGTACATCAGCTTTAACATTACCAAAAGTAGTTTGTGGTTTATGCTTAATACCGTCATAAAAGGCCTGAATAATATCTTCCTTAAAATCAGGTGTACGCGGGAACTGCTTAACTACCTCATTAATCTCTTCCTGCGTGAACTTCTCATAATCAATTCCTAACACGTCCATTTCCACGCCAGCAGTTACTAGCGCTATTTCTGGTGCCATAAATTCAGGAATACCTGGTGTAGTATGTAAAGCTATAGCTGTCCATACTTTGTCGATATCGTGCTTATTAATTCCGTGAGCTTCTAGGAAGTTACGGGCTTCATTCGCCCCATCTACTTCAAAACGTTTATCACAGCTGCAATATTCGTTAGTCAGGCCAATGTCATGAAACATACACCCGATGTATAACAGTTCAGCGTCAGCCTCGAGGCCACGTTTTTTGCCAGCTAGAGCAGCCCATTGATATACACGACTTGAATGATTAAAGAGTAGTTCGGACTCAGTATCGCGAATAAACTCAGTAGCTTCACGAGCCATTTTACTATCTGGAATCTTAATGCTTTCGATTATACTGCCCATAAAAAATCCTTCGTTTCAGTTGTAGTTATAACAGAATAGATCCTATATCTTAGTCCGAATAAATATAATTACGACCATATGAGACATATGGATGACCTAAGACGTAGGAGATTTAAAATGAGCCACTGTGTTGCTATTCTGGCGGTTCCTAATGTACAGATGCTTGATGTCTGCGGGCCGATTGATGTCTTTGCTGAAGCTAATAGAATACTCAAACGTACTTTTTACACGTTACGCGTTCTATCCGTCTGTGGATCAGTTATTGAGTCATCATCTGGAGTGAGAATCTCAGCGGATGCCTCACTGACTGATTGTAATCCACTATTAGCCGATACGTTTATTATAGCCGGCGCACCTGGAATTAGGGACTACCAACCTGACGCTAATGTTCTGGTAGGGATTAATGCACTGTGTGAATCAAGCGTTCGTTACGGCTCTGTGTGTACAGGGGCTTTATTGTTGGCAATGACAGGCAGACTTAGTGGTAAAAGAGTAACCACGCATTGGGCATGTGCCGATATTCTTTCAGATAAATATCCGGAAATAACTGTAGAAGCTAATTCATTATATGTTGCAGATGGGAATATTAGAACAGCTGCAGGTGTGACTTCAGGGCTTGATATGGCACTAAGACTTATTGAAGAAGATCTTGGACGTAGTGTGGCTGCTGAAGTGGCAGATCAATTGGTTATGTTTTTAAAGCGCCCAGTTGGGCAATCTCACTTTATTAGAAGTAACACGCTTTCGCTTAATGGTCGTACTGTATTTCAGGACTTACAGCGATGGGTGATTGCGAACATAAAAGATGTTACTACGGTTACCATGATGGCAGCACATATCAACTTAAGTACGAGACACTTGTCCCGTCTTTTTAAGCAGGAAACTAGATTAACTCCAGCTGATTGGCTGCAAAGAGAACGTGTAGCAAAAGCAAAGCTACTCATAGAGAAAGATAACTTGCCTGCAAAAAAGTTAGCTGACGAGTGTGGGTTTTCTGGTCCCGATGTTATGAGGCGCGTATTTTTTCGTATTACTGGAATCACACCCTCTGATTACAGAAAAATGATGAGGCGGGAATGATAGAGAAGGAGACTATTTGTGGAGGTAAACCCCTTATATAAAATACATATGTGAATGTATATCTTATTTGTTAGATGATCCTTATGTGTAATGTCGCGAGAGACATTGATACCGTGATGTACTACTGTAAACGATGGCTATCGAAAAATTCTGCTGTTATTTATTGTTTCATTAGTGGGATATCTAAGACTTATCATGGCAGCTTTTACTGAAATCTTTTGTATTTAACATAATGGCCGCTGTAAGTGGGATTAAAAAGGAGCAGTACAGCTGATTATTCTTATCATTAAGGGACCTTCATGGGGTCATTTTGGATATCGAAAATCATTGTACGTTAAGACTATTTTTTGATCCTTTCGATCTTAGCGGCCGTTAACACCGAAACTTTCCTGAAACCGGCCGGCCCCTGTTCTGTGGACAGGATTTAACGAAGGTCGTGTGAGTCATTTTTAAGATGAAGTTCTATTTTTTGCGTCAGCCACTTCCTCAGAGGATTTCCCTGACTTTTTCTGTGCCATGCACACGATATACCGAATTTTTCAGGGCTACTTTCATAAGGAATAACCCTGAATATTGGATTTTCAGCAATTGCCGATGGGATAAAGGCCACTACATCGTTGAGCTCCATAAAGGCGGGCAGCGTCGTATAACAGGGTAATGTTGCAATAACGTTATCTCCGCTCTCGGTTTGTGCAAAGCACTTGTTCACAATGTCTTCAATATTACCCGGTCCCGTCGAAAATCTGACGGCAGGCAGTGTGTGAATTTCACCCTCGTCCCTCAGCGAGGAAGACTGCCGGACAACACAACTATAATGCTCGGTGAATAGTTTTTTCTGAACCAGCCCGTCATCAATGTGATCGGCAAAACCAATAACCATATCAATATCTCCACTGGCTAAAGCGCTGGCATGGTGCTTTAAACTGAAATCCAGAACCTCAAAATGCAAATTTGGCATTTCCTGGCGCAACGCCTGAAACCAGGCTGGCAGGATGGTGAGCTGGGCATATTCATTCGCCATAATGTTTATCGTTTTGGTGTAGTTTTGCGGGGAAAAAGCCACCTCACCGGAAAGGCTGTCAAGCGCATAGAGAATGTCACTAATTCTGTTAGCTAAATTGATGGCGTAATCTGTGGGTTGTAATCCAACATTTTTACGTAAAAAAATCTCAACCGGGAAAAAACTCCGTAAACGCTTTAAATATGCGCTCACAGCCTGCTGTGACATGTCAGCCTTAAGCGCGACCTTTGATACATTTTTCTCCTGCACAAGCAACATGAACATGCGCATGTGTTTGATATCCAATCCCTCAATCATTTAGTTGTATCTCATACAATTGATAGCTCATATACATTGTATCACTAAGGAATTAAAATCTCACTCGTTTCCAATAACCCTGAAGAGTGAACACAATGAAAAAAATTATCCTTATTGGTGCACAAGGCAAAATGGGCCAGGCAGCACTGAGCGGCCTTAAAAACCACGAAGTGATTACCGCGAGCCGTTCCGGTGAAGGTTGTGATCACCAGGTGGATATCACCAGTACCGCATCCCTGAAAGCCTTATTTGAAAAGGTCGGTAAATTTGATGCTGTGGTGAATACTGTTGGTTATTGTGAATATGCTGACTTTACCGACATGTCCGAGGAACAGTGGGAAACAACTGTTCAGAGTAAAATGATGGGGCAGATTAATCTGGTTAAGACTGGTCTGGACTACATCAGCGACAAAGGTTCTTTCACACTGATTTCCGGTATTCTGAATGTTAAACCAATCCCGATGGCTATCGCTGACGCCACAACCAGTGGTGCGATTGATACATTTGTAAAATGTGTGGCTCACGAACTGCCACGCGGAGTGCGCATCAATGTAGTTAACCCTACCGTGCTTGAAGAGGCATGGGACGTTTATGGTGAAATGATGCCTGGTTTCCAGCCAGTTCCTGGTGCTCTTGTCGGGAAAGCTTTTGAGCGTTCTGTTGATGGATTCATTACCGGGCAGGTATTGTTTGTAGACGCTTAATTCTTTGCCTTTGCGCCATAGAATACAATTTGATGAATGAGATAATAGATATGAAAAAGCTGGCATTGATTTTTTCAGTTGTTCTTGTGTTACCTTTTTCGGTTTTCGCAGAAAGCATTACCGCAACCGCATCAACTCTTGATGAAGCAGAAAATATGATATGCGCAAAGGCCGAAAAATCTGGGAAAGATTATCAAATAACAGGGGCTCGTTATAAAAATAACGTATACATAATTGCCAGACTGGTACAGAAAAAATAGTCTGCGATTAATAAAAAACGCCCAAAACAAACTAATATTTGTAAAAAAAATGTTATTGCTCCAGGGGCTTGGAGTCTCCACAGACGCGCACGATAGCGAGAATTATATGCTCGCTATCGTGCCCTTAAACATAATGTGCAGGTCGTCGATTTCCCTGATTATTAAATAATCCACTTGTTACAGGCCCCTACTATCGAACCAGCGAAAATTATACACAAGATGGTCTTATGTTAAATTTTGACCTCGTTATTTCGTGTTTATAAAGGTTGGTAGTATGGATTTTTGCATCATTGATTACGCTATCCATATCCATATCCATATCCATATCCATATCCATATTTCAGATTATTGAGATGTATAGGAAATATACTTCTTGTGAGAACCAAAGGATAAAGAAACTCCAAGCACTACTGAATTATTCTAAAGACGATAGAATCATAAGATTAATTGAGAGTGAGACCCAAGTGTTGGTAGAGGGTGAGTTTATTGGGGATACGGCGCTAAGCGATAGTGAGAGGGCTGAGTATCTATGGCTTAAGGAGCAATATCCTTCAGCAGGTGATATGGCTCTTAAATCGATATATCGATCATCTTTACCTCTCGAAGGTAACAAAAGACTCATTGTTCCTGATGTTCTAAAAAATCATATTAGCCATAAAAAATTTCTAGCGGTGCTAATGATCCCCGTTACCGTTATTACGCTTTTTAGCTTTACCTCTGCTGCATATGATGGTGGTAGCTTGTATCTTAAGGTGTTCTCGAGTGTGCTCTCGCTATTGGGATGAATAAATGTCATTTTATTTATATCCCTCTGCTCTGATTACAACACTGCCTATAAGTTAGTTGTAGGAAAAAAAACCAAAAGAAACCTAATGCCCCGTGGTAGCTATATAAAAAACAACGGAGAGCATAGCGACCTTGTCTAGCACTTAACATGATTTAGCTAAAATCTGCCCTATTTAACATAAAGGTGCCTTTGCGCACCGCCGCAACACTACTCACCGCCAAAACCCCCTCAACTGCCCAAAAGTGTGACGTTGCCTAGTCAAAATGGGGCGGAAATTGTGTTACCAATTTGTTATCAGAATAAGCCTTTTGGTTTGGTTACTTTATCGGCTCAGCGTCCAATTTTTTCCTAAATGATGAGAACTGGTGGGCCAAACTTAAATCACTATTCATGTAAAAAACCGTATGAAAGATAACATTATATCGGTTGGTAGCCCTGCCAAGCTGGGCGGTCAGGTTGACCTTCTGCCATCGGCGTTAAATGCAGATAACTCTCCCCGACTTTTTCGAGTAACAAACAATTATCAACATCTTTCAGATTATCTTTATGCTGTTGGGCGGCGCCAGATAGTAAACGGCTCATTGCCTGTTTTTTTGCCTGCTTCGCATCTTCGGCGACAAAAAGGCCGAATTCGTGCAATTCAGCCAGTGTATCAGGCCGATAAGCCCCGACATTGACGAAAAAAAGCTTTTGCGAAGTGTTAGAGGGCGACCCTCGTAGACTCACACTGTAGCCATCTACCCAAGTGATCTGGGTATAGCCATCAAGATGAACTTTATTTTTATCCCCGAACCACGCTTTTTTTAACGCTGGCCGGGCTTCTTCCGGCGTATTAGCGGCAACAAATTGGATATCATGGACTTCAATATTCGACTTTCCAGCATTTCCGCCGAGATAAAACATATATAAGTTCACTTGCTTCTCCTAATATTGACTGAATTATGCCTCGTGTTTTCCAAGGTAGCAGCTTAGTATAGGAACCATAAGACTTTCTTATTACAGCCAGTTGAAAGAGGGATCCATGGCGCAGCTCTCGTATCGATCTCAGTATTACCACGAATTTTTACGCGGTGCGACAACGGTAATCCCCGTTATGATAGGCGTACTACCCTTTGGTTTATTATTAGGTGCCCAAGCTGCACAGAAAGGATTATCTGTCGGCCTACTAAGTTTGATGACCGGGCTAAATTTCGCCGGCGGATCCGAGTTTGCCGCAGTGGCACTCTGGACTTCCACTCCTCATCTCATCACTATCGTATTAGTCAGTATGCTGGTTAATAGCCGTCACCTCGTGATGGGCGCCTCGCTTGCCCCATACTTGAGTCACCTACCGCGCCGTAAGGCACTACCCGCTCTATTTTTTATGTGCGACGAAAATTGGGCGCTGGCCATGGCCGATGCCACTCGCCGCCGTGCAGCAGGACAAGACCCTGCCTTCAGCCTAAGCTTCTATTTTGGTTTGGCGGTAACGCTTTGGACGGTTTGGTTAGTCTCTACAACTGTGGGTGCCTTAATCGGCCCAGCATTAGGCGATATTAGTCGGTGGGGCTTCGATATGGCGTTTCCAGCCGTATTCTTTGTCTTGCTGAAGGGGATATGGAAAGGAATACGCTGTGCAATCCCTTGGCTAGTGAGTTTGGCCTGTGCAAGCTTGGCTTACCACTACTTACCCGGTGCAGCCTATGTACCAATTGGCGCAGTCACCGGTATCGTTGCCATTTTATTGATGGGAGCCAAAGTGTGAATCTATTGCCTGTCGCGACCATTTTATTGATGGCACTGAGTACCTATTTTACCCGCATTCTTGGCTATTTATTATTACGAAATCGTCAACTGAGCCCTCGTATGCAAGCCATAATGGATGTAGCCCCCGGATGCGTGTTAATTACTATTATCTCGCCCTATTTTATCACCGATAAACCTGCCGATTTATTGGCGTTAGCCATCTCGCTGTTTGCTGCATCACGCTGGGGCTTGTTACCTGTTGTACTGATAAGCGTAGTGAGTACTGCGGTATTGCGATTTTTGCTATAGCCTCTTGTACACACTGGATAAATAAGGGGCAATATGTAGTAAGGCTTATTACCCCTTATTGACGCTTTCTAGACTACATTCGGGGCGAAACGTTAAATAGGCTCAATTCTATAAAGTATTTCTCCATCACACTTTTTAACGCTTTCATATGTATGGAGTGAGAGTGCTTATCGAGATCGGCTTGGCTTCGCCATTTTTCTATCATAATAAAATGGTGGCTATGTTCGACATCAACATGCAGCTGATACTCTTCACACCCTTCTTCTTTATGCGTTTCGTCGACCATACTTAGCAGAAGTTCGCGAACAGCTTGTGCATACTCAGGTTTGGTTTTAAGTCGCGCGAGTATTTCGACAGCCATGACATCCCCCTATTCGTCAAAACCCGATAAAACGATTTTACCTTTCGCTTTACCTGATTCGATCAGCTGATGTGCTTGGGTCAGATTCTCGATATTGATAGGACCTAATACCGCATCCAATGTGGTCTGGACCTTCCCATCGTCGACCAAAGTAGCTAGCTGACGCAAGATTTCACCTTGTTGCGCCATATCTTCAGTTTCGAACATGGCGCGCGTAAACATTAACTCCCAATGCGTGGAGATAGATTTACGCTTTAAGGGCAAAATATCTAAGCTAGCTGGATCGTCAATTAGACCAAATTTTCCTTGCGGTGCAATGAGTTCGGCAATCTGCTGGACATAGGTGTCAGTCGCATTGGTCGAAAAGACATAGGCAGGCTGAGCCAAGCCCAGCTGAGCGAATTGTTCAGCCAAAGGCAGGTGATGGTTAATAACCTGATCAGCCCCTAAGGACGTCACCCACGACTGGGTCTCTGGGCGTGAGGCGGTAGCGATGACCGTCATATTGGTTCTTGCTTTCAATAGCTGGATAGCAATCGAGCCGACCCCGCCACTCCCCCCAATAATTAAGATTGACCCGGTAGACTGCTGAGTTAAATCGAAACGATCGAATAACATCTCCCAAGCGGTGAGTGCAGTCAGCGGTAGCGCTGCGGCCTCGTTATCCGAGAGCGAGTGAGGGGCGAGGCTAATGATCCGTTCATCCACCGCTTGATATTCGGCATTACTGCCTTCGCGGGTTAAATCACCGGCATACCAAACGCGATCGCCTACTTTAAACTGATCAACCGCACTTCCGAGTTCAACCACCTCACCGACGGCATCCCACCCTAAGATACCCCGTGAGTGTGTCGGAATCGCACCATTTCTCACTTTAGTGTCGACTGGGTTAACCGATATTGCAGCAATTTTAACTAAAACATCTCGGGCATTAAGTGTTGGGCGTGCTGTATCAATCGCGAATAATTGATCCGTGGCTTGACCGGTTACGGGTGACAGACATGATATAGCTTTCATTGTAATCTCCTGTTGTTTTCCCCCATAATAGTCAAATAAAGAATTTTAGTTATACCAACACTTTTGAGACATAGTTACAAAAAAGGTACTAATGAATGGCTAAACTGAAACACTCAAGATTCGATTGCACACCAGGCTGTTCGGTCGAGGCGGCAATTGGATTATTGGATGGGAAATGGAAGAGTATCGTGCTGTGGCACCTCCTCACGGACAAAGTTCTACGCTTTAGTACGATGAGAAAAAGGATCCCTACCGTTACCCCTAATGTGCTCACTCGGCAACTACGGGAGTTGGAAGAAGACGGGCTAATTGTACGCAAGGTATTCGCCGAAGTGCCGCCACGGGTCGAATATCGCTTGTCACCCTTAGGTAAAACGTTAACGCCTATATTAGAAGCATTGAAAGCGTGGGGAGACGAAAATATCGATCTCTACGGCAAGGCAATACCTAAACTGGGGTCGTCGAGTGATATTGGGGTAGATAACCCGCAGTGAATATAGCTAAGCGTAATAAAATTAATATCACCTTTGTTCCACTAAAGTACTACTTTTGGACGATTGTAGGGATTTAGGTAGTGGGTGGTATGAAAGTAAGATAAGTTTAGGGAAATTAACTTGAGAAGAATCAATCAATTTCAGTGAGTAGTACAAATACTAATTCAAGTATCATTAAATAATCCGCCGTATAGCTTTGATTAAAAAAAACCATCTGCTAAGGTGTCAATTCTATAAACGCCATCGTAATTGTTGAGTTAGTGTATTTCTAATTTATTAATCCCCCCACTCAATTAGAAGGATGTTGGTCTACTCATGAATGTTAATAGGGCTACAACCATAGGATTAACAGCTATTGTGCTTTGGAGCACTATAGTCGGTCTTATCCGCAGTGTTACTGGAGAGCTCGGTGCTGTTGGGGGAGCTGCGATGATATATACGGTAAGCTCATTCATTTTGTTATTAGTGATAGGTTTCCCTAAAATTTCGATTTTTCCACGTAAATATCTTTTTTGCGGCGGACTTCTTTTTGTCGCTTATGAACTTTGTCTTTCCCTCTCAGTCGGGTTCGCTAAATCGGACACACAGGCTATAGAAGTTAGTATGGTGAATTATCTATGGCCCAGTCTGACATTATTACTCGCTACCATCACTGAGGGAAAGAAGTTACGGCCACTCATGCTGGTTGGAATGTTGGTGTGTATTACTGGTGTAGGTAAGGTTATTGGTGGTGAACATGGCCTTTCAGCGCCGGCCGTAATTGAAAATATAGCTTCTAACCCTCTCAGCTATGGTCTTGCTTTTTTCGGTGCAATAATATGGAGTATCTACTGTGTATTAACCAAAAAAATAGCGAATGGCTGTAATGGTATTACTTTATTTTTCATGCTCACCGCTGCAGTGCTGTGGCTAAAATTTTTTATGACCAACAACCTAACAATGGCTTTTTCGCCTATGGTATTTATTAACCTTATTATTGTTTCTTGCGCGATGGGGCTGGGGTATGCCGCATGGAACACAGGCATTCTCCATGGTAACGTAACCGTTTTAGCGACTTCATCCTACTTTACGCCGGTACTTTCGGCACTATTCGCCGCTCTATTATTAGGTGAGTCTCTCGGATATACCTTCTGGGAGGGGGCATTAATGGTAAGTGTGGGATCAATAATCTGTTGGTGGGCGACTCGAAAAAAATCTTCAAATAATTAATTTTTTACTACCCTGGCTATTTAACACTTTATTTTATCGGAGTTATTTAGCCTAGTAACGTTATTACTATTTTTAAAAAAATCGATATTCAATATTAGTGTATTGTTGTCAAATGTCTGCTAAATTTATTCTATACTAAAATAGATAATCAGTTTGATAAAATAGTAACCTAAGTGCACAGACCAAAAGCCCTAAGAATTATTTAACCACCTAGTTCTGTAGAGGAGTAAATGATGCTGATCTATAACGTCTTTGGACGATACTTAGCAGTTAAACGAGTTGATGACTGCTGGCTGGTATTTCGGGCAGATTTGACAGAAAAAAATTTTCCCGACTTTACGATATCCTAATCCCAGATAATATAACCGAAGATGAAATTCTAGGTTGGCTAGACGATATTTTTCATGAGGCAGCGACTGATCGCCATCCTAATATAAAAAGGGTCGAATGATGGAAATTCATATATTAAATGCCCAAGGCAGACTAACACCCTATATCGAGTTCATCGATCGTACCCTGAGGGATACTTATCGGCTAGCATCAGAGCGACTAAGATTGCCGCCAATCGACGTGATCGTTAAATGTGGAAGCTATGTAATTCCAGAAAAAGGCATTATGGGATATTGCCCTGAAGAGCATGCAATTTATCTCACGATTGATCCATCTAGTCCTCCATTTCAAAAAACTGGCAAAGAATCGCTCAAAAGGATTTTCGCACACGAACTGCACCACTCGGCTAGGTGGGGAGCGGCTGGATACGGAGATACTTTGGGTGGCGCTATTTTGTCGGAGGGACTTGCAGGGCATTTTGTATTGGAGCTCTTCAAAGGCTCCCCGGAACCTTGGGAAATAATAGGTTGGGACACATTACTCGCTTATTTCAAGTTTGCATTCGAGCAGTGGCACTCAAAAAATTACAATCATAATGACTGGTTTTACGGAACAGGTGATTTCCCTCGATGGTTAGGCTATTCACTCGGCTTCCGCTTAGTTTCCTCTTATTTACATTTAGAAAAAACCTCAACCCCATCCTCTCTCATAGACGTGTGTCCCGATAGTTTTATAGCGAGGTTAAAAAACGAGAATTGGGTAGATTTTTCACAGGTTTGAAGAAAAAACCAGCCTATTTAGCTGGTTTTTTAATATAAAAATATCTCTCGACCTTACCCCTACTCTACCGTTACCGACTTCGCCAAGTTACGAGGTTGGTCGACATCCGTCCCTTTAATCAGCGCGATATAATAAGAAAGCAGCTGTAATGGAATGGTATAGATGATCGGCGCAAGGACTTCTTCAACATGTGGCAGAGGAATAATCTTCATATTCGGGCTATCACTAAAACCAGCGTCTTGATCGGCGAAGACATAGAGCAAGCCACCGCGAGCGCGCACCTCTTCGATATTGGATTTTAATTTTTCCAGTAGTTCGTTATTCGGCGCAACAATAATTACCGGCATATCAGCATCCACCAGCGCCAAGGGTCCGTGTTTTAACTCGCCCGCCGCATAGGCTTCGGCATGAATATAGGAGATTTCTTTAAGCTTCAATGCCCCTTCCATCGCGATAGGGTACTGATCGCCACGACCTAAGAACAGTGCGTGATGCTTATCAGAAAAATCTTCTGCCAGACTCTCAATATTTTTATCTTGCGATAAAATTTGTTCAATGCGTCCAGGTAACGCTTGCAGCGCATGAATAATCTCATGTTCTACAGATTCAGGCTTACCATTCAGGCGAGCCATCTGTGCCACCAGCATCAACAATACGGTTAATTGAGTGGTGAAGGCCTTGGTAGAGGCTACGCCAATCTCCGTTCCCGCCTTAGTCATTAAGGCCATATCCGATTCGCGTACCAGAGAGGAACCGTTAACGTTACAAATTGTCAGCGCGCCTAAATAACCGATCTCTTTAGATAAGCGTAGTGCGGCAAGGGTATCGGCCGTTTCGCCAGACTGAGATAAGGTAATCAGTAAGCTGTCGGGGCGTACCACCGATTTACGGTAGCGGAATTCCGAGGCTATCTCGACATCACAAGGTACGCCAGCAATCGCTTCGAACCAGTAACGGGAGACTAAACCTGAATTGTAAGAGGTTCCACAGGCAACAATTTGGATATGCTTTGCGCGGGAGAGTAGCGCTAGACCCGATTCACCTAATTCGCTGAGATCGATTTGCCCGTTATGAAAACGCCCTTGTAGGGTATTTTTAATCGCGATCGGCTGTTCGTAGATCTCTTTTTGCATATAGTGACGGTACAGCCCTTTATCGCCAGCATCATATTGAGCTGAAGACTCAATGACTGCACGGGTCACAGGCGTTTCATCACGTTGGAATAGGTTTACTGTACGGCGAGTGACCTCAGCAATATCACCTTCTTCTAAAAAGATAAAACGACGAGTCACGGGTAACAAAGCTAGTTGATCGGAGGCAACAAAATTCTCTCCAACTCCTAGACCAATCACCAGTGGGCTACCTGAACGTGCAGCGACCAGTACCGAGGGATCATTGCTGTCCATAATAACCATGCCGTAGGCGCCGCGTAGTAATTTAATCACGCGTTGTACTACTTCACGTAGGCTACCACCGTGCATTTTCTGCTGTTGATGGATTAAGTGAGCAACCACTTCGGTATCGGTTTGTGAGGTAAAAACATAACCATCCGCCAGCAGCGATGGTCGTAACTCATCGTGGTTCTCGATGATACCGTTATGTACCAATACGATGTTATGAGAGACGTGTGGGTGAGCATTCACTTCGGATGGAACGCCGTGCGTTGCCCAGCGTGTATGAGCGATGCCCGTCCCTCCGGAGACTGGTTGCTGCTCGACCGCATCCACCAGCGCCTGCACCTTACCTAAACGACGAACGCGCGTTAAATGACCCTGTTGGTCAGTCACTGCTAAGCCAGAGGAGTCATAACCGCGATACTCCAAACGGCGTAGCCCTTCTACTAAAATTTCAGCAATATCACGCTGTGCTACCGCACCCACTATTCCACACATAACATTATCCTAAACTGTTTGAATGTAAGTCGTTTTCACGAGTCACTTTTCTTTCTTGAGGGCTGCCAACCGGCTTTACTTAACTGTTCTTTGGGGTTGTAGGCCAACGATGCTGAGGCAATATCACGCATAACCGTGGTGCCCGCAGCAATTGTCACGCCGTCACCGACCGTAACCGGTGCAATAAGTTGAGTATCGGATCCCACAAAGACATGATCACCAATCACCGTTTGGTACTTATACTTACCATCGTAATTACAGGTAATGGTCCCTGCGCCAATATTGACCTCACTACCAATAGTCGCATCGCCAAGGTAGCTCAAATGGCCAGCTTTCGTCCCTTTTCCCAACTGAGATTTTTTAACTTCGACGAAATTGCCGACATGAACCTCTGCCGCCAACTCCGCACCTGGGCGTAACCGAGCAAACGGGCCGACAGTACAATCGATGTCTAGCTGAGCGCCATCAATAACGCTGTAAGGGCTTATTTCAGTGTTATCGCCAATCACACTATTGCGGAGAATACAGCCAGCGCCAATTTTAACGTTATTTCCCAGCACCACATCCCCTTCGATGATGACATTGCAGTCAATATCGACATCACGACCATGGGTTAAGTTGCCACGGAGATCGAACCGAGAGGCGTCGCGTAGCATTACACCCGCGAGTAATAACTGCTCTGCGCGATCATATTGATAGACACGCTCAAGTTGTGAGAGCTGTAAACGGTTATTTACGCCTTCCGTTTCACTCTGCTTGGTAGGATGTACCGCGCGAATTTCACGTCCTTCGCGGTAAGCAAGCTCAATAATATCGGTAATATAATATTCACCCTGAGCGTTGTTATTCGTTAACTGACTTAACCAACGCTTTAGGTCTCCACCGTTGGCCAACAAAATACCAGTGTTGACTTCGTTAATGGTGAGCTGTTCGGCTGAGGCATCTTTTTGCTCAACAATACCGGTTATCGCGTCCTGAGCACGAAGAATGCGACCATAACCGGTCGGATTATCAGTAATTACCGTCAGTAGAGCGATACCCCCTTGGGGCTTTGAAGCCTGTAATCGGCGTAAGGTATCGGCTGCGATAAGCGGTACATCGCCATAGAGCATTAAAATATCTTCATCATCGCTGAATGCGGGGGCCGCTTGTTGCATCGCGTGGCCAGTACCAAGCTGCTCGGCTTGATATACCCAATGCAGCGCGGGATCGGCTAAATGATTTTTTAATAATTCGCCGCCATGACCATAAACAAGATGGATATTTTTCGCTTCGAGGACTTTCGCCGTATCAATGACGTGCTGCACCATCGGTTTACCTGCCAAGTGATGTAACACTTTCGGGAGGTCAGAATACATCCTTGTACCCTTGCCTGCTGCAAGGATCACCACACTCATTGCTCTACTAGACATACAGATCCTAATTCGTTAATACGCTCGAAAAGCGTGACGCTTTACGACACAGAATACACCATATTTCCCATACCAAAATGAGATATTGTTAAGAAAAACAACTAAAAAAAATGCCAGCCGGTGAGGGCTGGCATGATTCAGAGCACTAGGCCTGATTACATCGCTTTTCTGGTCAGTTCAATGACCCGCAGCTTGGCAATCGCTTTCGCCAGTTCCGCAGAAGCCAGAGCATAATCAACATCAGTGTTGTTTTTGCTCATAGACTCTTCAGCTTGACGCTTCGCTTCAAGCGCCTGCGCTTCATCTAACTCTTCGCCACGAACAGCGGTATCCGCCATTACGTTAACGTCGTTAGGCTGAACTTCCAAGATACCGCCAGAGAGATAAATGATCTCTTCGCTATTATCTTGTTTAACGATACGAACCAAACCAGGCTTAATGGCGGTCAGTAACGGGGTATGGCCATGGAAAATTCCTAGCTCACCTTCGCTACCTGACACCTGGATATGTTGAACAACACCAGAGAACATCTCTTTCTCTGCGCTGACAACAGTCAGGTGAAAACTTTTAGCCATAATTATTCTCCTGGAAACTGTAATTACAGTTTCTTCGCACGCTCAACGGCTTCTTCAATGGCACCAACCATGTAGAATGCCTGCTCTGGTAGGTGGTCGAATTCACCTTCCATGATGCCTTTAAAGCCACGGATAGTATCTTTCAGAGAAACATACTTACCTGGTGCGCCAGTAAAGACTTCTGCAACGAAGAACGGCTGAGACAGGAAGCGCTGAAT
>Ga0153974_1000014_pt1 | contig 48965 bp, 37 predicted proteins | sample TSGA058MetaG_FD_104741 | JGI IMG/M metagenome (GOLD analysis project Ga0153974, IMG submission 104741) | Attine ant fungus gardens microbial communities from Georgia, USA - TSGA058 MetaG | ecosystem: Host-associated > Fungi > Mycelium > Unclassified | place: USA: Georgia, Yuchi Wildlife... | reverse complement strand
AGCCCATCCGTAAACACAGCACTGCCTACCGCTATTCCAACATTCTGCTGGATACCACGCCCAGGTGCCAGTGCCCCAGTAATTCCTGATGCTATACTACCTTTATAGTCCCAACTCTTATTTTCATTTCCAGGCTTACTTAGATCAAACCACTGATAAGAACCATTAGCGATTTCCGCTATTACTGCACCCCCCACTACTTTCCCTATCGAGGCAGCAGGACCTAAGTAGATTGCCCCTCCTATCATTAAGCCATCTGTGTAACCTTCCACAATGGCTTTCGTGATATTCGCCCCCTCAGGTAAATCCCCTTTCACATTCTGACTGAGCGCTGTATTAATTTCATCTGGGGTTGCACCTTGTTGAGCCATAGATATTGCTAATGAAGAGGCTGATTGACCATAATCCGCTATTCCTGACGGAAGGCTCAGCCAATTATTCTCAACCGTCACCTTTCCGGCCTGCATCCCTGCCACTACACTGGCAGTGTCGCCACCGAGTAATCCGCCCGCCAAGCCTGCGGCTAGGGTGGCTAAGGCACTGACCGTCTGCTTCTCATCCTCTTTAAGCGCGCTAACCTCTTTGCCAAAGGCTTGTGTGGCAATCAGTCCAACCAGCTCTGCGCTAGCCGCTCCCCCAGCACCGGCTAAGGGACTCTTACCCTGTGCCGCCGCCAATGCCGCATTAACCGTGGCATGGGCTAGGTGCTTACCCAAGGTATCAAGATCACTGTGACCAATTACATTGGCAATATAAGGCGCAGCACCGCCGGCTAAGGCACTGCCGATATCGCCGCCCGCCAGCCCTTGTACCGCAGCGGTTGCCGCTTGAATGGCTCGCTGAACGCTGCCACCGACACCAAAGCCCGAGTCGTTTATCGCCTGCTGATAAAATTGCTGAGTGATAAAGCTGGTGAGCTCGCGCTCGTCAGGTTGTTTACCTGGATGCTGCTCAAGCCACTGCGCCTTAATATCCGCCTGCTGCGCGGGGGTGAGCTGAGCGACTTTCTCTTGCGCCGTTCTCATCGCTGAAAGTTCTCCCTGCTTTTGGGCGATATCGGCGGCCTGCGCCCCAATACTGCTAATCAGCTGCGCCTCGCGTAAGCGGTTTTGCTCCTTCTCCTTATCGAATATCGGGCTAAGCGTCTGGTGGGCGTGTTCGACATCACGACTTAGCGAGGATAACGGCTGAGACTGTGCATCCAGGTCACGGATCACTAGTGTTCCCTGGCTTATCGCCGACTGGGTAAGCGATTCAGCGCTGCCTGAGCCCTGCGCGCCCACCAGTAAGGAGGTCGCGGCGCTCCTAACCAGTTGCCCCGCCAGGTCGCCCCCCGAGCTTAAGCCAACGCTCTGGTGTTCGACCTTATACTGCGCTCGATTACGCAGATCGGTAAACCCAAGGGTCTCGGTCTGCAAACTATTGTGCTCGGCCGCCGCGGTCGAGCCGATTACCGCCCCCGTTAAGTGGGTGTGCTGACCTACCGCAATCGAGAAGCCGCCCTGCCCGGCAAAAATCCCCGTTTGCTCCTGTACCGATGCGTAAGTGCTGTCGACTTTATCACGCGAGAGATTAAGCGACAGTGAGCCGCCGCCCACACTTATGCCGCCGCTGGCACCGGCGCTGGTCTGGGTGGACGCGTAATTATCGCTATCTTGCTCGCTGATCAGGGTTAAATCACGTCCCACCGTCATCTCAACCCTGTGGGCGCTCGCCTGCGCGCCCTGCAGATGCGTATCACGACCGCTGACGATATGCAGCCGTTCTCCTGCATCGAGGGTGGTTTCGCCATGGGTAAGCGTATTACCCTTTTCGCGTCCCGTCGCCGTATTCACGCTGGCATCGACTGAAACCCCATTTTTCCCGCCACCAAAGTTAATACCGATACCCAAAGCGCCGCCTCGGCTGCTATTTTTACCGGTAACTTGCTGACTATTTTTCGCCGACGCCAGCAGCACGTCGCGCGTGGCCGCAAGGTTGATATCTCGGCCCGCTTGTAAGGCGCTGCCGGTCACGCGGATATCGCCATCTTGGGCGTTAATACTGAGATTGTTGCCGGCAATCAGTTGGCTGCCTTGATGCTCTTGCGTGGTTTGGGTACGCGTTGAGCTCGACGATTGGCTTCCCCAAGAGAGATTGATCCCCACCATGCTCCCCGCGGGTTCCGCACTCAAGCTGTTGGTCTGAACCGCTTGATAAGCTTGCACGCCGGTTAAGGCTGTCTGCACGCCCTTTAACGCCGCTAAACGCCCAGAACCTTCGTCGCTCGCGGAGCTTGCTTGAGTGATGGCTTGGTTTACCCGCGACCCAACGGTGCCAGAGAGCGCAAGTGTTAACCCACTGCTTTTCTGCTCAAAAAAGTGACTCAGGGTACTCTTCATCTCGCTCGCCGAGACGTTGACCTCCTTGGCCGTTAACGCTATATCGCGCTTGGCGAGCAGCTCGGCACCGCTTAATCTCAGCCCACTGCCCGCCGTCAAGGTTACGCTGCCTTCACTGCTACCCACTAGGCTTGCGAGGTGGCTGACCGAGACGCCTTCATCCGTGGTACGTTGAACCTGCTGACCATAGCTAAAGCCTATCCCGCCGGTACCCGATAACCCCTTACGCTTCTGTTGGTCGCGATGAACCTCTTGCCGATGGTTCTGTGCCGAGGTCAAATGCAGTGCATTACCGGCGTGTAAGGTGACCTGCTCTGTAGCGATGGCGCGACTGCCCACTAAGCTTAAATCGTTGCCTGCTTGCAGCTGCACCTGCTGCCCTTCTACCGCACTGCTCAGTGCCTGGGTTGTCGAGACGCTATCATGGCGCGTACGCGTCGTACTGGATAACCACCCTGCGTGGCGTTGCTGGCTATTCTCTGTCACCTCTTGCTGCGACTGGCCACTTTTTAGCCTGATATCGCGCCCCGCCACCAGGTTAAGGGCCCCTTCGGCGCTAACCTTACTGGCTTGTAGGTTAATATCGCGTCCGGCTAATAGCGTGATCTGACCATTGCCTGTCACTTGGCTGCCCTGCTCGGTAGTTTCGCTCACGCGCCGATCGTTACCTCTCCCCCAGCTTGTCGCTTCCTGACGTCGACGGGTCACGCTGGTCAGCTGCAAATCGTTACCCGCCGACAGCTGGGTATGGCTGTTCTGCCCCTGATTGTGCAGGAGGCTGCCTGCTAAGATAAGATTTTGCTGGGCGTCTAAGGTTAGGCTGCCGCCCTCATTTTGCACAAAAATCGATGCCGGACGGTCGAGCCAACGGTTATCCCCCGCTTGCGCCATCAGACTTTCACTGGTGATATTCCGTCCCGCCGATAGCGAGAGGCTTTGCTCGGCGTGCAGTTGCCCGCCCACGTTAGTGATATCGCTTAGCGCCTGTAGGCTTATCTCACGGCCGGTAAATTCACCGCGATTACTGATATTTTCAGCCGTGATTTGGGTCAGTTCTCGGCCTTTTAGGTGGCCACTGTTCAGCAAGTCACCGGTGAGTTGTAAGGCTATTTGCTGCGCGGACAGCAGTCCGCCTTGGCGAGTGATATCGCCAGGTTGGACTTGGACGTAGACTTGCGGGACTAGGACCTTGTGTACAGTGCCGTCTGCCAGGGTAATCTGTTGCTGAACTAACCACACCATATCACTGGTCAGCTGCGCCATCTGCTCGGCGGTTAAGGCAATGCCTGGGGTCAGCTGAAAGTGCTGGGCGAATGCCACCCCGGCCTCCAGTAACGCGCGATATTGCTGCTCGTCGTGCGTAAATCCGGTTAGAAAACGGCTACCGGTTAGGGCGGTTATTTGTTCGCGCACCAAGGCTTGCTCATAGAAGCCATCGCCCAAGCGCTTAGCCAGTCGCCCCTGTGCCCAAGAGAGTTGGTCAAATACCTTGTCGCTGCTAAGAAAGGCTTTATGCTGGGTAAAGCGTGGGTCGGTTTCGATTAAGAACGGCACATCGCTTGTTGGCCGTAACCGATACAAGGCGTTATCCGGTACCGTCACGTTGGCGGGGACAAAGTGAATGGTATTACCCGTCGCATTCACGACCTGATTGAGAGTGTGGTGAGCATCGGGTTGTTGCACTACCTCGCGATTAAGGGTGCTTGTCGCACTCGCCTCGGTACTCACCGCCTGCGTAGTGCGCCCCTCAATCGTCTGTCCACTGCTCTGTGTGCTACTGTTTTCCTGCCAACGTAGCTGCTGAAGGTCAATAGTAGTTATCGTGGGCGATGGCGCGTAACCGCCCCTATCCTTACCTTGACTCGTCTTAGTCCCAAAAATCCCAGATGTTTTCTTCGCATACCAATGGGTCACCGTGCCGATATCGGTAGCAATCCGCTCGCCCCAAGTCACTCGATTGCTCAGCGAATCGATAACCCCCTGTAAACGTCCGCCCGCGACGACCATGCTGTCTTGGTTAGTCACCTGTTGGCTGTTTAGCGTTAAATCGCCCCCGGCAATGATTTTACCGGGGTCGCTGCTGACAATCTGTGTTTCCAGCACCCTGCGCTGAAACTGATACTCATAAAAATTTTCACCCCGCGATCCATCGGGCATTTTTGCTGTATGGACCCCGTATTTATTTTTATCGCGAGTATCCACCTCCTGCCAATCGTAGCGTTGCGCGACACCGCGCAGTGCCGCTTCATGGTGCGCGGCATTCTCGGTCTCGACCACTTGCGTGGTTAAGGTCTCGTTAAGGTTGGTTATCAGCTGACTGTTAAGGGTCATGGCCCCCAGCGTCTCGAGGGTGGCGCTGCTGTTAAGGAGTTCAGACGCTTGTCCCTGCGCCCGTTGCTGCGCATCAAGCGTGGCACCCACCAGCAACTCTCCGGCACTAAAAATAATACTGTGCGCAAGATTATTTAGGCGATTAGTGGCGATCGATAGGTGCTGGCGGGCCGCCGTAATCGGCGACAATCCTGCATGCTGGCGCTGGGTAAAGGTCTGCGTCGCTATCGCGACATGGTCGCCATAAATCCGCCCTCCGGCGAGATTCTCGAGCTGCGCTGCGCGAATAACGGTCATACCACCATCAATCAATCCCTGATTATGCAAGGTCTCATGCACCTCAATCGCGGTATGACCGGCGCTGATCTCACCGCCTTGCTGGTTAGTCAGTGTAGGAAGACGCAGGGTCATTAGGCCGCCAGCACCCAGCTGCCCTTGGTTATCGAGGCCCTGCTGAAACAACGCGGTCATCTCGCCCTTGGCGAGGATCCGCCCGCGGTGCAGAAAACGCTGAGCGAAAGCGAGCTGCATGGCACCATGGGATAGCAGCTCGCCAACCCCGCTTAACGAGTCTGCGCTGATCTGTAAACGCTTATCGGCCACCAAAGTTCCCGCCTGGTTATCCAGCACACTTGTTTGGACCAGCAGTTGCTGTCCGGCGGAGAGTAACCCTGCGTGGTTGGTTAATGCCTTATCGAGCTTGATAACGACATCGCCTTGCGCGCGTACCGCGCCCCCAGAGTTGTCAAGATGCTGACTGTAGATCGCCACCGACTGCCCTTCGATACCCTGCTGCGGCACGTTCTCGCCGCGGTTAGTTATCGCCGCCGCGCGCAGCGTCATGGCCTGAGCGCTGCGTAACCCACCCTGATCGTTGTTCAGTTGCCCAGTGATCTGCGCCTGAATATCGCCGAAGGCTTGGATCTCCCCAAGCTGATTAGTCAGGTACCCGGCGTCAAGCTGTAGCCGGTTACCGGCGGCTAAACGCCCTTGGGTATTATCAAATCCTTGACCGGCGGTCTGGATGGCGATATCCGCCTTACTGGCGATCCGTCCTTGATGATTGTTTAGCCTGCCACTGTCGAGGGAAAGCCCCTTACCGGCCAGTAGTTCGCCTTGGGTGTTATCGAGGGTGGCCTGCGAGGTGGTGAGAGTTAGGTTGTGATCCGCTTGGACCCGCCCCTGGGTATTGTTTACACCGCGAGTGTGAACAATAAGATCGCCGCCGCTGACCAGCGTACCCGTCTGATTATCCAAGGCCGCTAAGGTGAGCCGTGCCGCCTGGCGCGAGGCGATAACGCCTTGCTGGTTAGCCAAGTCACCGCCGCTAAGCGTTAACCGCCCCTGACTGATAAAGCCGCCACTCTGCGACGTTTCTCGGTTAGAGATCCTACCCTGTTGTGCGGCAATGGTCAGTGTATCACCGGCTTGGATCAGCCCTTGGTCGTTGTTGACCCCTTGGCTGATCAGACTGAGATCTTTACTGGCATGGATCACGCCCTGCTGATTATCAAGGCTCGACGAAGCGGTAGTGATCGCAACCGCCATCCCACTGATTTGCCCTTGAGTATTGATAAGCTGCGAGCCATCCAAGGCGAGATGCTGGCTATTAGTGATGATACGACCTTGATGATTATCGATGCCCTCGCGGTGGGACAAGGTTAAGGCCTGTTCACCGCGCTGCTGCAGCGTGCCGGAACGATTAGAAAGCCGCCTTGCCCGAATCGATAGCGTTTCTCCATTCAGATGTCCTTGGTCATTAATCAGCTGTCCCGCGCTATCTATGCTGATGTGTTGTGCCATCACCACAGCCTGTTGTGTCTCGATATCGCCTTGCGTGGCGACAAACTCGACGCTATGGGCCTGCGTCTGGCTACTCGTGGCCGTGATGGCGCTCGCCTTAACCGCCACCTGCCCGGTGGCAGACTGATGGCCACTAAGCGTAATGGCCTTTGCGCTGCGCAGCTGTAGATCACCGCTTGGGCTGGCTTGCCCGTCACGTTGCACCCCAGCGGCGAGGGTGCCACTGCTCGAGATCTCGCCCGCCGAGGTGAGTTGGATATGTTGGCTGGCTTGCAGGTGACCACTGTGGGTAAGCCTGCCTTGACTGGTGATCACCACATCGCCCGCCGCCGCGCCAATCGTTCCGGCGTTACGTACCCCAACGCCTGCCTCGGTACCGCGCAGCATAATCTTATTGGCATACATACCGCCGAGCGCAGAGACATCCAAGGCAAACTGTGGGCGTTCGCTCTGCTGATCCGTCTGGACGGTTAGCGCGCCGTTGTGAGCATCAATCCTGTTCTGCCCGGTAGTGATCGATAGCGATTTTGCCTGCAGTGAGGCGTTAATTTTTACCGCTCGGGCCAGCAGCTCGGTACTATCTTGGCGCGAGCTATCCATCCCCTTGCCCTCGATGCGGATCGTCCCCTGCTGTACGGCAAAGTGGCTGAGTTGCCCCTGCGTGAGGTGCGCTTGCCCCGTAGTGAGGGTGGTTCGGTTAGCATTGATAAAGCCGCAGCCGTCGCAGGTGATCCCTGCGGGGTTGGCGATGATGATATCGGCTTGACGGCCCGCAACCTCCAACATGCCATTGAGCAGCGAAGGATCGCGGCTATTCACCTCGTTAAGAATAACTTTTGCCTCCCCCTTGGCCAGCCACGGATTGGCGGCGACCTGCCCGGCAAGCTGGGTCTGACTGGTGGTACGGCCGTTATTGATAATCGCCCCACGATGCTCAATATCGAACTGGCTATACTTATTATGTGATACGCCAGCGCGGCTCGGCGCTTGAATATTGATTTGCTCGATACCGTTCGCCGTCTGCAAGACAGTCGCCTGCTGGTGTCCCGCTGCCTGCGGATCGGCAACCACCTTGGCCTGTACCGGAAAGCAAATAGCGCCTAGGGCGAATAGGGTTCCTAGGCTTAACCGAGTCAGGCTAAAAGCCTTCGAAGAGGGGATAAGGGGCGGCGCGGCGCAGGGTGCGGTAAGCGCAGAAGCCGAGACAGTAATATCGGCGACGACCATCGCCATCCCGCGGGCGTGGTTATAGACAATACGATAGCAATGTTTATTCATCCTTGAATCCTTAATAGTGCCAATTCACCGTGAAGCCGAGGGTAAAACGATCCGGCATAAACCCTTTTGGAGCCAATAGTGGCGTGCCGATAAAGGTATCGTAGCCAGTCGACCAGAGCTGTCCTCGAACGCCTACCACCCCGCCGGCGAGAGAACGTCCCAATTGCGGGGAGGTGCGTCGCCCGCTAAGCGATCCATAATCGACGCCCAGATAGAGTTGCTGTCCGCTAAGGGGGGTGGTCCAACTCCATTCGTTACGAACCAATAGCCCACGGTCAGCGCTAAGTGAGCGCTCGCCATTAAAACCACGCACCGTCCAGCGGCTGCCCAGCGAGAATTGCTCGGAGGGGGTTAACTTGGTTGCGGTAAATTGCTGTTGATACAGCAACTGGTAGCGGAACGGCTGGCTGGCGAGAGTAAAAGGGATTGTTAGATCGGCAGTAAGCTGAACGATACGGCTGAGTGCCGTTCCGTCATCGAAGGCCTCTTCGCTGGCCGCCAATGCACCGAACCACCGCGTTCCCTGCTGGTAGCTGATACCAAGATTCAGTATGGCACGATGGATAAACTGTTGATGTTGCAGCGTCGCTTTCCATGAGGTGGTTTTACGATGCTGGGCATCAATAGCCGTATCATCGATAAAATTCTTGGCTTCACGCAGTGCGATCTCTGCCGTCAAGCGAGTTTTATGCTCGGCCCCGCGATGAATAACCCGCCCCAGCTGCAACGCAATCTGCTGGCTTTGACCACGATAACGGTAATCAGCATTTAGCCCCGCAATGGTCTGCGTGTAGTCGTTATAACTGCCCGTCGCGCTAACCAGCCAGTAGCCATAAGGCAGCGAATACTGCCCGGTATAGTTATGCGTCCCCTTCCCTGCGCCGGGTAACAAGGATCTGCCAGCGTAAAGGTAAAGACTGTCGCTCAGTGTCAGGGGGTTATCGAGATAGAGTGTGGTTCCGCCCTGATAGCGACCCGTGCTACGCGTTCCTGAGTCATCGAGAGACAGTCCGAGTCGCCACTTGCGCGACTGCTGCCACGTCACGATAACATCGCTCTGCCCTGGCCGTTCGGTGGGCACGATCTCCATATTCGCTTGCACGGTCGGCAGACGCTGTAGATTTTCCAATCCCTGCTCCAAGGCGCGAAGGTCGAGCAGACTCCCCGCGTGCAGCGCAAAGGCGCTGCTAAGGGAGACGCCTTGAGCGGATTGCGCGGTGCCAGTTAGCTGACCAAGCTTACCCGCCACGATCATTAGCTGAAGATGCCGTTCGGTCAGATCCTGCTCTGGGGCGAGTACGCGCGTGGTCACATAGCCATGCTGCATCAGCCGATTCTGCAGGCGACGCATAAGAAGATTAATCCCTTCTCCTCCTAAGCAGTGTCCTACCGCCGTATTGGCGAGTGGCTGTAGAGTCAGCCAGCTCGGTAAAGTCTCCATCCCCATAAGGGTGACTTGATCGACCGGAAAACAGGGCGTTTCTTGCGGAAAGCCTGTGGGCAGAGGCTGGGAAGTGGGCAGCTTGAGATGAACGGCCTGTTGTTCTGGTGCTAAGCGCTGTTCTAACGCCCGCTGCTGGGCTTGCTGATGAATACGTTGCTGGTCATCGTCAGGGGGTGAAAAACTCGATACCTGCTGCCCTAGGCGCAGTGCATCGGGCTGCAATGGATAAGAAGAGGCTTCACTCTGAACTGGCGCACAGAGTAGACCTAATGCCACGATTAATCGGCAGCGGAGATAAATTGAGTGATAGGCCACGAGATTCCCTTTCGTGTTGAGCGCGCAACCATCCTGTTACACGTTTTATTGTTTACTACATCACTTCATCGATTCATCGATTCAGCATCACGATAACAAGGTCGCACGATCTAAATACAGGGCTATTTATCGAAAATAGAAACTTTACTCCTATTCCTTGTGCTTTATCACAATAAAGAGAAAGCGGTTATTGATTTCACTATTTGCTTATTAAGAATATAGATTGTTCTTTCGGTAATAATCCGTAAAACATGATAAGAGGATCTATTATTGGTTCTACCATCAGATTTTTAAGGCTAAGTTGGGAATTTATAACTGGGATTATTTCTGGGGGGGGTATTTTATTCAAAAACCCAGTGGTATGTCGATCCACTTATCCCCTTACTGACAGAGCATAACCCTTTTCACGAAAAAACTTACTCACTTCCCCTAACAACAAAGGGTTTCGCTGATATAAAACCTCCGCTAGGGCTATCGGCTAAGGCCGTAATGGCGTAATGGGGTAACGCAGTTACCACCCTATTACGCTGTAGAGAGGATTATCTGGATAATGACTCGCCTCATGCATACCTTATCGCTTACTACAGTTTACATCACTTATATTAAAAATCGGTAAGGGTGCTAATTAGCAATCCTACTATTATGAGAAGCGGAAAAAAACAGCACGCAAAATTAAAATAATCTCAGCATCAATAAGAGCAGCGAATAGCTATAGCTGATGATTAGTTAATTAAATGATTAGCATCTCGGCCATTATGGTAAATAACAGTAGTAATAAAAAAGGCTGACAAAAGTCAGCCTTTTTTTGGTCTTAAAATCAGTCGCTGCCAAATAGATCACGGGTATAGACTTTATCCCGCACATCTTGCAGCTCTTCCACCAGACGGTTAGCAATGATGATATCGCATTGCTGTTTTAATTGTTGCAGGTCGTGGGTCACCGGCGAATTAAAGAAGGTCTCTTCTTGTAATACTGGCTCGTAAACCATTACCTCGATACCCTTGGCTTTTAACCGCTTCATAATGCCTTGAATAGCGGATGCACGGAAGTTATCGGAACCTGCTTTCATCACTAGGCGGTAAATACCAACGCGTTTTGGTTGTTTTTTCAGGATACTTTCGGCAATAAAATCTTTACGTGTACGGTTGGCATCGACAATCGCATTAATAATATTATTCGGTACCTGCTCGTAGTTGGCACGCAGCTGTTTGGTATCTTTCGGTAAACAGTAGCCACCGTAGCCAAAGGAAGGGTTGTTGTAGTGATTGCCGATACGTGGATCGTGACTCACCCCTTCTATAATTTGACGCGCATCGAGGCCATGGTGTTCGGCATAGCTATCTAGCTCATTAAAATAGGCGATACGCAGGGCGAGATAGGTATTAGCGAAGAGTTTAATCGCTTCCGCTTCCGTATCATCAGTAAACAGCACTGGAATATCTTCTTTCTCTGCCCCTTCCGCTAAGAGCTGGGCAAATGTTTTTGCCGCGTCGCTTTGGCTGCCGACGACGATACGAGAAGGGTGTAAGTTATCGTACAGGGCCTTACCTTCGCGTAAGAACTCCGGCGAGAAAATAATATTGTCTACGCCCAGTTTCTCTTTCAAGCCGCGAGTGAATCCTACCGGAATGGTAGATTTGATAATGATGGTGGCCTGTGGATTGATGGCTAACACATCGTTTATAACCGATTCGACACTGCGCGTATTGAAGTAGTTTGACTCTACATCGTAATCTGTTGGCGTCGCCACGATAACGTAGTCAGCATCTTGATAAGCAAAATTCTTGTCGGTAGTTGCGGTAAAATTCAGGGTCTTATTAGCCAGGTAGAATTCAATCTCTTTATCCACGATCGGCGATTGTTTATTATTTAATTTTTCAACCTTCTGCTGGTCTATGTCTAACGCCACCACTTGATGATGTTGTGCAAGTAAAATGCCGTTCGAGAGACCAACATAACCAGTGCCAGCAATCGCAATCTTCATTACCTGATTTCCTGTATTTGGGGTCGAATAATTAGAATATTTAATTTTTTTAGGCGGATAGTATGCCTGTATTATTTATATTCTGCGAAAATAAATTACATAACCCGTTAATTTTCAGATTAAAAGAATATTTTTTGCCCTTCTCTCTACCTTGCTGCCACTAAGCGAAGAAGAAAAAATTGTTTAGAGCCTTTTATGCTGCACCGTCGGAGTAATCTCTTTTTTCAACGGGGGATCCCCATGCGAGAGTCTCTGAACTATAATTAAAAGCGATACATCCCTTATGGAGAATGAGAATGAAAAAATTAGTGATTCTTGCTTCAGCTTTGACCTTTTCTTTCGGCGCCTTCGCGGCGACCCAAACGAGTGAAGAGGCGCTAGCCACTGCGCATAAAGGGGCGGATACCGCGAAAGAGAAACTGCATGCCTCGCAAAATACCGGCGCCCAGCAGAAACTTAAAGCGAAGCACGCCGCCGAGGGTAAAGCGAATTCCACAGGCAGTAAAATTTCTGAAGGCTCACAAAAGGCCTGGCACAGCACTAAACAAGGTGCAGAGAAAGGCTGGGATAAGACCAAAGAAAGTGCGGAAGATCTGAAAAACGATATTTCACCCTAGTGTTTAGGGCCAAGGTCCTATCCTCGGATAGGACCTGCTCGGTTAAAGATCCAGTACCAGTACCTCGCTACGGCTACGCGAACAACATAAAGCAACTTGCTGCCGCTCCCCGCTCTTCTCCTGCTCACTCTGTACGGTATCGCGGTGGTCGACCTCTCCCGAGACGACATTGGTTAGGCAGGCACCACACATCCCCATCTCGCAAGAAAGCGGTATCGACACCCCTTGCTGTAACAAGACTTGGGCGATAGTTTGCTGCGCAGACACGGGCCACTGCTGACCGGTGGAGGCGAGAGTGATAATAAAGGTATCGTCGTCGGCCACTTCACGACAAGCCGTTGGCGGTTTAAAGGCTTCGGTATAAATAGACTCTGAAGACCAGCCAGCGGCCTGCGCGCACTCTCGCTGATGCTGCATAAATGCCTCGGGACCACAGAGGTAGATCAAGGTATCCGCCTCTGGCTTGGCGAGCTCAGGTGCCAGATGATGGCGAGGACTGTTCCCCTCTTCGCTCAGCCAGAGATGGCACTCTCCATATTGCCACGACGCAGAGAGCATCGATTGATAGGCCGCCTGCTGAGCGTGGCGGCAATAGTAGTGTAAGCTGAAGGCGATGCCCTGTTGCTCTAACTGTAATGCCATGGCATAGAGAGGGGTAATCCCAATCCCGGCGGCGATCAGCAGTACCCGCTTTGCGGGCCGCAGTGCAAACAGATTACGCGGGGGTGAAAGGGTAAGTCGATCGCCAGGTCGTAATTGTTGATGCACATAGCGCGAGCCCCCGCGCGAGGCCGCATCCTGTGCGACGCAGATCTCGTAGTGTCTACGATCGGTGGAGCATCCGGTGAGTGAATATTGGCGAACCAGCCCGGGCGCAAGGTGTACGTCGATATGCGCTCCCGCCTCCCATGCTGGTAACGGGGTAGCCGGTGAATCTGAGATAAAACGGACGGCTAGGTTGCCGGTCCCCTGCAAACACAAACTTTCTACGATGACCGATAACTGTTCCATCACGCACCTCACACCAAGAAGAAGTCGCCAAAGCCCATCTTTTTGAGCCCACGACGGTAAGCAATCGAGCTACGATCGGCAGGGATATGCGCCTCGAGACTCAGATCGAGCGGCAACCGCTCCGGCATCTGAGTTTCCACCATTAAGCGATCCTCCTCGAAGACCCGTTGGTTGAAGGCATAGACATCTTCTACCGGAATATCGAGATCGAAGTTACGCGCAATCGGCGCAAACATCCGCGTTTTACGGGCCGATACCGGCGAGGCGGCATTCATGATCACTAAGCGGGCCTCCCCCGGAAAATGAATGGTCAGCGTGGCGGTGAAAGGGAGATGCATTTCGAAATGGCGTAACCATTTAAAGCCCTCTGGCGCGCGAAATTCGCTACTGGCCGGATAATTACCGACGGTACTCCAGTAATCGGCCTCGAAACCGTATTCTCGTTCTACCGCTTGATAGTCAGGGACCTGTTGGTTATTGGCGTCGGCAAAGGTCTCGGTATGGATCCAGGCGAAATGGGCGACATCGAGGAAGCCTTCGACTTGTCGACCGGCAAAGCCATTGACCTCGAAGCCTGGGCAGTTGATCTGCTGAAAACCCGCCGTTTGCCAGTGGGGCATCACGGGTAGTTTAGCCGGCCGCTCGCTATCTGGCGCTAGGCAGACCCAAATCAGGCCATAACGCTCTTCCACCGCAAATGTCGAGAGATTAAGTTTGGCCGGAATGGGCTGACCGGGACTCGATGGGATACGATTACACTTTCCCCCCTCGCCGAAGCGCAGGCCGTGATAAGGGCAGACGATACCGGCTTCATCATGAAAGCCCAAGGTTAAGGGAACCCCGCGATGAGGACAGACATCTCGTGCCGCGACCACCTCTCCGCCAATACGGTATAGCACCAGCTGTTCGTCGAGGAGAACTGCTTTGACCGGTGCGCCGGCAATATCCATCGCTCGTGCAACCGGATGCCATTGTGCGGCCAGTTTTAACCAATCGTCTGGCTCGAAAGTACAGTGTGCGGGAGGGGTGACTTTGCTCATAATCAATTCCTTACTCGTACGGAAAGCTGTTTTTGTTATGTCATTAGTGATAAACCTTTTAGCTGTTCTAATCCATCAGCAAGAATTCAGCCCAGTGTTGCAAAAAAGAGAACAGTAACCATGAGTCCATTTTCACGCTTTGCCCTCTATTATCTCGCCGTGGTGCGTCATGGCAGTCTGCGTAAGGCCGCTGAGCAGTTACATATCTCTGCCTCGGCCATTAATCGGCAGATTTTGCAGGCAGAGGAATCGTTAGGCACGCCCCTCTTCGAACGACTTACCGAGGGGCTACGGATGACGACGGCAGGCGAACTGCTCTATGCCGACTTACTGCGTTGGCAACGAGAGTTTGAGGTCACTAAGCAGCGTTTCGACGAGATCCAAGGCTTACAGCGCGGTAAGGTGAAAATCGGCTTGGTACAAGCGCTTAATCAAGGGGAGATCGCCGATTGCCTAGCGCATCTGACCGAGCTCTATCCAAAGCTGACCTTGGAGGTCGTGATCGATAGCAGCCAAGCCATCGGCGAGCAACTGCGGGCGGCGAACCTTGATGTCGGGTTACTGCTCGATCCTGGTGAGATCGCCGGTTTAGAGGTAAGGAGTTTTTGCGAGCTAGAGGTGGGGGTTGCCCTATCGCCACAGCACCCCTTAGCTAACGAGAAAAGCCTGCGGGTCAGCGATCTGCATGCGCAGCGACATATTCTGCCGGGCGAGGACTTGGTCGTTCATGGTAGGGTTATCGCGCTTTATCAGCGCGCAGCACTGTCTGTAGAGAATGCGATAGTGTGCAACGATATTGCGCTAATACGCCGCTTTGTAATGAAAAATAGTGGTGTCGCGATGCTAAGCCGAATCGATGTGCAGTACGACGTGGAACAGAATAATTTAGTCTTTATCCCTTTACATAATAACCCAGCCACTCCCTTAACCTTAGCCTTATGTGTCGCCCCGACCCGTCAACTCTCCCGCGCCGCACAGCGGGTGATTCAACAATTAAGCGAAAGCATCGAGGTGATTGCAGGGAAAGGCACACCCCAGCGCTAGGCTAAATAAGATGAGTAGCTAGGGTCTTGGTTATAGAGCCATTGATCCGCGGTAAGGTGTATAAAGAGCGTGACTGCACAATGGTAACTAAGCCATTTTTGGCCAGAAAATATTATGGATTGTGGCCCAAAGTCGTTTTAGAGCGATTAGCCGAGGAGAATGAGTGGGTTTTAGGTAATCTTCACTAAGTCATTCAATATTGTTAAATCGTGGTTCCGGCAGTAAAGGCGGGGTCGAATCTTCGTAACCTATCCAGTTCTGCCACTGCTCATGGATTCGTAATTCGATAAGAGCTATTTCGCGATCAGTCGCTTTAAGTCCTCGAAGGGTGCCCTCACGCCAATATGCGTAGGTCGCCTGTGAAGATGCCTCGATGAGTCTGTCCCATGCTTGGTTTTCTTTTTCAAAGGCCCCAAGAGCCTGATTATTTTTCTCTGCTGAGAGTCGGCTACGCGCTACGCTTACATATTTTTTTTCGACCGACTTCACCGCATCAAGTTTGGTACTTATACAATTATTCATATCAATTGTTGTTTGCTGAGGGTTATCGGGGCACGAAATAGCAAAGGTCTGGACATTCCCCGTCATAATACTGCTGGGTAGAGGCTCCGCTGCCAAGCAACTAACTGTAGAGACGAGTAAGACTGCTATAGAAATTAGTCGGAAATTGAGCTGTATCATTATTTAACTCATCAGTCGTTATAAATAGTTAAGTTTATCGCTTCTAAAACTTTTATAAGCGATTAAGTATAAACCGTGAAATCAGCCATATTTCCCATAATAGCGCCTGAACCGATTAGAGCACCATAGAGAGTAATACCAGTATTAGTAACAATACGTATATTCGAGCATGCCATTTATCATTGATAGCGGGGATATAACGCTGGCTAACAAAAATACCTATTAGCCCGAAAGCGACCAGAACCAAAAGTATTTTTAAGTTAATGAATCCCATAAAGGTATCACCAGGCACTTTCCCCCATCCACTGAGCGTGTAGGCTAATGTCCCGCATAGGGCAACGGGAAAGGATAAAGGGTTGGCACTACTGACACACTCTTGCATCTTATAACCATGCTTACGTAATAGTGGAACAGTCATAACACTGCCCCCTACCCCTAATAAGGCAGCAATCCCCCCAATTGTTAGCCCTCCACCTATAGTGGTCAGAGAAGATAACTGCCGTTTATCAGTATTGATGAAAAAATTTTTACTATAAATACAGTCTAGGATAGTGACTATCATATAAAGAATGAAAAGGATCCGTATTAAGGACTCGCTTAAAAAGTTTGATATCAACGATCCCAGAATGGCACCGGCAGCGATAAACCAAAATAATGGGAAGATGGTAGATAGTGATAGCTTACCGACCTTAAAATTTTTATAACTCGCCCATCCAGCGTTAAAGACCATTACCGCTGTAGAGGTTGCCACAGCAATATGCAGAGCATTATTTTCTAAAGTTGGCTGGCGTAAGAGCAGTTGATACACGAACGGTACCACTACAAAGCCACCACCGAAACCGAACAGTACTGTCGTGATACCCGTCGTAAAACCAACGCAAGCTATAATCAACATATCAGTCAAAACATACCCTCTCAAAAAGGATCCTATGTTTTAAACAGCATATTGCTCTAGAGATGAAAAGATAGCTTTTTTGTTAAATTTTTCTTTATTCACTCTAGCAGGGCTTTTATACCTCTACGGCAAATCGTCCGTGCCTCTAACCAGCAAAAATCGACGCCTTTGGGGCTTACCGTGGGATAAGATGATCAAATACCGCCTAGCTGCCGAGGAAAGAACCTTATTGACTCGGCTGCGCGATAATATACTGATAGAGCCGCTGCAGATCGTTGGTATCTTTAGCATTTAGCGGGATCTGCTGCTGGGCCAGATGCAAGATCAACACCCCCTCCGCCGTGAGGTGGTAGCGTTTAATCTGTGACCAACGAATAAGCTGCCCCTTGATCACTATCCCCTCGGCATTAACGTGCGCTGCGGGTTGGCGTATCCAGCCATACCAGAGCGTCAGTAAAATTAAACCTAGTAATAAGCCGCTGGTAAGGTACTCCTCCTGTCGCAGTAGCTGCTGAATAAAGACGATCAGCAGCAGTACCGTCATTATCCCCAGATCCTTACGTGAAACTCGACGAAGCGGAATCGACCACTGAGTGGGCGGCAAGCGTAAAGGTCTTAGCCACTCGCTATAGACCGCCAAGGCTAAGCAGAGGCTAACGATGATGATAAGCGCAATAGTCTGTATGGTCATATGGCCCCGCAATACTTCGCCTCAGCACCGCGTACTGAGGCATAAGGTTAAACACCCAGTAGTCCAGACCAGTAGCCAAGAATACCGATGATAAAGAAGCCCATGATGATCCACAGCGCATTCACCTTATTACGTAATAACCACATGCAGCCGAAGGTGAGTAAGAGTGGAACCAGTCCGGGCATCAGCTGATCGAGGATATTCTGCACAGTGGTAACGGTCTCGCCACCCGTTGCATCGGGGACTCTCGAGACGACTAGCGGAATATTGACATGGGTCCATTTATTGACCAACGCTCCCAATACAAATAGCCCGAGAATCGACGCCCCTTCGGTGAGTTTCTGCAGGAAGCCGCCGCCCATATCTTTAACGATATCGATGCCCTTGCGGTAGCCATAGGCGATGCCGTAATAGCGGGTGAGTAGGCGTACCGCATTGAACAACACAAAGAATAGGATTGGCCCCAGCAGGCTACCGCTCATGGCGATCCCGGCGCCTAATGCGGCAAAGACTGGCCGGACGGTGCCCCAGTAGATGGGGTCACCGACGCCAGCCAAGGGCCCCATCAAACCAACCTTAATACCGTTGATTGCACCATCGTCGATCGGCGCACCATTGGCTCGCTGCTCTTCCATCGCGAGCGTAACGCCTAAGATCGGTGCGGCGACGTAGGGATGGGTGTTGAAAAACTCAAGATGACGCTTAATTGCCTGACGTCTGGCGTCATTATTTTCAGGGTAAAGCCGTTTTATCGCCGGGATCATCGAGAAGCAGAATCCCAGAGCCTGCATACGCTCGAAGTTCCAGGATCCTTGGAACAGATTGGAGCGAATAAAGACGCCACGAATATCACTTTTCGTCAGTTTTTTTTCGGTTAGCTGCGTGTTATCGACCATGAGGTTATCCCTAATCTAATTCGTTATCGAGATCCTGCGACGCTGCCGCGGGACGGGAAGTGGCTGCTGAACGATTATATTTAGGGCTCAGCTGGATATAGAGTATTGCCATAACGGTCCCTATCACGCCTAAGGCCACTAAGTTGAAGTTAGTAAATGCCGCGGTCACGAAGCCAAGGTAGAAGAACGGCATCAGATAACCGGCACGCATCATGTTGATCACCATGGCATAGCCCACCACCACGATCATCCCCCCGGCAATATTCAGCCCGTTGGTCACCACGGCGGGGATATTACTTAATAGCTGCTGAACCTCGCTGGTTCCTACCGAGATGGCGACGATCAATGCAGGGATGGCAATACGCATCGCTTGCAGGAATAACGCCGAGACATGGATCCAAGAGAGTGAGGTTAAATGGCCGTTATTCGCGGCGCGGTCTGCGGCATGTTGAAAGCCGACGGTGAGGGTACGAACGATGATAGTAAAGACCTGACCGGCTGCAGCCAGAGGAATGGCGAGGGCGATACCGGCCCCGATGCTCTGCTGTCCGGCGATAACTAAAATGGTCGAGATAATCGAGGCGAGTGCCGCATCCGGTGCCACCGCGGCACCAATATTCATCCACCCCAGCGCGATCATTTCCAGCGTCCCGCCGATGATGATCCCCGATTTAATATCGCCAAGCACTAGACCGATTAGGGTACAGGCCACTAACGGACGGTGAAACTGAAATTCATCGAGAATAGATTCCATTCCGGCAATACAAGCAACGATAAATACTAGGACAATCTGCAGCGTGCTGATCTCCATTGACCTTCTCCTCTAGACGAGTAAATAGTTGGCAAGTCGCGTTAACACCGCTATGCCGAGACTTTGTTAAGCAGGTCGATCATCCCTAGTCGTGTATCGGAAGAGACTTTACGCACCTCAAGCTCGATACCTTTCGCTGCCAGTTGCGTAAAGGCATCGATATCCTGTTGATCGACAGAAACAGCATTGGTGACCATGGTTTTACCTTGACGATAGGCCATGCCACCGATATTGACTGTCTGGATCGTCATCCCCCCTTCGACCACGCGTAACACATCGCTGGGATTGGTAAACAACAGCATCACCCTCTCACCGGCATAGTTGGGATTGGCGTAGACGCGCAGCATCTTCGCGACATCCACCACATGGGCAGTTACACCGGGAGGAGCCACCTGCTTGAGCAGGGTTTTGCGCACCTCATCGGCTGCCACCTCATCGCTGACTACAATAATCCGCGTAACCCGCGTCTCTTTAGTCCAGCGCGTGGCGACTTGACCGTGAATCAGTCGATCGTCGATACGGACTAGACCGAGTTGCATCACCCCCTGCTTTGAAGGTAGCGGCGCGCTAACTGGCGGCACAGGCGCAGCGGTCGCGGGTTCGGCAACGGATGACGAGGGATGTTGGTAGGCTTTAACCCCTTCCCTTCCAGCTTCTAAGCCGATGTCGACCAGCTGTTCAAGGCTGGGGTCGTCATCGCGGGCCATTAAGGTTTCAATTAACATGGGGATATTAACGCCGGCTACTACCCGGTAATCGCTATGCTCGCTGGCTAGGCGGGTGGCGGCGTTGAATGGGCTTCCCCCCCAAGTATCGGTAAGAAAGATCACGCCTTGGCTAGTGGTTAAACTGACTAGTTGACGAGTGTATTTATCGATCAGTGTCTCCGTGTTTTCGCCGGGAATAAAATCGATATAACCGACATTGTCTTGTTCACCTAATAACATTTCCGTTGTTTTAAGCAACTGCTCGGCTGCTCGTCCGTGCGTTGCGATGATAATTGCTATCGTCAAGAGACCCCCTATTCTGTAGCCAGTTTATCGGTCAGTGGGGAAAGGATTGAGAAATCCTAACGCCGAGAAAACCTAAGCAGTGTATGCACTAATTAAGGGTAAATATGTGATTTAAAGCATCTATTCCTTCATAGACTCAGTCAGGTCGAACCATATATTTGTGGTCGATCACATTTAGAGGCCATCAACGCGATTCATTCAGCAACAAACCTATCGAACGGCGTAATAGTGATTGGCGCGTGGCGTGATCCGACCGTGGTTAACGCGATCTGCCCCTTACCGCTGATCGCAAAGGATCCTTGATCGGCCGGGATAAAGACCGATTCACCGAGCGATAGCCTTAAGGCTTGCTGCGCCGTACGCAAATGAAGCTCACCCTCTAAGCACAGCAGCAGTTGCGGTAAACCTTGGGTCAACATGCTACAGGCCGAGGTAATGGCGATGATTGATAGGCTAAAGTCGGTCTCAGGAACTTGGTAATGGTACTGGTTAGCGCTAATTACGGGAGCTAAAAGCAGCTGTTCAGCCTTCTCTTCCCGAAACTGGACATTCGCCACCAATTCATCGATATCAATATGTTTAGCCGTCAGCCCTGCCCGCAGCACATTATCGGAATTGGCCATAACCTCCATTCCGACCCCCTGCAGATAGGTATGGGGGGTACCGGCTGGCAGATAGAGTGCTTCTCCCGGCTGTAGCTCGATAATGTTGAGGAATAAAGGCATTAACAACCCAAGGTCAGCGGGCCACAGCTTCGCCATCATTAATATGGTCTGCCCTATCGGCTTCTCTTGCTGTTCTATGCTCTGTAGTAGACGTGTTAAGACTTGCTGTTTTTCATCTTCTACGAGACGCAGACAAGTACTAAACAGCTGTTGCAGTGAGTCACTGGTTGGATTGTCGATAAATGCCATAACCGCAGGATGATGCCAATTGAGAAGCTGAAAGGCTTTAGCGATCTCGTCGAAAGGTTTGAAGCCCTTTAGCGCCTTGAAAGGGGTTAATGCGTAGATAATCTCCGGCTTAGGATTGGCATCACGATAGTTGCGAGTCGGATCATCCGGCGGGATCCCTGCCTTATTTTCACGGCTAAATCCCTGCTGGGCGGCGTGTCGGCTAGGATGAACTTGAATCGATAAGGGTTGGTCTGCGGCCAACAGTTTGACCAAGAAAGGCAGTTGTTGAAAGGTTTGATTGGTGGCTTGTCCAAGCATCGAGAATGGATGCGCCGCAATTTCAGCTTCTAGGCTTTGCCAATCGCCGCGAGTAAAGATCCGTGAACTGGCACTAGGATGCGCCCCCATCCAGACTTCAGCCATCGGTAACTGCTCAGGGTTACTGAAGCCGAAAATCTCGGGCAGCGCGCTTATTGAGCCCCAGGCATAGTGCTGTACGCAATTTTGCAGTTTATACATGGCGAGCCGTCCGGATAACGGGTTGCTTGGCAATATAATTGATGGCTAATAAAACAAGAGATATTTCGGTAGAATAGTGAACGGTTCGCAATGCTAGGCAGTCTTCGAGATAAGCTTTTTTTCGATTATCGAATAACACGACTTCTCCCCTTATGATTTCCGTTTCTAGGCACTGGTGAGTGCCGTCCAGATAGTTTCAACATTGCTACAGCACTAAGCGGGTCGAAACTGTGAACTAGTGCCTATTTATCAATTAACGAGGATTTCTCTAGTCAAAATATAATCTCAGTCACAATTTGAGATGGCAGTAGTGGATTGTCTGACTTTTCACAAAATGTGATCGATTAAGTCGCCAGGGGAACTTGGATCGTGTTTATTTTAACTTTATCCAAGATTAATTAAGGCTAGGTTTCATCACCGAAATAATAATAAGTGTCACGAGAGTAGTTCTATAAATTATTCCAACTTTTTTTCTTACAGATAACTCTTTATCCTTGGGGTAAGTAATTACCTCGCTCAAACGTTAAGCATAACTATGGCGCTCTATGGGAAATTTATTATGGACGATAGCGTTACGGCTCCCTACTACTCTCCATTGGTCTTTCCAGGTGTCGGGACATTCCTCGCTTTCTCGGGTAACGGTGCTTATCGAAACAGAGGGGCATGTGGGAGAATTGCGGGGCATGGGCCTATCCCTTCGGGGAAGTACTGGATTGTCGATAGGCCTCAAGGCGGTGTGAAATCCAAGCTTTATGCTGAAGCCCTAGATATTTATAACCAATTAGTCCATGGTGCACAATTCAACCATACTGACTGGTTTGCACTGTGGCGAGATGATGGAGCAATCGACGATTTCACATGGATTGAAGGTGTGAAGCGAAGTCACTTTCGTTTACATCCGGGGACCTTATCCGCAGGCTGTATCACGGTAGTGCACAATAGCGATTTCGCTAGACTTCGTAGCGCCCTATTAATAACACCATTAATAACTATCCCTAATAAAAACAGCGTAAAAGCCTACGGTGCGATCGAGGTAATTTCCTATGGAAAAAAATGCGTTTAGCTTTATAGTGAAAAGTGTTTATTTGCTGGCGACTATATTCTTTGTCGCCGTAACTATCACTCGTAGCAGTAGTTTTTCCAGTATAATTAATACGTTAATAATAGAAAATATTGACCCAGCTAGCGCGCAGCAATTCGCCTATTATCTTATCGGCGAAGAGTACCCAGAGCCCTACGAATTACTCGCTTTTAATTGCGAAATATTTTTTATAAGTATCTTTGGCATACTCCTCTTTTGTACAATAACCATCATAATTAAAGTTAGTATTTCGCCCATCTCTTTAATAAAAATGGTTACTACGGGATTTCACTATTTTTTTAACGTCTGTAAGAAATTTTTCTCTTTTATCCTCTTAATCTGGCTGACTTTCAGGCTGCTACCCTACGACAACATCCTAAGCGCTAACTTAACTCTCTCACCCACTATTCTCGGGGTAATCGTCGTTTTTCACGTTAGTGCTGCTCTTTTTTTATACGTTTTAATGCAGAAAATAACTAAACTAAACAGGAGAATCTAATATGCCTATTTCCCCCTATATGTGGCTAAAAGATGATGGCGGTGCTGATATCAAAGGATCTGTTGATGTACAAGATAGAGAGGGCAGTATCGAGATCATTGGTTTCAGTCATGGGTTAAACTTACCTGTCGATAATTCGACTGGCAAGATCACTGGGTCGAGATCTCACTCCCCCTTAATGATTGAAAAGGAATTTGACAGTTCTACACCCTATCTTTATAAAGCGGTAGCAACCGGACAGACACTTAAAAGCGCAGAGATAAGGTTTTATCAAATAGATTACTCTGGGCAAGAAGTATGTTATTTCATCATAACGCTTGAAGACGTAAAAATAACCGGCGTTAACCCCGTAATGCCGAATACAAAGCTAATGGGAGATACGAGAATAAACCATATGGAATCCGTGTCACTGCTATACAGCAAAATAACTTGGCACTATGTCGATGGCAATATCAAGTACACTTACGACTGCAACGTAAAGAGTTAGTTATTTTATGATGCGGATTGAGAAATTACCGGGCGATGGCGCTGTAGGGAGATACGATGAGGATTAATAGAAGATAGCGCGGGCTGGATAACTACACTTTCGACAATGCGCGGCACCTAGCAGCGCATTTAATAACCACCTATCTTGGTATGACTTAGTCAAATAGCGAGCGCTCAATAATGATCGGATCCGCGATTGAACATTCTTGATCTGAAATTATCGTACTGACGATAAAGTGTTACTGACCCGTCCTTGGCGCAACGAGGCCACAGTAATTAATAAAATTTGACTATAGAGTTCACCAACATTTTTGGAAGATAAAAGTGGGTGTGTGCCGCTAAGCTTCTATTGCGACAACAGTTCGACCTTTGGTAAAGATTGCGGCTCGAAACCCGCGTCACGTAGCTTGGCTAGCGTAATTTGTGCTGCCCAAGCTTACGGAGTCGCACAATAGTCAATATTCGACGCTGCATAAGTGGTTGAGAAAAAAACTTAGGTAGAACATGCCAGAGAGTAATGCTTTCATTTTGTTACCCTAAGGAGCCTCGATAAATTGTTGATTATGGGATAAACGCCCCGTCGATTGCTGATAAATCCATGGCATGGCTTACCTCCTAATAAGTAAGCTGGGCAGCATAGAAGATCCAGAAAGAAAGTAATATCGGCGTAATACAAGAGAAGAGAGAGGTGTTGGAGGGAGTCTGAAGGAGACCACCCGTAGGTGGTCTTGAAAGCTTAATCTAAACGCGATAACACCGTCGATAACGATTGGCGCCATGGCGATGCCGTGGTGAACTCACCAATCTTAGCGGTAGACATTACCGAGTAAGCTGGGCGCTTGGCAGGCGTTGGGAAGTCAGCTGTGGTAATAGCATTTACCTTTGGCTGAGCCGCCAATTTACCCTGCTGCTCGGCCTGCTGGAAAATAGCTGAAGCAAATTCCGCCCAGGTAACTTGCTCATCACCACAATAGTGATAGATACCGCCCGCTGCGTTGTTATCGAGTACGGAGAGAATCGCCTTAGCAATATCCCCCGCATAGGTTGGGCAACCTAGCTGGTCGCCAACAATCCCCAGTTCTGGACGATCTTTAGCGAGACGCAGCATAGTTTTGACGAAGTTATTACCATATTCGCTAAACACCCATGCGGTACGAATAATGATCGCTTCATGTAAAATACTCTGCACCAATAATTCACCGGCCAATTTAGTCTTGCCGTACACCCCTAAAGGATACACCGCATCCGCTTCGGTATAAGGCTGTGAGCCATTACCTTCGAAGACATAGTCAGTCGAGACATGAACGAACTTAGCACCAACTTTCTTTGCCGCACTGGCTAAGTAGGCAGGCGCATAGGTATTTACCGCTGCTGCTTGTTCTGGCTCTGACTCTGCTTTATCGACCGCAGTATAGGCCGCAGCATTAATGATAATGCTAGGTTGAAACTGTTCAACTTTGGCATTAACTGCTGCTTGGTGACTAATATCAAGCTCAGCGGAACCCAGTGCGAGTACTTCAGCAGTATTTGGTAAGATATCTTGTAGACAACGGCCAAGCTGGCCGTTAGCGCCTGTGAGGAGAATTTTCATGGGTTAAAATTTCTTATTATGAAAAATGTACATGCGAGACTTAAATCAGATTATCTAACATTGACTGTAAACACTGGCATTTCAGAAGAGTTATCTATCGTTTCCAGATACTTATTAGCCATATCCAAAGCTTCAGCTATGGTCACGTCCATATCAAGATAGCGATAAGTACCCAACCGCCCGGCGAAACTCATATTTTTCTCTTTCTCTGCTAAATCGAGATACTTGTTTAATAATTCCATTTCACCCATCTGACGAATTGGATAATAAGGAATATCTTCAGCGGTACATGCGCGACTAAATTCACGATAACAAACTGAGTCTGAATGCTCTTCCCAAGGAGCGAAGTATTTATGTTCAGTAATACGAGTATATGGAACCTTTTCTTCTCCATAGTTCATTACCGCTGTGCCTTGATAATCACCTTGCGAATAAAATTTTTCGAAGTCTAAAGTTCTATACCCTAAACGACCATACTTATAATCATACCAAGAGTCGATTGGACCAGTGAAGAAAAGGTGATCAATACCTTCCCGATCTTCATCTTGATATGTATGTCCTAACTCAACTTTAATATTTGGATGGTCAAGAATATTCTCAACTATAGGGGTATAGCCTTCTTTAGGCATTCCCTGATATTTATGGCTGAAGTAGTTATCATCATAATTAAAACGAACTGGTAAGCGTTTGAGAATTGAAGCTGGTAATTCTGCTGGTGACATACCCCATTGCTTGATTGTGTAGCCTTTAAAAAAGGCCTCATACAATTCTTGTCCCACAAAACGTAACGCCTGTTCTTCAAAAGTTTCGGGGGCTTCAATAGTTTGATCGCTTTTGCTTTCTATTAAGGCTCTTGCTTCTGCAGGCGAACACGTTTTTTTAAAAAACTGGTTGATCGTGTGTAAATTTATAGGTAATGAGAAGACTTGTCCATTCACTGTAGTTTTCACACGATTGATATAAGGCATCATTTCAGCGAATCGGTTTATATAATCCCAAACTTGCTGATTATCTGTATGAAAAATATGCGGCCCGTAAATATGAACCATTACATTTGTTTTATCGTCTCGCTCGCTATAGCAGTTACCCGCAACATGTGAACGACTATCGATGATACGAACTTTATGCCCTTTTTCAGCAAGCTCTCTACCAATAACGGCGCCAGTAAAGCCAGCACCGACAATGAGAATTTTTTTTTCTAGCATTTTGATATAATCCTACTTCAGTTAAAATTAATAATTAAGTTTTCAGCATAAGCTATTTAAAGAACAACCTTCTGAATCTTTAGAAGAAAGCATTGGCTTAAACTGTATTGGCCACTCGATACCCAATTCAGGATCATTCCAAGCTAAACATCCTTCAGAACCAGGGGTATAATAGTCAGTACATTTATATTCAAAATCTGCAATATCCGATAACACAACAAAACCATGCGCTAAACCAGGTGGGATCCAGAATTGGGTCTTATTTTCTTCGGAAAGAATAACGCCTGCCCACTGACCGAATGTTGGTGAGTCTTTACGAATATCGACGGCAACGTCAAACACTTCACCACGTACGCAGCGTACTAACTTACCCTGTGGATTCTTAGTCTGAAAATGCAATCCGCGAAGGACGCCCTTTGAAGAACGTGAATGGTTATCTTGCACGAAGTCCAAATCGATGTTAAGCGCTTGTTTATAGCGATTGGCTTCAAAGGTTTCTAAAAAGAAGCCTCGTTCGTCACCGAATACCTTTGGTTGGATAATTTTAACATCGGCGATTTTAGTATCGATAATTTGCATTTATTCAGCATCCACTAGACGTTGTAAATATTGACCATAACCAGTTTTAGCCAGTAACTTGGCTTGCGAGGCGACTTGTTCTTTAGTTAACCAGCCCTTTTTGTAGGCAATTTCTTCTAGGCAGGCAACCTTATAGCCTTGGCGTTTTTCGATGGTATGGATAAACTGTGAAGCCTCTAACAGACTATCGTGAGTTCCTGTGTCTAACCAAGCAAAGCCGCGTCCAAGCTTTTCAACGTGTAGGCTATTCTTTTCCAGATACATCTCGTTAAGAGTAGTTATTTCAAGTTCACCACGATGCGAGGGTTTAACCTGCTTAGCCATCTCGACGACATCTTTGTCATAGAAGTAAAGACCGGTTACAGCCCAATTAGATTTAGGCTGCTCTGGTTTTTCTTCTAGCGAAATCGCGCGATTGTTTTCATCGAACTCGACTACGCCGAAACGTTCAGGATCAAGAACTTGATAGCCGAATACTGTAGCACCTTCGCTACGCTGCACTACGTTCTCAAGTTTCTTACCGAAACTTTCACCGAAGTAGATGTTGTCGCCAAGTACTAACGCACAGCTATCACCGTTAATAAAATCTTCGCCAATAATAAATGCTTGAGCTAAGCCATCTGGGCTGGGTTGTATAGCGTAGCTAAATTTAACACCCAATTGGCTACCATCGCCTAATAAGCGTTTAAAGCCTGGCATATCTTCTGGAGTTGAGATAATTAAAATTTCACGGATCCCCGCCATCATTAGAACGGAGATCGGGTAGAACACCATAGGTTTATCGTAGATTGGCATTAACTGCTTCGATACACCTTGGGTGATAGGATATAAACGGGTCCCGGAGCCACCGGCTAATACAATACCTTTCATTATTAATAAATTCCTAAATTAGATTGAGCCTAAACGTTCGCCAGCATAAGAACCATCAAGTACGCGCTGCCACCAAGTTTCATTGTTTAAATACCATTCTACGGTTTTACGGATCCCCGTTTCAAAGGTCTCGGCTGGTGTCCAATCTAATTCCTTGGCAATCTTACTTGCGTCGATGGCATAACGAACATCGTGGCCTGGGCGATCTTTTACGTAAGTAATTAGATCAGCATAGTGATTCAAACCACTTGGTTTATTGGGTACCAGCTCTTCAAGTAATTGGCAGATAGTTTTCACTACGTCGATATTCTTACGCTCGTTATGGCCACCGATATTGTAGGTTTCACCCACTACTCCTTCTGTCACGACTTTATACAGTGCACGGGCATGATCTTCTACATATAACCAGTCACGAATTTGTGAACCATCACCGTAGACTGGAAGTGACTTACCCGATAAGGCATTAAGAATAATTAGCGGAATCAATTTCTCTGGGAAATGGTAAGGACCATAGTTATTCGAACAGTTAGTAACAATCGTAGGTAAGCCGTAGGTACGCTGCCAGGCACGTACTAAATGATCGCTTGATGCCTTCGAGGCAGAGTAAGGGCTACTCGGTGCATAAGGGGTAGTTTCGGTGAAAAGATCATCAGTGCCATGCAGATCACCATATACTTCATCGGTAGAGATATGATGGAAACGAAAAGCTTGTTTCTTATCGGCTTCGAGGCCGTTCCAGTAGTTACGGGCTGCTTCTAATAATGTATAGGTACCAACGATATTGGTTTCGATAAATGCTGCTGGACCATCGATTGAACGGTCAACATGACTTTCGGCGGCTAAATGCATAATAGCATCGGGTTGATATTGGGTGAATACACGATCCAGCTCAGCACGATCACAGATATCGACTTTTTCAAAATGATAACGGCTATCTTGATAAACTGCATTTAACGATTCTAGATTACCCGCATAGGTTAAGCTATCGATGACTATCGCATCATCATTCGTATTTTCAATAATATTACGTACAACTGCTGAACCGATAAATCCTGCTCCGCCGGAAATAAAAATCTTCATATCCACTCCAAATCAATTAATAAATTTATTAAAATCATTAAACAATATACTTTTTGAGAAAACATCAGCAGCCTCCATAGAGCCAATATAATTTATATGCTGACCATCCCACGAATAGGGGAAGTTTCCGTAGGCATACTGTGACGATTTAAACAAAGCTCCCCTACTGATTATAAAAATATTTTTATTACCTTCAGTCTCAGAATCCAGTTCTTTATCTATTACTAATTGATTACAATGCAAAGGATTATTTAAATAAGATGATAGTTCAAAATTGGAATTAAGCCATACACTTTGTTCATATAACCTCCCAATATTAACATCGAATGAATATGGTTCTGGCATTACAATGACTTTTCTATTTTTGGATATAGATTTAAGTGAATCTAAAAACCCAATTCTGAACTCATCCTTATTTAATACTCTAGACCACTGGCCACCCAAAACAATAAGACTGTAAGATGAAAATTTTTTCCGAAAAAACTCTCTATTAAATAGGCACTGTTTATAGGCTATAGAATCTTTCCGACCGTTAAAATCTCTCCCAAAGCTAGGATAACACCAATTAGTAGTTACAACCTGGATATTCAGGTTAAGTTTTACCCCAATTTCCCTCCAAAAAGGAATATATTGCCCAGCAAAAGAATCACCAAATAAAAGTACTTTTTTAGCATTTGGTAAACTTGATCCTATGTGACAATCTAAACCAGCCGCACCGAAAGGAAGGTTATGAATTGTATCTATACTATAAAAACAATTCCCATTTTCAGGAAGTGGCAACTCCATTTTTGAAGATACAACAGTGTAATTTCTGTGGTTTATAAATAAACCTGAAATCATTTTATTTCCAGTAGAATGGAAAAGTAAGTAGAATAAAGCTATAAACATAACAATGATTAAGCTAGACATAGCCTTGCTTAATTTTTTTAGATAAGAAGACAATAGCACTTCTACGGCTTTAAAACTTATATATCCTATCAAGAAAGATAAAAAAACAAAAAAAAGTGAAATATTTTTACTAGTGATATTAAAACACTTCATAATAACATAAAGTGGCCAATGCCAAAGATATATCGAATATGAAGATAAACCAATTAACTGTAAGAAGCCGTTTTTAAGAATGGAATTCTGATAGTTATAAAGTAAGATGATAGATGTGAGCAAGCATGGTAACAATGCATTATAAGAAGGCCACGGGGTTGATTCATTAAATAAAAAACATGAAATAACTAATAGAAAAACAAATATATGATAAAGAAATTTTGATTTAGGTTTGACAGTACTAAATTTGAATGGTGATAAATATACAAGTCCTCCTAAAACCATCTCCCAGGCCCTAGTCGGAATCATAAAATATGAAAAAACCGGGTATTTTAAATATAGAACAGATGAAAGAGATAAAGAAATAATGAAAATTAATAACAGAATATAAATAGTAAAGCGACGATATTTGTTTGCAAAGTAAAAAACAAAAGGGTATAACAAATAAAATTGCCATTCTGTAGATAATGACCAAGTGTGTAATAAAACATTATACTTTGAATTACTTGAAAAGTAACTTAATCCTTCATTCATATATGTGTAATTAGATATGAAAAATAAACTACGTATAGCATGTTTTATGAATTCACTATAGAAATCGGGTATTAAAATAACTGAAAGTATGGGTAACAATATGAAAATCATTACCAATAATGCGGGTATGATTCTAATAGCACGCGCGTGATAAAATTTAAATATAGAACAAAAGTTTAGCGAATCACTGTATAAGATCTTAGTCATTAAATAACCAGAAATAACAAAGAAAATATCCACTCCAACAAAGCCAGATGAAAACCCAAACATCCCAAAATGGTAAAGAACAACAGCCAAAATTGCAATTGCCCTCAATCCATTGATATCATATCTAAAATCTTTATTTTTCATTAAATTTACTCGAAGAGATAACAGATAAAACCCTTATAAATAGAAATGAGAAAAATAATAATAATGTATTTTTACTTGCAATAACATTAGTTCCAAATAGAAATAATAAACAGAAAAACACCCAAGGATAAAATACAACACCGAAATCACTACCACGTAAAAAACTATTCCAAATTATTTTTACAAAAAAACCATAAATCAGAAAATAAATAAATGAAAAGTAACCTAATGATACAAATACATACCCGAACGCTGTCAGCCAAATCAAATCACCATTAAGACCTGCTCTCCAAGTGTCTTGAAATTCTCTTAACCAAATAGTGTATCCGTCACCCCAAGAAAATAAATTATTAAAGAAATCACCAAAAACAGGAAAATCCCTCATGAAAGTAATTAAATAATAACCAAATCCAGGATTATAATAATTTAATTTTTCAAGTAATAATGCACCAAAATGACTATAAGGAACTAGTGTATAACCAAAGAGATTACTATAAGCAGAACTAGGGTTATTGTCATGTCCATTCATTCTAAGTAAAGCTATCACCATGAATATGATTAGTATCAGAACAAAAAAAACAATGCAATATAAATAGACCTGTCTTTTCTTACCAGATTGATACTTGTGTAATATAAATATACTCAAATAACTACATAAGGCACTCATAATCCCAAGTCTGTTCATGAATAAGAATGGTTTGACCAATGACACTAGTAATGATAAAAAAATTAAAGTGTTTATTTTTTTGTTCTTGAACTTTACCGAATGATAGTATATCCATAAACATATAGTAGAAAGAATAACAGTCAATGATGAAAAAGATCCTTTAAGATCAATATCAGTCATTAAACTTGAGCTTGACTGACCATAGAGCAATGCAGATATTATGAGCGCTTTGTTGCTATTGAATATATTAATCGTTATTAAAGAATTAATCGAAACACTAATAACTAATAAAAAAATAGCAAAACTAGAACTTAACCGGAAATTTTCATAATTTCCTACATTTTTTCTAGGTAACACATCAGCCAATTTCATGCCTACAGCTAAACAAACCAGAGAAAATATTATGTAAAAAAACTCCAACCCATTTAGATAATTTACATTGGGCTCGCCAACTAAATTATCAAATAAGTCAGATGGAATAAAAAAGGATACTATATATATAAAAAAACTAAATATTAAGCAAAACTTCGGACTTATCACATTCATTTTAAATCCTGCTTTGTAAATTGCGTGATCTTAGCGTAATAGCTATCAGAATGAATTTTCTTTTTACTTGAAATTTTATATGTGAGTTTATAAATTTTATTACTATCTTCAGATAATTGAAAATCACCTTCTTCATTAACTCTATTAAAAATAATATTGGATAACAGAAATCTATGGTCACCATTCCTAGGATGATTATTAATATTATAACAAAAGTATCTGTTATTTTCATACAGATATAAAAAATAATAATCCATCAGAAAATAATCTATTATTTCATTGTTCTCCTTCCAATACTTAGTTAAAAAAACCATCATAATTTGGGCCAAAAAACTGTTTTTCTTGCAGTATAAAAAAGAACTAGACCATCTACCCTTAGTGAAAGAATCTATACCGTAGACGTTTGAAGATAAAGTGAAAAAATCACGATTGAAATCAATATCAGGAACTGCTGACAAATATATAGTAGCATCTAACCATAGGCCGCCATGTGTATAAAGAAGGTAGAATCTCAAAATATCTGAAAAATGTGTCCTAGTAATATAGCCTTTGTTAAATTTATCAATGATTACATCGGGAATATCAACAAATAATTTAAAATTATCGATCGTTATTAAGTTTATCTTATAACCTGGCAAATTTTTCTGAATAGATTTAATGCATGCTTTAACTATAGCGGGAGATTTTTCATATCCCTGAAACCAACAAACCCAAACAGGAATACTATCAAAAGTTATATTTGAAATATTAGCTGATGGTTTAATATGTGTTAACTCTTCTAATGGATATTGACATTTCAAATAATCAATGACTAATTTGCTTTTCAAGGAAACTATTTTCTTTGTAAGGAAATTAAGGAATACGAAATGCTTAGAGACCCTTATCAAATTATATAATAATTTAGCTATATAAAATTTCATAAGCCACCTTACTGCGGAAAGTCTATTTTCGGAGAAAACTTTAAACCAGAAATAAATCCTTTCAAAATAAGAGATACCCGTTTAACTTTTCTGTCCTTAGAATTAAATAAAACTTTCAGTACATCAAGAAAACATCTCATTGTAAAAGTTAATAATTTTAATTTTCTGCCATGCGTCTTAATATTATAAAAAGTATTTCTATATAAGTAAAAATACCAACTAAGTCTAACTGTATTTTGTTCAGAAACAATGTTTAAAGATGTGGCATCCATTCTTTTGTGATAAACCATACTTTTACATGCTATATAACAATCTAATTTATTACTCATACGCCACGAGTACTCTGTATCATCCCCCCAAATGAACATTTCTTTCACAGGCAAACCTAAATTTATTACATGTTCTTTTTTAGTGAAAAATGAAACAAAAGAACATTTATCAACACCTATCAAACCGAACTCGCCATACTCTGCCCAGTTAGAATATCCTGAGATATTTTTTTTATTACTTAAGATAGGCCCACTCATGAAAATCCCATCGTCACTAATTACTTTACTACAAATAAAACCCCAATCTTTTTTAATTACCTTTGTTGCCTCAACTAACTCTAATAAAGCATTACTGGTTGCAATTGCATCATCATCCATTACCCAAATATAATCAACATCCAAATTACTAGCTATTTCAATACCTTTATTAAATCCACCGGCACCGCCAGCATTATATTCCATATGATATGATAGAATAGTTTGATCGCTTTCGAGATAATCCTTAGTGCCATCATTAGAAAAGTTGTTGACAACTATTATTTTCTCAACTGGATATAACTGTTCTCTGAGGGAGTTAATAGCCAACTTTAACAGTTCTACACGGTTATAAGTTACTAAAACAACGGCAATTTTTTTTTCAAAACTCATTTTATTTCTCACTAGTAACAATGAATCATATAAAGGGGTTTGTTAATTTGGATTTTGGAGGCTAATTTTTCTATATTATGATCTAAAATAGCTTGCTCCCATAGTAAGTCCCCAGCCAGTTTAGGATTAAAATATCCATTGAATTCTTTATATCCTTTTTTTGCTCTTATCCTGTCAAAATCAACTGTAGAATTTTTGAATTCTAAATGTTTTTTACTACCATCAACATAGGGTTTTAACCACTTTAGAGCCATTTCTAATGAAATGGATTTTTCATTTTTGAGTCTATACCAATCAGAACCACTATTTCTAGCTATAATAGAAGATTCTATTAAAGGCCTTAAATCTGCTATAACATAATAAATTGCATCACGTTCTTTAAAATCCCATGTTGAAGCATCATTAAATATATTATTATTAATCTGTGCGATGAATATTCTTTTAGCGTCGTCTTTCAACTTTGTATCATTTAATGCAAAAGCAATAGATGTAACGATCTTAACTCTTATGCTCTGCCAGTTACTTTTCCAACCAGCACCATCTCTATTTTTATCAACCAGATCTATATAACCATTAGCAATACCAGCTAAAAAGTGTTTTATTACATCATTTTCATTTTCAGAAAGGTCTTCACTCACCAAACTATAAGCTTGCACGTATTGGTCTAACTTAGCCTCATCAATAGGATTATATGAAGGAACATAATGTTTCGCCCAAGATAATAAATATTTCTTAGCTACAATAAGACTGCCATTACTTTTATTTACCCGCCAATTGAGGGAGTTTTGAAGGAGAAGATCTATACTCTTCAAATTTAGTGTACTAGCTATATATTGCGGAGAGCTATATAAGTTACCTTCCAAATGAATTGGTCCTGGTTGGGGCTCCATTGATTGACCTTTTTTCAATGCATTCTCAAAGATTATATCGAACTGCTTTGATTTGAAATTTTCAAAATTTCCACAATTATAAATATCCACTTTATTTTCTTTAGCTTGGGAGTAACTTACTACTAATGATAAAAATAATAAAATTATATTTTTTTTCATAGGGCCCCTTTTTTTCTAATTAAATAGTGCCAAACCCCTAAACACATAAATTTAAGCTTTTCTAACTTCTGATTCTCATATCGGATGCAACTTAAACTATTCCCTAAAAACCCTTTAAAGTACTTGAGCGTATATAAAGGTGATTTAATAATGTGTCTTTCAAAAAAATATAGATTATTCCTCGTCATATAATATCGTCTAAATGGAGAGTGGTTAGTTATTTCTTTATTGTTAATAATAATTGTATTAGAACCTAACTCATGAAAAAGTGTACAAAAATTAAGCCTCTTAACATAATAACCGCCCTCATTAACTTTCATACATAAATCATGATCGGCACAATCTATATAATATAATTCTTCTGTTGCACCAACATCAAAATATATATTAAGATTCACGATATTACCCGAGGTCATTAATACTTTTTCATAAGTAACATCATCTTTTTCTCTAACCCTAGTCCCTATCTCATGGAAAGGTGAGTAAATTCCTGTTCTATCAACTTCCTTATCTTGATCAATATAATCAATCATTGATGATATATTCGAGAATGAACTGTCTTGGTCCATCGTTAATAAAAATTTATATCCTCGTTCTCTTGCCAATTTTGCACCCAGATTGAGAGCAGGTCCAACTCCAATATTTTTATCACAATGGATATAGTGTATTTTATCTTGGCATTTGAGATGAGATATTTTTTTCTTAAAAATATCATATTTACTATTATCTATGATATAAATATCTGTCAGATTTTCAACATACGAGTTAATATTATCTACGACATCATTTTCTGGATTATAAAGGACTACGACTCCAGCATATTTATTTTTCATAAAAAACACTCTTAATAAAAAACAGCATTATTAATCCTGATACTATCGTCTCAGTTATAACGACAGAAATAGCCGCGCCATATATATTGTAGAAATAACATAGTAGGCACATATAAAAAACATGAATAAAGGCAGCTGCAAGATAAATTTTACTAAGTACCTTAGATCTATTCATATTAACTAGACCCCACTGTCCAAATATTATTGCTAAACTAATTATCATTGGTAAAATAGATAATATCTTTAAAATCAATGAAGACTCATGAAATTTACTACCTAAGAGGTAATAAACAATTTTATCTGAGAAAATATAAAGCAATATAGATATTAAAATTGAAAATAAAAACAACAAAACTCCATATTTTTTGAGCTCCTCAAAATACTCCCCATCCTTTTTAGCTGATAAATGTGGATATATTGCTTGCTGTAAAGGAGAAATCATACTTTGAGCAACAGAACGTATTCTTTCAGCACCACTATATATTCCTACAGCAGCTATTGAAACATAAAAGCTCATAAAAAAAGTGTTGAGTGTTGTATAAATACTTGCTCCAATAAATGTTAAAAATATTGGGAAAGATTCAAACAAATAACTATAAATTGTGTTTAAATTAATTCTTATTTTGTATATCAATCTCAATTTCTTCAAGAAAAATACTAGATATAATGAAGATATAAAAATTCCACATGAATAAGCAAACATAGCAGCATTAGTATCATAACTCGTTTTTACGAGATAGAAAACCAAAAGTAAATTTATAACTTTCCCAACTATATTTGAATATACTATTGGCTTCATACTTTGAATTCCTTGAAATAGCCAATAAGGTATAAACACGCTTGAAATTATACTGATATATCCGATTGTTACCAAAAAAGATATTAATTTCAACTGCTGAAAAAAACAACTCGATACATAGAAGATCAGGGCTGATATGATCACTAATAAAATTTTAGCTAATGTGGTATACCAGTAAATTTCATTGATCTTCTCAAAATTATTTTCATTAAACGCTTTACTTATTTTCCGTGTCGATGTCAGATTAAATCCAAAATCAACAAAAGAAGTTATATAGATAATTATAGATTGTGAAAACGCAAATAGACCAAATGACTCTACACCTAAGGTCCTGGTAAGATATGGGAAGGTTAACAACGGGAAAATATAGTTAACAGCTTGAATAATGAGAAGTAAAAAAATATTTTTCTTTATTTTTTCCATTTTTCATTTCTTTTATATATTAATTTGAAAAAATTATAAAATTTATATTTAAGAAAGTAAAAAAATACTTTTTCTTTTAAAGTCATCAATTTGAAGTCGATATTATTTGAATGATTTTTAGTCATCTCATTATCTATAGAAATACTCCAATTTAAAAAATTAATTTCATCGTTCATAGTGTTTTTTGGATGAAAATAGTAGTTTTTCATATATGAATGAAAACTCATCATCCTTTTTATGAAAATAGCTGATTTGTATAGACTTTTTCTATCTATTAATGAGTTTACTATTTTATCTACCTCAGTAAAATAATTATCAAAATCTTTTTGGATATTATCGTTATATCTATTTGTTGCTGAACTATCATCTTTCCTATAGTGATATCCAAAATGATTAACAGTCACTATACTTTTTGATTTACAATATGCTTCAAAGCAAAAAACATTATCTTGCATTCTTCTTAAATCTGGAATAAATTTAATATTATTTCTTATTATGAATTCTTTTCTAAATATTTTACTCCACGGAACTCCAGCTGCTATGTGCTTTGGATAATACCCTCCCAGTTTTTTACTAATAAGTTGTCCTATAAGAATCGTTCTTATTTTTCCAAATTCCACTACATCACTCGGGATGAATATGTTTTCTACCTGTGAAGATCCATTATCAATAATACAATTTGAAATACATATATCTACCCTATCATCGTACTTTACTTTATCCCACATAGTAGATAAATATTTTTCATCAATCCAGTCATCTGAATCGATAAATGCTATCCATTCCCCTCTGGCTTTTTCAATCCCTATATTTCTCGCTACTGAAACTCCACTATTTTTAATATGAACAACATGAAAATCTGGCTGATTTTCTGCGAATTTTTCAATATAGTTACTTATTTTTGTATCAGAACCATCATTAATAATAATAACTTCGATATTAGTTTTATCTTGCTTAATTATTGATTCGAAGCATTTCTCCAAAAAAGGGATTGGTATATTATAAACAGGAACGATCAAAGATATATCTATCATAAAAATCAACTTTAATTAAAAATCATTTTTTTAACAAAAGGTATTATTTTCTTAACCTTACCTTCACCATCAGTATTAACAACTTTTAAATGCTTAATTGAAAATCTATTCTTATTTTTCTCCAACCAAACATTAAATAACCTTTCAGCTAAAAATCCAATTACTCTTTTTTGATAACTATCATATTTAGAAGTATCTATACTTTCTTCCAGTTTAAATAGTATAGGAAAAAGCCATGTGCAATATTCGTTTAGTATATAACTTTTAGTTAAAAACATATTGTAGAGAGATAATCTAGAATCCTTCATTACTTTATCAAAACTACTAGTATAATCTGGATGGAATTGCTCTACTATTTTTTTAGCTAAATTCAAATCATTATATTCATGTGACCTCTTGTAATGATTCTCAACACTTGTAATATAATAATTTCTTTTTTTAGGCACAACTATATCCGTGCCGCTCATTATTTCCTCTATATTTACCCTAGAAAGAATACTCCCTTTATCAAAAAAATACCTCCTATAATGAACTAAGCCAACAATTTTATTTTCATCTTCTAGAGATATATTTTTCCACATCCAATATAAAGCAGTCATTTCACAAAAAGATTTGTTCTTTTCTGATATATTATCCGCAGTATTATCTCTTATATAATCTCTAGATAATTGATTATCATCACCAACACCAATTGGCTGGTATATATCGTCAGTAATCACGTTAAAATTTTTATGAGTGACTACAAATATTTTATCATTATTCACTAATACGCACCTTTTTTAGTCACCAATGTTGAAACCGTTTTAAATAAAATCACTATATCATTCCACATTGACCAATTTTTGACGTACCACGCATCAAAATATACTCGAGTTTCATAATCAACATCAGAACGTCCACTTACCTGCCATAAACCGGTCATCCCTGGCTTGCTCATTAAGTAATAATCAACTTGATCATGATAACGCTCTAGTTCTTCATAGATAATCGGTCTTGGGCCAACTAGACTCATTTCACCTTTCAATACATTAAATAATTGGGGAAGCTCATCCATACTGGTTCGACGCAGTAAGTGACCAATTTTAGTGATTCGTGGATCATTCTTTAGTTTAAAGGTTTCATCCCATTCGGCCTTGGCTTCAGGATCTTTAGCTAGCAATTTTGCCAACAACTCTTTGGAGTTTACTGACATTGAGCGAAATTTTAAGCATTTGAATGGCACACCATTTTTTCCAATGCGCTCATGACCATAAATCGCTGGTCCTCCATCTTTTTTTACTTTACGGCTAATAAATAATAAAATAGGTGATAACATCGTAATAATCGCGATCGAGGCGAAAATATCGAAGCAACGTTTTAGTATTCTCGATGGCCATTTCGCTAAACTTTGATGAACCCTAAAAATCATTACCTCGTGGCTAAAAATAAATGACATATCAGTACTATCGACAGGCATACCGCGTAGTGTTGGAATAACCGAAACATAACGATACCCGTTTAACATCAATTGCTGCAACCATGCGTTACGTAGTTCACTTTCGTCGCTTTCAACCGCAATAATAAATTGCATACGCTTATCAACTTTTTTAGTTAATTCTTGCGGCAACTCATGGCTAACGGATATTTCATCGATAATATTTACTTTATCGTTAGGTTTACCAACAAATTGTATTGTCTTAAAGCCTAGGTTCTTTTCACTCGAAATCGCTTTATAAGCTTCTTGTGCATTATGCCCAGAACCAATAACTATTGTATCCCGTTGCCATGCGCCTACTCTATTGAGAATTAGTTTAGTTACTGCTCTCATTACTGGTACGAACAGTGCTATCAATAACCATGTAACAGCCCAGGTTAATCTTGATAAGTACCACTGAGTAAAAGCAATAATAGCTATTTCAAATATTGCAAAAATAACTATTGTTCTTAAAACTTCCTTTAATTCAAACCAGAATGTTTTGCGATAAAAATAATGTCTCAAACGCATTCCATACCAGCCAACACAACAGATTGATATTAACCAATGGAGATGATGCCAATTACTTATATTTTTAGTAGAAACTACATCATTACCAAAAATAGCTTCTGCCAGATATAGACTAATTACCAAACTGAATAAATCAGATAGTATCAAGCCACCACTAACTATTAGATTTCGGGATAATCTTGTCATAAATTCCTCACTACAGATCTGTAGCGAAATTTGTTACCCCCCATCTATATGGGGGAGTAGAAGGAGTTATTTATTATCGTCGTAGCTGTAACCATAGTGACTATAACCATAGCCGTAGTAGGAGCTGGCTTTCTTTACCACACCATTAAGGATACAGCCTTTCACTTCAATGCCGCTCTGCTCAAAACGTTTAATACTGACTTCCATTTCCTTAGCGGTATTCTCCTCAAAACGTGCTACTAGTAATGTCGAGCCTGCATAACGACCAATTACTGCGGCGTCTGTTACAGCGAGAATAGGTGGTGTATCGACTAATACAATATCGTAGTGTTCGCTAGCCCAATTCAGTAGCTGTTGGAAACGGCTATGCATGAGTAATTCTGAAGGATTAGGCGGCGTCTTACCCCGAGCAATGAACTCAAAGTTCGCACCATTAACTGATTTGATGCCCTGCTCAATACTAGATTTTCCAGATAATATATCGGATAAACCATGGTCTAGTGATTGATTAAATATCTGATGAGCATAACCTTTGCGCATATCGGCATCGATAAATAGTACTTTCTGTTCCCCTTGTGCAAGCACTGCCGCTAAGTTGGTGGTTATGAAAGTTTTACCAGCATTAGGACTTGCGCCGGAGATCATTAATATATTATTCGACGCTTCCATCATCGCGAAATGTAAGCTGGTACGTAGGCTACGTATCGCTTCGATTGCCAAATCAGCCGGATTATCTAGCGCTAAGAAGCTAAGGTTCTCTTTCTGTTTATTTTTTCTGGATTTAATACCTTTATGTTGTTGTTTCGCCATCCATTCGGAAACGGGAACGCTTGCATAGACATTAATCCCTAGTTCTTCTAATTGTTCTGGAGATTCAATACCACGTCTTAAGAAAACTCTTAATAATACTATACCAATTGAAATACCCCCACCTAAAATAGCTCCTGATAATACTACTAATATTTTTTTAGGTTTTACCGGTTTAGGATCAGTAACAGCATCATCGATAATTCTAACATTACCTATAGCACTATTTTTAGCAATACTTAGCTCCTGTTGCCGGTTTAGGAGTTGCATATAAACTGCACGCCCAGATTCGACATCTCTACTTAAACGTAATACCTGTTGCTGTGTAGCGGGCATAGCAGAAACTTGTTTATTTAATTTCGATTTTTCTTGCTCCAATGTTTTACGTTTCTCTAACAAAGCTATATACGTTGGGTGATCTTTGGTAAATAGCTGTGACACCTCTGCTTCACGAAAAGTTAGTTGATTTAGCTGATTATCGACATTAACAATCTGGTCTAGTGCAGAGCGAGCCTGTAAATCTAAGTCTACCGAATCGCTTTGTTTCCGATAAGTACTTAACTTATTTTCCGCATCATCTAACTGATTCCTCACTTGAGGTAATTCTTTTTCTAAAAATGATAAACTTTTACTATCCTGCGCTGCTTGACGAGCTATATTTTGAGCTAAATAATTCTCACTGATACTTTGTAATTCGTTTTGTGCTAACAATGGATTTGAGTCAAAAAGAGTTAAATTTAGAATGCCTGTATCTTTACCTTGATCAGATGCTGAGAATACTTTTTGTAGATCTGTTATAGCATCTAAGCGAGTTACATATTGTAATGAAAATGTTGTACCTTCATTTGCATCAATTTGACTGACCAATAAGGATAATCCGCTAACTGATATTAGTTCACCAACCTTTCCTTCAATATTATAATTACGTCCTTGTACTATATAGTGGTTCTTATCTATAACTTGTATAGTTAATTTAGGTATCTTTCCATCTTGCTCAGCCACATAAATCCTAGCTATAGATATCTGGCCTGGTTGCTCTCTTGTTAAACGAGCCCAACCACGACCAAAAATTGGAAAGTACTTTTGTTTTACTTGCGCTTGTAATGTCAAATCATCAACTGTCTTACCAATAACCATCCTTGACTGTAATAATGCAATTTCTGGAGCAGAAATAGGTTGACTATCAGGCAACATTTGACTCAAGTTACTTAGTATAGAATTTGCTTGTTTTTGCTCTACCTGTATAAGAGCATCAGCTTGATAAATCGGTGTAGCAAATAAAGCATAAAAAATCGCTAAAAAAGTAAATACTCCGGTTATTGCAATGATCAATTTTTTATGATCGATTAATTCTCCGATCAAACGACCTAAGTCGATTTCATCAGAGTCGGGATTAGTGGGTTTATGTTGAATCACTGATGACATAATGCTTCCTATTTTTTACCCAGTTTTATCGCCCAAGCCTGTGCCGCTTGCTCGATTAATTGATAGACATGCTCGAAGGCTTCTTCGCTTTTCCTATAGGGATCAGGGATCTGCTTATTGTTATTCCAGTGAGCAAATAGCATAGTTTTTCCCCTGGCTTCCGGCGCAATAGATGAAACCTCTTCTTGGTGATGCTTCTCCATCACTAAGATAAGATCATATTGCTGTGCGAGCTGTCGGGTCAGTTGTTGCCCCTGATGCTCTGCTAAGGAGAGATGATGTTTTTCAGCTACCAGTGATGCCGTGGCATCGGCCGCGTGACCTTTTAATGCCCCAGTCCCGGCGGAATCGATTTTCCTATTTGGCAATAATTGTCGCAATAATCGCTCACCAGTCGGTGAGCGACAGATATTACCGGTACAAACTACAAGGATTGAATTAAACATAATTATTTCATGTCCTTGTAAAATTTAACTGTCTCGGTCAAGTCATGAACTCCGCTTATTGTCGGTACAATTTGCGAAATGACGCGGTTCCAACGGACTACTGGCGCCGTGGTGACATAGACAATATCGTAAGGCTGTAACTCGAATTCAGTCGACATCACCATGGTCGAGGCATCTTTAGCATTGAGCTGATAGATATTGGCGATACGGCCATTTGTGTCTTTAGGAATTTGACGGATAACGAATATTCCGGACGCATCACCATATTGCTGGCTAACACCCTGCGCGCTGCCTAAGGCTTCGGCTAGGGTCATGCCGCTGCGGTCCATCTTCAGGGTTGATTGCTGACCGACTTCACCCATCACAAAGACTTTCTGATCGTCATTGCGTGGCACAAACAGGATATCGCCAGGGTACATTAAGCGGTTCTGCTGCAGATCGCCGCGCTGCATCAATGCCTGCATAGAGAGCACAGTATCTTTACCGTTATGGGTCAGGACCACATGGCGCCAGTCGGCGTTTTCGGCAAAGCCACCGGCGGCATTAATCGCATCGACCACGGTCAATGGAATATTGGTAATCGGTAGTTGGCCAGATTTACTTACCTCACCGGTTACATAGGCTTTCTGTGAACGGAAGGCGGCAACCGAAATATCAACCTGCGGACTCTCTACGTATTGCGCGAGGCGGCTGGCAATCTGTTGTCGTACCTCGGCTAAGGTCTTGCCTGCTACATAGACCTTACCAATATAAGGGTAGAAAATTGTGCCATCGGCGCCGACCCAGTTACCGGTATCGCTGGCGGAACGGTAGGTCCCTGCCGGGTTAGTTAGCTCGGGGTGGTCATAGACGGTGACCATCAATACATCGCCTGGCCCAATACGGTATTGGTAATTCTGTAACTGCTTGTCCAACTGTGGGTTAGGCTGGGCGATCACTGGCGCAGGGCGAAGCTTATCGATCAAACCAGGGGTCATAGGATAAACGTTAACCAGTTTATCCCAGTCGTAGTCGCTATCCGGTAACTCGACGGTATTTTTACGTAGGCCGTTAAGGCCTTGGCCCGGAACGATAGTACAGCCACTAAGCAGTGCGGTCAGCACTGCGGCTGCAGAGAGTTTAAGTGCTAGTTTTTTCATCAGGTTATATTCACTAAAGGGGGTAAATCGCTGCCAGAACCGATTCCAGTTAGCTAGCAGCCGCTATTTTTATAGTTGGAACGGAATCTCGATCGCCGCGCTGGCACCTAGGTCATCACTGTCGTTGTGATTCGCATCGGTATACCAGGTTGCTAGATTTAAACGTACCGATTTATACACATCGCCGCCCCAGCCAAGGGTTACGCCTTTAAGGGTATCGGCATGCGGGAAGGTGCGGTTGTAGCTTTGATTATTAGGGTTAACCTTCGCCCAGAATAGACGCGCGCTCCAGCGCTGGTTATCTTCGGTCACTAGCTCGGTCTTACCGGCCAGCATCCGACCATCGCCGCCCAGCGTATCGCCCAGCGCGTAGCCCTGCTGGTAGTAGCCATCGGTATAGATATGGTGGGTGTAGCTGTAATTTTTATTTTTAAATTCGGTACGGGTATCGTGGCCTTCCACATACCAATTTAGGGCATTGCGGCCGATGCTATGGTGGCCCTCAATACCCGCCAGATACATATTGGAGGAAGGCAGCTTACCGGCCTCATCCTCACCGACTAATTGACCATAGAGGCTAATCGGAATACCAAGGGTTGGCTCCAGTTTTAGCTTACCGTCGAAGCCTGCCAGCTGATTACCCGGTTCATTCGGATCGTTAGCGCCAGTGTTATCGTTACCGGAGAAGGCATCCCAGAAGTTGCTTAGGGATTGCGGACGTCCCTTACCACCCCACTGAATAATACGGCTAGCACCCAGTTCTAACGATTCAAAAGGCGATACTGTTAGGCGCATACCAATAATCTTGGTATGGGGTACGGCGCTGTATTGCGACTCTTGGGCGGCAGAGAGTTGATATTGCCAAGGGCCGACCCAGCTTAGCCACCAGGTCTCGGGTGCGGTCTGCTTGGAGCGGGAGAGCATAAAGCCGGTCAGTGGGCGGGCGTTATCGGAGCGAATCAAGCTGCCCTCATAGCCTGGACCCCACCATTGTGGTGTCTCGCCGAAGGAGAGCCATTGTCCCCAGAGTTTTACCGCGCCGTAGCTGTTATTAAGGTTGGCATGGGAAGGGGATTGGATCTGGCGATTGCCTTCGAGGTTGCCTTGCAAGTTTACGTCCCACCATTCGCCGCTATTGCTGGCGGTGACAGAGAGTTTGGTATCGGCGGTTGCGGAGTTAGCGAAGCTGCGTGGCTGACCGGTATTGTCGGTAGCGGCATAAGCGTTGACCCGTACATCGGACTTTAGACTCTGTAGACGCTCTTGTACGCGCTCTACGGCTAGCTGTTCAGAGGCATAAGAGGGATGGGCCTTGTCTAAGGCATGCTCGATCGCCTCTTGGCTTAATGGCCAGGTGCTTAGGCTTAGTTTGATGACACCACGGTCGGCCAACCAGCTTAAGTCGGAACGGAGATCACTATCGGGTAGCACTAGGCCAGCGGCAGTGGCGTTTAGGGAAGGATAAAGAGAAAGTCCAATAACTAAGGCTAATAAAGATTGTCGATTAAAACGTTTTGCACCTGACGCTCGCTGCATCTGTTGTTTCTCCGTAACATCCATAAAGTTAGCCCATCACTCACGCCAACGCGGAGCAACGGGTGTATCGGGTGACCAAGGTGAAATGATTACTATTTTTAATTTATTTTTTTATTAGATTGATTATTGCGCTATCGGTAAGGGAGTCTACCCTTAAAGTAAGGTAAATTTAACAAAAATTACGTTAGGTGTTTGCAGTTCTGTACCACGCATTTTAGACACGCTACCGCCCCTGGCTTGTGGCGACCAGAGTACCTTTACAACATTTTGTTTCTATTGGAGATTTATCCTAACAGTTTCTGGGTTTAGTTTGAAAAGCCATTTCACTTATCGTGATGAAAAATATTCATCGATGGTAATCTATAAGTAATATCGATGATAAATGCGGATTTATCGATAATTATTGACTTTTCTTCAATAGAAACAGGTTATTGCCCGTAAATTAACTTGATTTAAGTCAATCTATTCTTAAGTAAAAGGCAATTTTTGTCAAAATTTGTCATGACATTAAAGGGTGTTGGCGCAGATTAAAACAGATTAATTCCTAAATTTAAAAAATTTACACTTTTTTTATAAATTTTGGTTATCAATAGACGTAAAAAAAACCCGCCGTAGCGGGTTTTATAGATTGGCTCAGTGTCGAGGCTTATTTGCTGCCAGGACGCAGGGCTGGGAAGAGGATGACATCGCGGATGGTATGACTATTGGTGAAGAGCATCACCATACGGTCGATACCAATACCTAGACCTGCCGTCGGCGGTAAACCATGTTCCAGCGCGGTGACGTAATCTTCGTCATAGAACATCGCTTCATCGTCGCCCGCATCTTTAGCATTCACTTGCTGCAAGAAGCGCTCTGCTTGGTCTTGCGCATCGTTCAGCTCGGAGAAGCCGTTACCGATCTCGCGACCACCGATAAAGAACTCGAAGCGGTCGGTGATCTCTGGGTTCTCATCGTTACGACGAGCCAGTGGCGAGACCTCTGCCGGGTATTCGGTAATAAAGGTCGGCTGGATCAGTTGCGCCTCGGCGGTCTCTTCAAAGATTTCGGTGACCACTCGGCCTAGGCCCCAGCTCTTCTCGACTTTAATGCCGATAGCGTTAGCGATGGCGACTGCTTTATCGAAATCATCCAGATCACTCATTTCTGTCTCTGGACGATATTTCTTGATCGCTTCACGCATCGTTAGCTTATCGAATGGCTTGCCGAAATCGAAGGTTTGCTCGCCATAGGCAACTTCTGTGGTGCCCAACACATCTTGTGCCAAGGTACGGAACAGGCTTTCGGTCAGCTCGATCAGGTCGCGGTAATCCGCATAGGCCATATAGAGTTCCATCATGGTGAACTCTGGGTTATGGCGCGGAGAGATCCCTTCGTTACGGAAGTTACGGTTGATCTCGAAGACGCGATCGAAGCCGCCGACTACCAGACGCTTCAGGTATAGTTCTGGCGCGATACGCAGGTACATATCGATATCGAGCGCATTATGGTGAGTAATAAATGGACGCGCAGAGGCACCGCCGGGGATGACTTGCATCATCGGGGTCTCGACTTCCATAAAATTACGGTCGACCATAAATTGGCGCACGCCAGCCATAATTTTCGAACGGATTTGGAAGGTATGACGCGACTCTTCGTTAGCGATCAGGTCTAGGTAGCGCTGACGATAGCGCGTCTCTTGGTCTGCCAAACCATGGAACTTATCGGGTAATGGGCGCAGCGCTTTGGTTAATAGACGCAGCTCGCTACAGTGAATAGAGAGCTCGCCGGTTTTGGTTTTAAATAGCTTACCGCGCGCACCGAGGATGTCACCAAGGTCCCATTTCTTAAATTGTTCGTTGTAGTAGCCTTCCGGCAAGTCGTCACGGGAAACATAAAGCTGAATGCGGCCACCTACGTCTTGTAGCGTCGCAAACGAGGCTTTGCCCATGATACGGCGTGTCATCATCCGACCGGCTACCGTTACTTCGATACCGAGATCTTCTAACTCTTCTTGGCTCTGCTCGTCATGGCGCTGATGCAGCTCATCGGAACGATCGCTTGGGCGGAAGTCGTTTGGAAAGGGATTTCCCTTCTCACGCAGGGCGTCTAGCTTTTCACGGCGTGCGCTTAATTCATTGTTCAGTTCGAGGGCGAGATCCGCCGGCGCTGGTGTTTGTTCTGACATAAAGGTTCCTTATAGGCCAGCTTTCAAGCTAGCTTCGATAAATCGGTCTAAATCGCCATCGAGGACGGCCTGCGTATTACGCGTTTCCACACTGGTACGAAGATCTTTAATTCGCGAATCGTCGAGTACGTAAGAACGGATCTGACTGCCCCAGCCGATATCGGATTTATTATCTTCCATCACCTGTTTCTCGGCATTTTTCTTCTGCATTTCCAGCTCGTACAGCTTCGCTTTCATCTGCTTCATCGCTTGATCTTTATTTTTATGCTGAGAACGATCGTTCTGACACTGGGTGACGATACCGCTTGGAAGGTGCGTGATCCGTACCGCAGACTCGGTCCGGTTAACGTGCTGCCCCCCTGCCCCCGAGGCGCGGTAGACATCGATACGCAGATCCGCTGGGTTGATCTCGATATCGATATCATCATCGACTTCCGGATAGATAAAGGCGGAGCTAAAAGAGGTATGACGACGGCCGCCGGAGTCGAACGGACTTTTGCGGACGAGACGGTGAACACCCGTTTCGGTTCTTAACCAGCCGAAGGCGTAGTCACCGATGATTTTTACCGTAGCCGATTTAATACCTGCGACATCGCCATCCGAGACTTCGATGATTTCGGTTTTAAAGCCTTTCGCTTCCGCCCAGCGCAGGTACATCCGTAACAACATGTTTGCCCAATCCTGAGCTTCAGTTCCGCCTGAACCTGCTTGCAGATCGATATAGCAATCTGCGCTGTCGTATTCGCCCGAGAACATGCGACGGAACTCTAACTCGGCCAGTTTCTTATCGAGCGCTTCGAGCTCGACCACTGCCTCATTAAAGGTTTCTTCGTCATCGGCCTCGACCGCTAATTCGACTAACCCGCTAACATCCTCGAGTCCTTGGGCCAGCAGGTCGAAGGTTTCGACGATCGCTTCCAAGGAGGAACGCTCTTTGCCTAGCGCTTGCGCGCGCTCAGGTTCGTTCCAGACATCTGATTGTTCAAGTTCAGCGTTGACTTCTTCTAAACGCTCATTTTTTGCATCATAGTCAAAGGTACCCCCGAAGAACATCGCTGCGCTCGGTAAGGTCTTGAATACGATTTTTTATCGGATTGATTTCAAACATGGTTTGTTGTCT
>Ga0153974_1000013_pt1 | contig 50019 bp, 48 predicted proteins | sample TSGA058MetaG_FD_104741 | JGI IMG/M metagenome (GOLD analysis project Ga0153974, IMG submission 104741) | Attine ant fungus gardens microbial communities from Georgia, USA - TSGA058 MetaG | ecosystem: Host-associated > Fungi > Mycelium > Unclassified | place: USA: Georgia, Yuchi Wildlife... | reverse complement strand
GCAGTTCCCTAAGGAAGAGTTCAATTATAATGCTTTCATTGTGCCTTTAGGCAGAACGGCAGCGACGAAATCACGCTTAACAACGACTTCATTGGTTTCGTTCAGCGCAATAGCAACATAACCTGTTTCAGAGATTTTAGTTACACGACCTACGAATCCTGAAGTGGTCATCACTTCATCCCCTTTCGCAATGGATTCCATCAGCTTCTTATGCTCTTTCGCACGTTTTTGCTGTGGGCGCAAAATCATGAAGAAAAAGATCAGGCCGAACACGACCAACATGATAACCATTGAAAAGCTACTATTTTGTGCTGGTGCGCCAGCCGCTGCCGCGGCATCAGAAATGAAAAAGCTCATAAACTATCCCTCATTAGTTAAAATCAAAATGGTAAAGCTGGCACTTCTTTGCCAATCTTCGTATAAAAGTCAGCAACGAATTCTTCTAACCGATCGTCTTCAATCGCTTGGCGTAATCCAGCCATTAAACGCTGATAATAGCGTAAGTTATGGATGGTATTCAGCCGTGCGCCTAAGATTTCATTACAACGGTCTAAATGATACAGATAGGCGCGAGTGTAATTCTTACAGGTATAACAATCGCATTCAGCGTCTAGCGGCGAGGTATCACTTTTATGCTTAGCATTACGGATTTTTACTACACCGTCGGTCACAAACAGGTGGCCGTTACGCGCATTTCGTGTTGGCATCACGCAATCGAACATATCGATACCGCGACGTACCCCTTCCACTAAATCTTCGGGTTTCCCCACCCCCATTAAATAGCGGGGCTTCTCTTCGGGTAACTGCGGGCAGACATGCTCGAGGATACGATGCATATCGGCCTTAGGTTCCCCAACGGCTAGGCCGCCGACAGCGTACCCATCAAAACCAATATCTACCAGCCCTTTGACCGAGATATCACGTAAATCTTCGTAAACACCGCCCTGAACAATACCGAACAGCGCATTCTTATTACCCAGCTCATCGAAACGGTCGCGGCTACGCTGCGCCCAACGTAGCGACATCTCCATCGAACGTTTTGCATAGTCCCAATCTGCTGGGTAAGGCGTACATTCGTCAAAAATCATGACGATATCCGATCCTAAATCATGCTGGATCTCCATCGATTTTTCAGGGTCAAGAAAGATGGGATCGCCGTTGATAGGATTCCGGAAATGAACACCTTTTTCGGTAATTTTACGGATATCTCCCAAGCTGAAAACTTGGAAACCACCAGAATCGGTTAAGATAGGACCTTGCCATTGCATGAAGTCATGTAAATCGCCATGCAATTTCATGATCTCTTGCCCCGGACGCAACCAGAGGTGGAAAGTATTGCCGAGCAAAATTTGCGCGCCGGTCTCTTTCACTTCTTCGGGTGTCATGCCCTTTACGGTGCCATAAGTGCCGACTGGCATAAAGGCAGGTGTTTCTACTACTCCACGATCAAAGACTAAGCGACCACGGCGCGCGCGACCATCGCGCTTGATATATTCAAATTTCACAAAACTTCTCCATCAGAGAAACAGTCTGATTAGATGCAACGAGTTACACACCAGAAATCGACGGGACATGAGTCCATACGTCCGTGTTAATCTTTGCAATATTGTGCCGCTTTATCCCTTGTTCAAGGCTAAATTTCGACACAGTTAATTTCCGCGCTGGGATGCTACCATAAAGTTGGTGATTTCCCTATCCCACTGCCTACCGCCACTCTACCTACCAGCGGTCCTATCGTTTTCCTAAGCTGAGGAGTGATATCGACAGCGAAAAAACACCTCCCACTCAGGGTTCCTTTGTATTTTCTCCATGTCGGCACCCAGTTAATCATTAATAAAACTTCACTAAATCGTTGGTTTATCGCCACCCCTATTGAAATAAATTAAGATGCTTCTCCCCCCCTAAAACCTGCCCAAAAAGAGGTTAACGCTACCCTACGCTGGCAAGGAGAAATAAATAAAATAATCATTTCATCCAGTAAGACTAATGATTATGATTAACTTTCTCATTTACACACATGCCAGTAATTGTTGTCTTCTCTGCCAACACATAACAATAAAGGCACACAGCATCTAAATCTTTTGGATTTATAGGGATAACTATGTCTGCTTCCTGCAGAAGACCAGCCCGTTTTATTGCACAACATACTCCACCGCTTAATAAGTTGTTCACTCTCTCGCTAATCGCGCTCTCTATCCATTCGCTGCTTGAATCCCCCTTAGCGAAGGCTGCTGACACAACCGATTCAGCTACTCAACAAGCGCAACAAGACGTTGTGGTCCACGGCACGCCGACTAATAATAGCGTTGACCAAAGTAGTCAGGATTATCAGGTTAAGACCACGCGAGCAGGGACCAAGTTACTGCTAACGCCACGCGATGTGCCGCAATCGCTGAGCGTGATAACCCAACAACGAATGCGTGATCAGCAACTGCAGACGATTAACGATGTTCTTAATAATACGACGGGTATTACCAGTGAACAGGTCGATAGCGAGAGGGCCTACTATTATTCACGCGGGTTCAAGATTACTAACTTCACGTTTGACGGTATTCCCACCTCAATGGGTGATACTTGGAACTACGGCGATACCGCCTCAGATACAGCGATTTACGATCGGATTGAAGTCATTCGTGGCGCAACAGGCTTAATGACCGGTGCCGGTAACCCTTCAGCCGCAGTCAATATGGTACGAAAACACGCTGACAGTAAAAACGCTACTGGTAGCTTAGAAGCTAGCTATGGCAGTTGGAATAAACAACGCTACGTTGCCGATCTCTCAACTCCACTCAACCAATCTGGATCGCTGCGTGGCCGGGTGATCGCTGGTTACCAAAATCAAGATAGTTGGCTGGATCGTTACAGTAAAAATACCAAATTCCTTTACGGTACTATCGATGCGGATTTGAGTGAACGCACCACCCTTTCTCTCGCCTATGATTACCAAGATGCGGATACCAATAATCCGACTTGGGGCGGTAATCCCGTTTTCTATAGTAATGGAACGCTTACTCACTATAAGCGAAGCCTCAATTCAAGCGCCGACTGGACTTATTACCATACTACCGTACGAAAACTCTACGCGGACTTAGTCCATCGTTTTGATAATGGATGGTCAACCCACCTAAACGCCACCCATGCTGAGAATACATTTAGCGATAAGTTGCTTTATGCCGGTTATATGAGCATGCCAGATAGGGATTCCGGAGAAGGAGCAGACGGCTTTGGCAGTAAAGATCGCGGGAAGCGCGAACTGTCCTCAGTAGATGGCTATGCAAGTGGTCCCTTTACATTACTTGGGCGTCAGCATCAACTTATGCTGGGTGTAAACTACAGCCGCCAACATAATGCTACGCAAAGCAGTGACGGTACGACGGACGAGAATGGCACTGTCATTACCAGTAACGACATCGGTATTTTCAATAATCATTGGAACGGCAATATCGCGCAACCGAGCTGGGGTGATTGGTATCAGAATGCCAACGACATCATTCGTCAAAAATCTGTTTATACTGCCGCACGTTTCTCTCTTGCCGATCCCTTAGCGCTGATCGTCGGGGCACGTTATACCCAGTATCGTAGCGATGGTTCTAGCGGCGATATGGAGAAAAATAATACCATGCCTTATGCCGGTATTATCTATGATCTTAACGATACTTGGTCAGCCTATGCCAGCTATACCTCTATCTTTCAGCCTCAAACCTATCGTGATAGCACCGGCCATTATCTTTCACCAGTCACCGGTAAGAGCTATGAAACCGGTCTGAAATCAGCGTGGGACGATGGAAGGCTTACTGCCACCTTCGCTATTTTCCGTATAGAACAAAATGATGTGGGGCAGGAACAAGATGGCGTACACGTTAACAACAGTAGCGAGCAAGCCTACGTCGCAACGAAAGGTGCACGCAGTAAAGGTGCAGAGTTCGAGCTAAACGGCGCGATCACCGATAACTTACAAATGACTTTTGGGGCAACGCGCTATGTGGCAACCGATTCGACGGGGCGTTATAGCAGTAATCAGCCGCAAACCGTCTTTAAACTCTTTAGCCGCTATCAACTGCCTAGCCTACCCGAGTTAACGGTAGGCGGCGGGATAACCTGGCAAAACCGAGTATTCTGGGATGTTTCAGCACCGGATGGCAGCACCCAGCGGGTCTACCAAAGTAGCTATCCTTTGGCGAATCTGTTCACACGTTATCAAATTAACAAGCAAGTCGCGGTACAAGCGAACATTAATAACCTATTCGACCGTACCTATTACACTTATAGGAGCAGTGATGTCTACGGTGAACCCCGTAATGTCTCTGTGAATCTATCCTATCAGTTCTAACCATTTATCTTAACGTCTTGGTAAGCCAGGACGTTAACTTGCTACCTATCGACCTTCAACAAAGGAGTTTACTATGAGAGGACGTATCCCCTCATTTAGGGCATTGTACTCGGTATTCATCATCACCGCCTTCACGGCTCCTGCGGTATTCGCCCAACAATCGCCAGCTGCCGCCTCTGTGGCCGCCTCATCCACCGACTCGTCAATCACCCAACGGCAACTCGGTGATGGCTTGTACGAATTGGCCCTGATCCCCGGTCAAAATAAACTCTATGTGGCGAGTGCGCAAAGTTTTAAGGATGTTAATGGTGGCGTGATCTATCGCCTTGATCCCGCATCACTGGCGGTCACCGGTGAAACCCATACCGACCTTAAAAATTTCGGTATGGCCGTTGATAACAAGGACCAGTTCTTCTATACCACCAACTCGCTCGATGGCGGGGTTTCTAAAGTTGACGCTCAGTCGGGAAAGGTTGTCGAACGCCTATTTTTTAAAGGTAAAGACAAAGATGGCGATCCTATTGGCGCTCGAGAAATCCTCTTCCACAACAATCAACTCTATATCGGTCGTGTCACCGATCCGGGTTATATCTCGATTGTCGATGCCGATACCATGGCCTTGAAAGGGAAGATAGACAATGTCGGTAAATGGGTAACAGGGATCATTTATTCCCCGACAACTCAACGTATCTATGCGGCGAGCGGCAGCGGTGAGATAGCCGTCATTAATCCTCTGAACAATAAAATAGAGCAACGCTGGAAGCCTGACGATGAGCACAAATATTTGTTCCTCAATATGGCGGAAGATCCTACCACCGGGCATTTATTTGTGACCGATAACTCGGAAGGTAAAACGACGTTGGTCTTTGACGAGCGGTCTGGAAAAGTCATTAAACGGCTAGCGGGTGATGCCTTAGGGATAAAATTTAATGCCAAACGCAGTGAGATCTATATTAGCCAACGCGAGTCGAAGAAGGTACTGCAACTGGACGCGAAGACCTTAACGCAAAAGCATTCCTGGTCATTTGAGGGACATCCTAACAGCCTGCTAGTTTCCCCTGATGGGAACTCGCTCTATGTCACCATAAAACAGGACTTCAATCAGGATAACACCACCAAGGGACCGGATAGTGTGGCGAGAATTTCACTTAACTAACAAGGATGTAGCACTATCGCTCTTAGTATTAAAATAGATAAATAAGGGGCTACTCTTAGCCCCTACTCAACAATACTAAGGTGATCGATTACGCGCTCATAACCTCATTCACCGCTTGCGGGTTTTGCGTAATAAACATGGCATCACCGTAGCTAAAGAAACGATATTGCTGCTCCACTGCCTGCTGATAAGCATGCATGGTATTTTTATAGCCAGCAAAGGCAGAGACCAGCATAATCAGCGTCGATTCAGGGAGATGGAAATTAGTAATAAGTGCATCGATAACCTGATACTGATATCCCGGATAGATAAAAATCTGCGTATCATCGAAGAAAGGCGCAATGAGAGCGTTCTCTGCCGCCTTGGCAGCACTTTCTAAAGAACGTACCGAGGTGGTACCGACCGCAACCACTCTATTACCGCGTGCTTTACAGGCCAACACGGCATCAACGACTTCTTGTGGCACTTCAGCATATTCAGCATGCATAATATGATCTTCAATGCTTTCCACCCGCACCGGTTGGAAGGTTCCTGCCCCCACGTGTAAGGTAACAAAAGCCGTTTCGATCCCTTTTTGACGAAGTGCGTCCAAAAGCGGCTGGTCGAAGTGTAGCCCGGCGGTCGGGGCGGCGACGGCACCCGGTTTCGCGCTATAGACGGTTTGGTAAAGCTCGCGATCAGCCTCTTCATCTGGACGGTCAATATAAGGCGGTAAGGGCATATGGCCGATATGATTGAGGATCTCTAAGACCTCACGGCTATCGTCGAACTCGATTTCGAATAGCGTATCATGGCGAGCGACCATGGTAGCCCGTACCGTTAAGTCATCGCCTAGTAATAATTCCGCGCCCGGCTTCGGAGCTTTAGAGGCGCGTACGTGGGCTAATACTCGTTTATCATCCAGCATCCGCTCGACCAACATCTCAAGCTTACCGCCACTGGCTTTTTGACCATAGATCCGCGCGGGGATCACCCGAGTATTATTAAATACTAGCAAATCACCAGGTTGTAACTTATCCAGTACATCGGTAAAGACGCCATGCTGTAACTCTCCCGAGGGCCCGTCTAACGATAGCAGCCGACAAGCGCTCCGCTCAGGTTGTGGATAGTGGGCAATCAACGACTCAGGTAAAGCAAAGTTAAAATCAGCAACGCGCATGGTGACTTATTCCGATAAAAATTTAGGCGCACAGTGTAACGGAAAAGGGGGCATTACAGAACCTTTGGCTTTTAGAGTAAATCGGGTAGGTTGAGATAATGTAGTTAAAGACTCATAGAGTAGTTACCGAAAACGACTAGCCATCCCCGTACGCGATCAACGTAAAATTTATCGTATCGGTAATTGTTATTGTGAACGGTTCGAAGACAGATTTTTTTGGCCTGGAAGAATACGGCGTAAAACGTATTACTTATCACCCCTATCCTCTAAAAATTAGCTTATTTACTGGCAGCCAACCTAAGAATAAGCTTTACCTGACCAATCCTTGGGGCTATATATAGGAGCCTTACTTTGACGAAACATTACCGTCTGTGATTGCGGCTATCACAGTGAATGCTCATGATAAAATCAATAATCGAAAGGGTAAAAATGAAAGGGAGCTGTCTTTGCAAAAGTATCCAATACGAGTGCGATAGCCTGACTGGTGGCATCGTTAATTGCCACTGTAACCTATGCAGAAAAGCACACGCTGCCCCCTATGCTCCGACTGCTAGGGTCGAGCGTACACACTTCCGCTGGCTTCAGGGAAGTCAATTTTTACAATCCTACGAATCTTCCCCCGGGAAACTGCGTCATTTCTGTTCGATCTGCGGTTCACAGCTTATGGCTGAACGAGTCCATCAACATCACATCATATTGCGCGTCGCCACGCTAGATGATGCACCTCAGAACTCGGTCACTTCACATATTTGGTGTTCGCAAGATGTTTCGTGGCTTGCAGACACTGAGGGAACACACTATTTCGATGAATGGCAGCCCAGTGGTTAATTAGGTTTATACGTAAAATTATTTGTCATTAAATCAAATAGATAAATTGGGAAAATTTAACGTCAACTATTCCGCACCCTACCCTACAGCATTATTGATTAATGGTTAACGCTGAAATTCCCCTAACAAGGTAGCACCTTACTAAGCTCCCCCCTCATTTGACTCTGCCCATTACAGGTTTTGTTCTGCGATGAGTAGTGCTTGAGTATCGGGCTCTAAGGCCCGAAAGATATGCGGCCGATCAGCGGGATAACAGATGTAATCACCCTCGCCTAGATTTTCCGGCGCTTCAATCAGCCCGACCATGGCCCGCCCCTTGGTGACTATGATGTGCTCAACCGATCCTGGGGGATGAGGGTGGGAGATACGATCTGATCCCGGTTCAGTAAGTAAAAGATAAATATCGCGTCGAGCTCCCGGTGGACAGGTCGCGAGTAAAATAGCTTGGTAGTCAGACTGTTCAGCGACAACCTTGGTACCTTCCCCACGGCGTATCACTTGAGTCACCGTTGACTGTGGCTCCAGCAATTGAGCAAAAGGAATATCCAATGCCACGCAGAGCGCCCATAAGGTTTCTATACTCGGATTTCCGTTAGCCGATTCCAGTTGAGATAACGTCGACTTCGCAATTCCTGCTCTTCGGGCCACTTCCGCGAGTGATAACCCTTTACGCTCTCGTTCACGTACTAAGCTCCGCGCGATCAGCTGTATTGGCTGGTTCATGCCCTCTCCCTTCGTTTTTTATATCGAACGATTCGTTCTTGTTGAAAATAAGATTAACTACGTTCATTATAATGTGAATATTGTTCGATATGGGTAAAAATATGCAACAGCACTTTATCATTCTTAAGGGAGCACCGCTAAAATCCATTCTTTTGGTCTGTTTCGCAGTAGGCATTGTCGGGATGTCCTACGGTTCGCTAGCCGTTGCCTATGGATTTCCGGTTTGGGTCCCCTTTGTACTCTCTATTTTCGTCCTTGCGGGAGCCTCAGAGTTTATGTTTATCGGCATTGTCGCCAGTGGAGGCAATCCGCTCGCTGCCGCTATGGCCGGTCTACTGGTTAACGCTCGTCACATCCCCTTCGGCGTAACGGTTAGCGATTTAATCGGATCGCGAGCCTCTAGCTTTCTGGGCTGCCATATAATGAACGACGAAAGTGTCGTGTTTGGCTTATCGCAACCTACTCCCGAACAGCGCAAAGCCGCCTATTGGCTATGCGGTCTGGGTGTCGCGATAATCTGGCCCTTAAGCACGCTTCTCGGAACCTTTATCGGAAAATTGATTCCGCCAGCAGAGAGCATTGGTCTTGATGCGGTATTCCCTTCTATATTGCTAGCGCTGGTGATCCCCGCACTAAAAAACGGTACGACACGAATCCGCGCCTTGTGTGGTGCGGGACTATCGCTAGCTACCGTTACATTCGTTCCAATTGGCCTGCCTATTTTATTGTCATTGTTTGGCTTACTAATAAGGAAGAAATAATGGGTAATATGTCGTTATTTATCGCAGGTATCGTCGTTCTGTCTGTTGGAACTTATTTAATGCGTCTCGCTGGCGTAAAATTAGGCCGCCGCCTAACGATTTCTGAGGGCAACCAGGCTCTACTCGCAGACGCGGCAACAGTACTGCTGTTTTCCGTCGCCTTGGTCGCCACCTTTTATGAAGGGGTGCATTTCTCCGGTATGGCAAGAATACTTGGGGTGGGTTTCGCTGTATTTCTCGCTTGGCGTAAAATGCCGCTGATAGTAGTAATCATCTCCGCGGCCTCGGTGACAGCTCTGCTAAGGTTAGCAGGAGTTTCTTAGGTCTACTCAATACGATTTTTTTGCTATAGGGTTATCCACTTGTGGATTTTAGCACCTCCATAAGGGGGGATTACTCCTCGCATTATCATCTATTTCAACGTTACTATCCTAACAACCCGATGCTATTTTTCATTATTAAGGTAATTATGAAAAAACACGAAATTCAACGCATTATAGAATTATGCGATAAAGCGATTACTGAAAAAAACTTCGATGCGCTTATGGAGTTCTATGCAGAAGATGCAAGCTTGGTGGTAAAGCCGGGAATGGTGGTTCAGGGAAAAGAGAGTATTCGAAAAGCCTTTATTGCGATATCCGAATATTTTCAACGAGGTTTGGTGGTTGAGCAAGGTGAAATGCAGGTTATTGAAGGAGCCGGTAATGCCCTGGTGATAATGGAAACACGATTAAAATATCCGGGAGAGGATGGACGTATTACCGAAACAGTACGTAGAGCCACCTATGTTTTCACCCATCATCACGAAGGTAGCTGGCTATGCTCGATCGATAACTCCTACGGCACCGATCTGCTTGACTTTCAGTCGTCATCGTTAAGTTAGCGAAGCAATTCAACCGGCAAATAGCGTAGATTGCTATAACTCAAGGGCCAGCTTTCTACCATCAGGTAAGGTGACGTTAAGGGATAGCTTTCCATCCAAACCGGCTACGTAGCGCTTGATAGAAGATAGCTTTGGGTCATTACCGATCTTCTCTAGTTTAGCAATCGCGGGCTGCTTCACGCCCAGTAATTCCGCGAGCTTAGCCTGAGACAGTTCAGCTTCTTCACGTAGCTTTTGTAGGCTTATCTCTCGGCGAATTTCAGAAACTCTCACTTCAACGCGTGCTTGGTTTTCTGGTGAGAGTCTAGATTTTAATTCTTTTAGGTTTGCCATGTTCTAACTCCTATTTTCCCGCCAAGTGATCATCACATTCTCTATCGGCTATGTTAATGAGTTTTTTTATAAAATAGCTTTTGGTCTTGCCCTTTTTTATCGCCCGCGCAGAGTATTATTGCCTTACGTACTGGGTCAAACGCATAACACACTCTGTAAGGGTGTCTGTTGACCTTAAATCTCAACTCTTTCATATTGGAATGCTTGGAACCTTCTAGGCTATCAGCATAGGGTCTGCCAAGGTTAGGATCTTCTGGCTCAAGTAGCTCCAGCAGTGCAACAACTTCCACTTGAATGGCGGCTTCCTGCGCATCAAACCAAGTATCAAATATTTCTGGTGTCGACGAACCACTGCATCTTTATCACCCATAACTTCCGTGTAGTACACATTTTATTCCTTCAAAGGAATATTGTAATACCGTTTAGGGGGTTATCTGCTCGTCAATTTATAGCCCCCATCCATGAAGGTCACAAAGCTCGAATCGTCTTCCTTTCCGCAAATATCACGAAAGAGTTATCTTTATTAACGATTCAAAGGGGAAATTTTTTGGTTTTTAGGGCAACTCAGGTGATAATGACGCCATGAACTTTCTCGCTCATCTTCACCTCGCCGAGCTTGCCAACAGCTCACTGACCGGTAATTTGCTGGCGGACTTTGTGCGAGGCGATCCTGATGGCCGCTGGTCGGCTGCCATCGTGGCAGGGATCCACATGCACCGTAGGCTCGACAGTCTTTCCGATCATCTAGCGGAGGTACGTGAAGCAAAACAACGCTTTACACCGGCAACCCGTCGCGTCGCCCCCATCGCCCTAGATGTGATTTGGGACCATTTTTTAGCTCGCGATTGGTCACATTTTCATCCTCAACAAAGGTTAACAGATTTCTGTGCCATGGCTGAACAGACAATTGCTCGCGATTTAGCCCAGACGCCCGATAGTTTTCAACATCTCAACCGTCTTATCTGGCAGCAACGTTGGTTGGAGCGCTATGCCGAGCCACAGAACTTGGAAAATGTATTTCGGCAGATGGCGCAGCGCCGACCACGCCTCATTATGCTGGCTGAATGCTATCAAGATTTCGTCGTAAACTATCGTGAACTTGAAACCTTGTTTTACCATTTTTATCCTAGATTAATGGCGCAGGCGACAGAAAAACAGCTGTAAAGTCCCCCGCCAATGTCTCGGTTCTGATACACTGCCTGCGCGCTACAGACGCAGGATTGGCTCATCTTGAGCCTGTGTCCTAAAACGATTTTAATCATTAACACTTGGAGTATGTATGGTACTTGTGACTCGTTCAGCCCCTGATTTTACCGCTGCGGCAGTTTTAGGTAACGGTGAGATTGTTGAGAATTTTAACTTCCATAAGCACATTGCCGGTAAGCCTGCCGTACTCTTTTTCTGGCCAATGGACTTTACCTTCGTTTGCCCTTCAGAGCTGATTGCTTTCGATAAGCGTTATGCTGAATTCCAGCAACGTGGCGTGGAAGTCGTTGGGGTTTCTTTCGACTCAGAATTCGTTCACAACGCATGGCGTAACACCCCAATCGAAAACGGCGGTATTGGTAAAGTTCAATACGCAATGGTTGCTGATATTAAGCGTGAGATTCAACAAGCTTACGGTATCGAACACCCAGAAGCCGGTGTTGCTCTACGCGGTTCATTCTTAATCGACAAAGATGGCGTAGTACGCCACCAAGTCGTGAACGACCTGCCGCTTGGCCGTAACATCGATGAAATGCTGCGTACGGTTGATGCGCTGCAATTCCACGAAGAGCACGGCGAAGTCTGCCCTGCACAGTGGGAAAAAGGTAAAGAAGGCATGGGCGCATCACCGGAAGGCGTTGCGAAGTACCTGTCTCAAAACGCGGCGAAGTTATAATCGCCTTGCCCCCTAAGACGTTAGGGGGCACTCACCTCGCCTAAGGAATTGTGGCGTCGTTGTTCACTTCTTTGCAAAGTATATTCTGTCACAGTTCTAATCAGACTATTTAACTGGCCTTTAAGATTTTTTTTTGGTGAGAGATTACGTCTAGAAATAATATTTCAAACCTCCTTTTTTTAAAAAGGACGTCCAACTCACCGCTTTACGTCAATGAACGCCAAAAAAAAATTGTAATATGTTTGACTCTGCATAGCTTAAGGATGACAAAGAATGCTAGATCCAAACAAAGGAATACTGACGTTCAGAGCCGAAGCTAATAATTTTAAATCAAGTAGAGATTACTCCAAAAAAATTCATTGGCCTGGGAACTCTCCATCGTGCCAGAAAGATAACTCAGGCGTGACAATTGGTAGAGGGTTCGACCTCGGTGATCGAAGTGAAAATGCTGTACTCATTACTTTAAAAAAAGTGGGCATTGAAAATAGAAAGGCTGAAGAAATTTCCAAGGGTGCTAAAAAGAAAGGATGTTTAGTCTATAGATTCGGGTAATGACACCAATTTATTGATAGTGTTTTATTGTGAAGTAGTACCCAGTAACCTTACCATGTAACTCTACCGACCTTGAGAATGACAGTGATTTCAGTCTTAGCCTTGCCAGATATTGCCTGAGATTAAGATTATATCGTTCGATTCTTTGTGTATAGCGCTTACTGTTAACGTGAACATACCCTTTAGGCATGATGCATATAGCGGTCCCCCGCCCGTCACCGACACAACGACTTCAAGAGGCGACAGCAGATTCAGAAGGTGCTTCAAGATGATTATCGTCCGCTCACCAAGGACATTAGCTACAACCCATCTACGTATCTTGTCGTAGGCATAAAACAACCAACGTAGATGTGACTAAGACCCAGCGTAGCCCTACTATTCATTCATTTCTGCTCAGACAATCACATCGCTTCCTGGATGGATTTTAATCGTTACTAAACGGGGTCCTGAGTCTTTAAATTCTGTAAAATGGTATTCAAGCCAATGCCGATAATGCGAGCGCTAGCACGACGTCCCACAGCATTCCTCGCCAAGTAGATAATTTTCTGGTGTGAACCAAGCTTTAATGCGGCGCAGGTGTAAGTGAGCTGTCATGTCTTACGACACTATTTGCAAGGATAGCGCTAATGGTTAGCAATACTCTTGCCGTTACAAACAACGCACTCAGTCATAGAACAACAGAGATGGCAAACGGAGATAGAAGCTATATTAGCACCTCAAAAGTACCATTATATACTAAATCAATAAATTAGCGTCACTACATGCAAGTCTGCTTAGAGATAATAGCTGGGGATGGGTTTATGACGACTGAGTATATTCATGAAACAAATATCTCATATTGATACTACTCATGTCATTCCAGTAATATAAGGTAAAATTTGCAAATGGATATTCCTTAAAAGGATATTCAAAGTAAAGGGCTTACACCAGTGTATTGTACTATAATCGGTATAAACCCCAAAGAGGGGCATTTTTAAATACACGGTAATGGTACCAATTGATTGAGTATTAAGGTAGCAACCATTGAAACCTTACCTTTTCAGGAATTTTAATTCGATAAGATATGCCATCGATATGTTGGTATCAGCAACCATCTCATCATATTCATACCGCAAACTCGTTTGATTAAATCTATAACAGCGTAAACACCAAGCCTATTAATTAATTTTCATCTTAGATTTTTTGAATTTCATAAATCACCTTTCCTACTTTGTATTAGCATCGAACGACCTTTATGGTGCACTATTAGATAGATAGTACTCGTCACAATGAGGCTGATAACCCAAGAAAAATTCACACCTGGAATTAGGTTAGAATATGGTCCTGAAAAAAAGCTGTTTTCGATAAAAGGAATCTGAACCATCACCCCAATAAAATAGATAGATAGCGCCTGTTTATTAATCAATCCATACCGACCACCGTCTGGCTGAAAAATAGAATGAATATCATAACATTGCTTATTTACGTAATAAAAATCAAATAAATTAATAACTATCCATGGTACTAATACTGCTATTAATGCCAAAATCAAGTTAATAAAAAAGGATACAAAATTCTGTGATGCAACTAAAGCTACTAAAATACTACTAATTAATACTAAGCATGAGACGACTAGCCGCACCATAACTCCCGGTGTCCAATGAGGGCGAAAAGTTTGTACTGCGGTAATGAGTGATAATACTGCACCATATAAATTCATGGAGTTATGACAAATAATGTTAATCAGAAATAGAAGCATTAATATCGGGCCTAGCCAGCCGGTAGCATGACGAACTGATATCATTGCATCACTAGCTGGCATCATATTAACCGCTACAATACCGAACGTAAATGCCAGAATAGTACCACCACAAGCGCCTAGATATGTGGCAATAAATGGACGTGTGATACCAATATTAGTTGGCAGGTAACGTGAATAGTCAGAAGTGTAGGGTGAAAAACTGATTTGCCAAACAGCTCCGATACTAAAGGTCCCAAACCAGCCTGCCGCACTCATTGTGCCACGAGACCAAAAATCCACAGGTAACGGTTGTGATACCATCAATACTAGGCCTAAACTAAGTGCACTCCCCATAATCCATGCGCCTATTTTATTAATTTTATGGATGAACTGGTAGCCAATCACCCCAATTACAGTAGCAAGGAAAGCCCCCATGACTGTGGCACCGCTAACCGGTACAAAAGGAAAGACATTATTTATTACTTTACCTGATAACGATATATTCGATATAAAGAAACCTAAATATATCACTGTAGTAAAACTAATAACCAGTAATGACCCATAGCGACCAAACTGCGCACGACTCTGCACCATTTGTGGAATACCAACTTTTGGCCCTTGTGCAGAGGTTAACGCTAGAAAAACCCCACCAAAGAGATGGCCAGAAATAATAGCGGATAAGGCAGAAATAACACTAAGATGAAATGTCTCAGTTGCTATCGCGCCGCTAACAACTGCTAATGGTGCAATATTAGTGCAGAACCATAATGTAAATAAACTATGCGATTTACCGTGACGTTCCGATTCATCGACATAACCGACTGATTTATTCTCTATAATTTTTGTACGGGAAAATTTTATATTCACAACACCTCCAACTCTTAAAGTGGGATTTTTTAATGTGGATAAATCTTTATCATAAAAAAAACAACAGCCATCCCGACAATTTTATAATCGTCTTCTTGTTGAAGAGCTGGCGGAGATGTTTTGCTTCCTATATACGATTATTGAGAAATGATGCATACCGAATAAAAGCATCAGACAGTATTAACAGATAAGCCTTCCGCTAAGATAAACAACTATCAATTAACGCATAATAAATGGATCATTAATCGGCTCATCGCTGGTACGTAGCCATACTGTTTTAGTTGTGGTGTATTCCAATGCCGCATCTATCCCTCCTTCACGCCCAAAGCCTGACTTCCCATAGCCTCCAAAGGGTGCCAAAGGTGATACCACTCGATAAGTATTTAGCCAGACGACACCGCTACGTAATTTACGAGTAACACGATGGGCAAGGGTAAGATTTTGGGTGAAAACACCTGCAGCCAAACCATATTCCGTACCGTTTGCTAAGCGAATCGCCTCAGCCTCATCTCTAAAGGTCAGCACTGATAAGACGGGGCCAAATAGTTCCTGTATTACACTTTCAGCATGTGGCACAGTACTACAATCTAAAATAGTTGGTGGATAATAGTATCCTGGTCGTTCTATAGGCTGATTACCGATTACTAGACGTGCACCCTGCTCGATACTACGATTCACTATTTGCTCAATATTTCTTTTCTGCCCTTCGGTACAAAGAGGGCCAAACTGCGTTTCCTGCTCCTGAGGACAACCAATGATAATGCCTCGTACTTTACTGATAAGCTTTTCAACAAAGCTATCTTTAATTTTCTCGTCCACCAGTAAGCGCGAACCTGCTACGCAACTTTGTCCTGATGCAGAGAATATCGCGGCCACCTGAGCATTAGCAGCACTTTCCAAGTCGGCATCAGCAAACACGATAAAAGGCGATTTCCCACCCAATTCCAGCGAAGTACTGGCAAGATTTTCTGCGCTATTACGAATTATGTAACGTGCAGTAGCTGCACCACCAGTGAAGGCGATATGATCGACCTGCGTATGTTGAGTAAGTACTGTACCGCAGCCTTCCGCGAAGCCTGTGATTACATTAATAACACCCGCTGGAAAGCCGGCCTCATGTACCAGTTCAGCAAAGCCCAGCAATGGCGCTGGTGCAACTTCAGCCGCTTTCACCACCACTGTACAGCCGGCAGCAATGGCTGGACCAATTTTCACTGCGGAGAGAAATAACTGGCTGTTCCAAGGAATAATTGCAGCCACCACGCCCACTGGCTCTCGCTTGACCCAAGTTTCCATATCAGCTTTATCGATACTAAGCGTAGTACCATCCATCTTGTCCGCCAGTCCGGCATAGAAGCGGTAGTACTCGGCTACATAAGCGATCTGAGCCTCGGTTTCACGGATAATTTTTCCGGTATCAAGTGTCTCAAGACGTGCCAGCTTTGCTGCATCACGTTCGATCAAATCTGCCAGCTTAAGCAGTAATTTACCTCGATAATTAGCGGTTAAGCCTCGCCACTCTTCGGACTGGAATGCTCGAGCTGCCGCCTGAACTGCGCGGTCAGTGTGTTCCGAGCGTGCTTCGGCAACAATAGCCCAAGGTTCAGCCGTAGCCGGATTCAGTGAGGTGAACGTTCCAGCTCCGGAGTCAAATTGACCGTCGATATAGAGTTTGAAATATTCCATAACATCTCCACTTATTGAAAGGCAGGTACAACGTGTTTAACAAAGCGTTCAAGCGAAGCTTTCTTACGCTTGAAGGTCATACCACTGTCCAGCCATAATGCGTATTCATCGTAACCCATCGCCTCATAGCTTTTCAGACGTGCGATAACTTGTTCAGGATTACCAATAACCAGATTTTTTCGCATTCCCTCTGCGGTATAATAGGTATTTGCTGTAATCTCTTCCTCTGTTAACGGTTTTATCAAACCCTGTTGAACAGGTCGCTCATTCTTAAACCAAGCCCCAAAGTAATTATAGAAGCGGTTAATTTCAACTGCCGCTTGCTGTGCATCAGCCTCATTCTCTGCCACAAAACCGTGCTGGAGCAGCATGATTTTCAATGGCTGTCCAGGGGAGTGCTCCTCACAGGCTGCTTTAAACGCGGTGATCAGACGCGTAATCTCGTCTTCGCCCTGATGTAATGGCGTACACTGCACGTTGCAACCATTTTTCACCGCAAAATTGTGGCTATTCGGATCGCGTGCGGCCACCCAAATAGGAGGATGCGGCTGCTGTTTTGGCTGTGGTGAGGAGGTCGTGGAGGGAAAACTCCAGAACTCGCCTTTATGTTCATAGTCACCTTTCCACAGTGCTTTGACTGCGGGTACCAGCTCCCGCATTCGCTGGCCAGCTTCCCAAGCATCCATCCCCGGCATCAAACGCTCATATTCATATGAGTACGCCCCACGCGCAATCCCCAAGTCCAGACGCCCTTTGGTGATCAAGTCAGTCATCGCCGCCTCCCCCGCCAAACGGATTGGATGGGTAAAGGGTGCAATAATAGTCCCTGTACCTAGACGGACGTTTTGAGTACGGCTTGCTATATCCACCAAGTTGATAAACGGATTCGGTGCGATAGTGAAATTCATGCCGTGGTGCTCACCGGTCCAAATAGCGTGTAAGCCCCCCTTATCCGCTATTTCACATAATTCCATCATCTCATCATACAGCTTGTCCTGTGCGTCATCGGCTGACACGCGTTCTATGTGTAGGAATAAGGAAAGTTTCATACCATCTCCTGTTGGGAAGCAGTGAAGAAATGACGGATAGAACCTTCTGCTTCATCGCCGTAATAAAGGCCATAATTACCCAACGCATTTTCGCGGATAAAGCGCTCAATTAACGATTTCACAGCTTTATCATTTATTGAGTACTGCACCAGCGTATGAACATCTACCCATTCGCCTTCCGGCACCGTTGGCAAGGTACTGCCTGTTGCCTGTGCGCACAAAAACACGATATGCTGCTGTTTCTTTTGTCGGTCTTCCCAGATGGAATAGACAAAACCTGGATTGGCCTCAATATTTAGCCCATTGAATAATTGAATCAATGTTTCGCTGACGCTGTGGTTATTGACCACTTTTGATGGTAAGCCATAACCGCCTTCTTTCTTCACTACTAACACTCGGCCCGCTGATTTAATCAATGCACTGACCACTACGTTAGGACTAATAATTAAAGATTCGGCATTTTGATAAGGTGTAAAGTATGCGCCGCGGTAATAGCCAAGGCCTGGTGTACCGGAGGAATCGAACTGCTCAACTTTGCCGATCAATATTGCATGATCACCTGCATCGATGACCTGTTGCATCGAACATTCAAACCATGCCGAACTTTCATCTAGTAACGGCGTATTGAACTTGCCTTTACGCCACTTCACTAGTGAAAATCGATCAGCAACTTTCTGTGCAAAAATATTTGATATATCTTTCTGCTGCTCCGCTAGAATATTGATCGCAAAGTACGAACATTGTGTGAAGTGTTCGAAATTAGCTGAGCGCTTATCGATGCTCACTAGCAGCAGGGCTGGGTCAAGTGACACTGATGAGAATGAGTTGGCGGTAAAACCAATCGGCTGCCCTTGTGCATCGTTAGTGGTGGCCACAGTGACGCCGGTCATAAAAGCGCCAAAGGCATCACGTAATTGTCTACGTTTATCTGTGTCCATAATTACTCCTCTATAAAATCTTTGTGCGTGACGACGGCAGCGATATCCGGTTTGAGGTACGATAAAATTTCCTGATTAACCCTGTCTGCGTCCGTTAGGTTCAACATATGTTTAGCGTTAGCAACAACCACTGACTGACCTTGGCTTGCTGCCTGAGCCATTTGACGTGTCATCTCTGGATTCGAATTAGTGTCCAGTTCACCGGTCATTACCAACACCGGACATTGCATTTCATTCCAACGCTCAGAATAGAAGCGATCTCCCTCAGCGAACGCCTGATAAGCACGCGCATAACCTTCTAGATTCACCTCTCTTAACCACTTACCCACTTTTTGACGTAACGGCTGTTCGTTACGCTCGTTACTGAACCAGCGATCTAATGGGGCATCGAGCCGAACATGACCACTAGCTAACTCTTGCGCGCGTTTCAATACTGCATTACGTGACAATTCGTTACGCCTAAACACTCCACTTATTACAATCGCGTGATGGACTAATTGGGGATAATCAATAGCAAGGCCCGCAGTAATCAGTGCGCCCATCGAGTGCCCGGCTACCGAAAAATTATTTTCAGGCTGTGTTTTGAGAAACAGAGCCAACCACTGTACATAATCTTCCAGGGTTGCAGGGTGGGGTAAACAGCTACTCTCGCCATGACCTGGCATATCCACTGCTATTACGCGGAAATAGCGACTTAGTGCCTCCATCTGCGGAAACCAGGCATCGGCATTCATACCAACACCATGGATCAACACCAGCGGTTCGCCCTGTCCAGCTTCCAGATAACTCACCCGAAGATCTAACTCAGATAGCTGCTGGATTTTTCTGGTCATGGCCTAACTCTTTAAGATCAAGATAACGGTTGCCAATACGATGATGTGGTCGGCCTCCTAGAGCCGCACCTAAAGCAATAACAATCTCATCGCTGAACGGTGCATCGTTAATATTGAATTGCATGGTGAGGTAGTGCTCACGGCTACCTTCATCCTCCGTGCCCATCATCGGAACCAGAATCGGAGTGTTAGCTGGACCTCGAGTATTGTTGAAGGCTAGGTAGGTTTTACCTTTCACTGCAGAACGATAAGGGTTGCCAAAATGTAGGGTATGAATTAGCGCTGAAGCATGTTCGAGTTCGCCATTCAAACCTACAATGGCACTTTTACCGTAAGCCACAACCTTATCACCGCCACCCGCCTCTTTTACGACTAAGCCAGTCAACAGTTCGCCTAATATCGGCGCCATTTCACGAATCTTTGGGGCGAGGTCTTCTACGAAGCCTTTTCCTGCCCAAGGATTTTTCACCACAGCTGCTGCTGCAATCATTACCAACGGTGTGGTAGCAACTCTCCCTCCGTCAGTGTAAATAGTTTCAGTGGTAACCAATGTCTTACGAATATCTGGGTGCATAGCTTGCTCCTTACCTCGGTTAAGAATTTGTTAAATTTGAGTGTCGGAGAAAGATATAACATCGAATTTTATAGGCCGTCAAAAATTGGTATACCATCATATGGTGTTCCAAAAAGTACCATTTTTTCTCTATTTTTGAGGGGGGATCCAGTAGATTCGGGAGTACGCGCCTAAAATTAATTAATTCTTTAGATAAGTAGCTGTCTATTCCCGTTGTGATTTACATCATATATTTTACAAATTAAAGCTAGCTCAAAAAAATTATTCTATTGATAAATATAAGATAAATATCTTTTACCTATGCGATTATAAAGATTATTACAATTTACTAACAGAAATGTGAGCTATCCCAGATTTTTACAAGATAGACTTTGGTTATAGCCCTCATAGATATTTTAGATAACATTGCTTTTCCTCTGTAAATAGTGCTAATAGTAATTAGATTGCTCGGGCTTATAACAATAAGTTAAGTTTTTTCATTCCAACCAACATAGAGACATTTATGGTTACGAGTCACTCAATAAAAATTAAAGATATGCCAGTGACCCTTCGTGAACTAGCATTACAGAAAGTACGTCAGGCCATTATTTCAGGCTATTTCAAAGCGGGCGATCGTTTAGTTGAACGTAGCTTGTGTGATGAGCTAGGTGTAAGCCGCTCTGTGGTGAGGGAGGTAATTCGTTACCTTGAGGCAGAAGGATTAATTGAAAACTTACCCAAGAGAGGCCCTATCGTCGCGATAATAACGTGGGAGATGGCTGAGCAGATTTACAACATTCGGCTTTTACTAGAGTCCGAGGCGGCTAAAGATTGTGCGAAAGTTGCCACAAGGCAAGATAAAGCGAAACTGCATAAAAAACTTCTACAAATTGCTAAAGCTTCGAATAACCAAGATGATATTGAACGTATACAGGCTTCTCAAGATTTTTATGAAACTCTTTTTTCCATTGCAAAACATCATATTGCATGGGAGATAGTGCAAAGACTAAATAGCCGAATAAGCTGGCTTCGTGCCCTCACTCTACGAAGTGCTAAGCGTAAGATTGACGGCTTTGAACGTATGTCGCACATTTATGATGCTATTGAACAGAATAATCCGGAACAAGCAAAAATTTCGGTAGAGAGGCATTTAACCGAAGCCGCAACACTTGCTAAAACTATTTTGACTAAAGAGGAATGAAAATGTCCGCTTATTGGATCGCCCATGTAACTATTAACGATACTGAGCCGTACCAGAATTATATGGAATTAGCACCCTTAGCTTTTAGAAAATACAAGGCGAAGTTTATCGCCCGAGGAGAAAAAGCTATATCTCTAGAAGGAGAAAAATTCACTAAACATATCATTATCGAGTTCCCTGATTATCAAACAGCATTAGATTGTTACCAATCAGTAGAGTATCAAGTAGCTAAAAGACAGCGTGAATCTGTTGCTAAAGTGATGATTACGATCGTGGATGGATTAGATTAAAAATTATTTTTTAGTTAATTGAATTTTAATAGTGACACCAACCTATTAGGAACACTTTATCTTGAGGTAGTATCCGATAACCTTATAATTTCACTACAACGATGTTGAGTTAATGACTCCAAATTATTGATATAGTGTCTGATGGTGGTTTTGAGGTGCTGATAGTGTTTCTATCTCCGTTTACTGTGTCTCTTGTTACTTGACTGGAAGCGCTGTTTGTTAGGGCAAACGTGCTGCTGGCCATCAGCGCTATCTCTGCAAACAGAGTCATCAGACATGGCAGCTCACTTTCACCTACACTGTATCAAAGCTTGGTACAAACCAAAAAAAATTATCGATATAGTAATGAATAGTGCAAAATGGTGCGCTAGCATTATCGGTATTGGTTTTATTACATAAAAACATTCATGACTTCCATCCCAATCCGAATACTCCACCAGATTCAGCTTGGGAAAATATTCCTGACAAAATAAAAGAGATACTTGTCGACCTTAGATTCCGAGGTGACTACACACCAAAAACCAGAGTCCTTATCCAAAGAATGGCTTACGATGGCGATATAGTGGGGTTTGGGAAAGCCATATCAAACAGAGCTTATTGGGTGAAAGTCCCTGATGATAGGTATAATCGAAGCGTTGAATAGTATGAAAAAATTAACTATGCTCCCTTAATTCTTATTTTTTCAGCTAATGTTAGCGCTGCATTCACAGAGCCTGAAGTGCGCCAACTACACGAAATAAATGAAACATACTTAAAAAAAGAAATTGATTCTAGAGAAAAACTTAACGTAGCAATATAAGAATCAATAGCAAACCTACTAAAAGAAAAATCAAACATACTAAAATTACATGATTTCTGGAGTCAAGCTACCAAAATAAAGTGTCGACTTACTATACTTGAATCGCTCAATACTGATGCGGAAATAGCCAGTAAATACGAATGCCTTGCTAATGAATATACTTTAGAAGCTGACTTCTTAAATAGCACCTATTAACGACACATAAAAATCAACCAATTTATTTTGCCTGAGGAGTGAAAGCAAGAACGGATGTTTAGTCGAGTGGGTGTGAGCATATCAGTCAGTTAACTAGAATGATGGGCCGTAATGGTCCTATCATTCGCTTTTACGGTAATATGCTCTATGTAGGCAAAAAGGACAGTTTACCGTCACTATTTATCGCTTCGCTTTTCGACGCCCAATACTTTGCTTTGACTTGTTACAGCTGTCATTCCCCCATTATGATAATCATAATGTGAAGCTGATTATTCATCATTTCGGATTTGATATAAATTGATTGATATAGGTTTAGGTGTACTATAAAAGTTGGATTAAAGGAAAAGAGTTTATGTAAAAAGGACTTACAATCATGCAACTTCCACTCCAACATTGGCTTCAGACCCTAGGTCTCACTCATTACACCGATATTATCGCGACCCTGATCATGCTCACCGCGATGATCTTCATCTCTCTGATCATTCATCTACTGCTTCATAAACTGCTGTTGCCGATACTGAAAAAACAGTCAGAGAATAGCCAATATCTTTGGCTAACAGCATTATTCAAACATCGCTTATTTAATCGCGCAACATGGTTATTACAAGGCGTACTCTTTCAGACATTACTGCATATTTTGTTCAATCCGCAGAGTATGCTATTCGTTGGACTCACTACCCTCTGCCAGTTATGGGTGATGCTCTTTAGTTTACTGATCGCCTTTTCGCTGCTCGATGTTATCCAAGCGGTGACCGCCAGAAGTGAATTCGCCAAACAGATCCCCCTGCGCGGCATCTTCCAAAGTATTAAATTAGTGATGGCGATTTTACTCGTTATCTTAATGATTTCGCTGTTACTCGGGAAGTCCCCCGGTACTCTGCTGACCGGCTTGGGAGCAATGACTGCCGTACTGATGCTGGTCTTTCGTGATCCTATTCTCGGGTTGGTCGCGGGGATCCAGCTTTCGGCTAACGATATGCTAAAAATCGGCGATTGGCTCGATATGCCAAAATATGGCGCTGATGGTGCGGTAATTGATATCAACTTAACCACGGTTAAAGTGCATAATTGGGATAAGACTATCGTCACCATACCTGCTTATGCCTTAATTTCTGACTCCTTCAAAAACTGGCGAGGGATGTCAGAATCGGGGGGAAGACGGATAAAGCGCAGCGTCAATATCGATACCACCAGCATTCACTTCTTATCGGAGGCCGAAATTAATCAGCTTGGACAGGCTCACCTGCTTAGCCCCTATTTAGTGAATAAACAGCAAGAGATCAGCCAATGGAATACCCAGCGCGATAATCAAAATACCTCGCTACTTAATCATCGTGCGCTCACCAATATCGGCACGTTCCGTGTCTGGTTAGAAAGCTGGTTGAGAACGCACCCGCAGATCCGACAAGATATGATACTCATGGTGCGGCAGTTAGCGCCTAGCGAAAACGGTCAACCTATTGAGATTTATGCTTTCACCAATACGGTCGTCTGGGCAGAATATGAAGCGATCCAAAGCGATATTTTCGATTACCTCTATGCGGCGCTGCCCGCCTTTGGATTACGCGTCCATCAAACCCCAACCGGTACCGATATTCGGGCGTTAATGCCAAGCTCAACTGCTCAGCAGAACAATCCATAAAACGAGGGGGCCGATAGGCCCCCCGATACTAAGCGTGCTCTTTAACGCGTAATAGCAGCAGCAACGCGATAACCATTAGAACGCTAGCCAGAACATAAATCGCCTGGTGACCAAGCAGATCACTCAATAGCCCTTGGCAAAGCCCAGCGAAGATCATTCCTGTCGAAACGGAATTGGTAAATAGGGTCGTTGCGGCCCCCGCTTTCCCTGGCATTAAGTCCTGAAACCACAGCATCACTAATCCTGCCACAATTCCAATAAAGACAGCATTCAACAGCTGAATAACGAGTAGTCCTGTTTGTTGATGAAACATCAGCATCGCAGGATAGAACGCGAGGCCGCATACCGCGGCAACGATTACCAAGGGCCGTTTACCGACTCGTTTGGCCAGATAGCCCGCCAGTAGCATCACCGGGATCTCTAACCCCGCAGCCGTTCCCATCAACACCCCAGCAAAGCTTTCAGGCATGCCTAAGCTCTTGCTGATATAAAGCGGCATATCGATGATATACATGAGATTACAGACCCACATTAATACCGAGGCAGCAAACAAAAACCGCACATCCGTGCGTTTCCAACCACTGGCGGCGCTTTTCGCTAAATCCTCTGCCGGATAGAGCCTCGGTACACTAGGTAAGGTGGTTTTGATCAGAATCAGCGACAATAAAAACAGGGCCGCCGCGACGAGATATAGCGTGATAAACCCATAGTTGAGTGCCAACGCAAAAGAGATGGGCGGACCAATTACCCAAGCCAGAGACATTTGCGCGCGCATTACCGAACTGAACATCACCACTTCGCGGCCGGTACGATCGGCATATTCCCGCGCTAAAGCAAAAAGTTGTGGCATGACTACGCTAGCCAAGGCCGAGAGAATGAGTCCTAGGGTGATCAGCACCACATATTGGCGCACGAAAGCAAACATCAGCGCGTTGGCGATAGCCATCGCACAGCAAAACATCAACAAGCGTCGGCGATCCCCTTTGCGGTCTGAACGCTTGGCTAATATAAAGCTGATAATAATTCCCGTCACCGCATTGATGGTAAAAAACAGCCCAACCATAAAAGGTTTAGCGGCTAACTCTTGGCTTAGATAAAGGCTAAGTGTCGGGGCCTGTAATGCTCCGGCGATGCTGACAAAAAACGTCACCAGCATAAACATCATAAAAACAGGATTTCCCCCTTTCGGGGTGGGTGGGGTAAAAGATTGCATAAGTGGCCTATAAGGCTAACGCCCTACCTGAGGTACGGCATGGGTCAATATGAGGCGCTTATTATATCAGCTACAGAATCATCGAGGTATCGGCAAAACGCTTATCGGTTTGCGACTGACGCCATTGACGGGGGCTAGCACCAAACCAGCGTTTGAACGCCCGCGAGAAGGCGCTAACTTCAGAATAGCCCAGTAATAATGCCATATCTGTTACTGAAATCTGCGGTTGTTGTAGAAAGCTCAGCGCCATCTCGCCCCGCACTTTATCGACTAATCCTGTAAAACTAATACCCTCTTGGCGCAATCTACGCTGCAATGACCAAGAGGTCATTGCGACCTGCTCGGCAATTTGTTCAAGATCCGGTTCCCCTTGCCCTATCGCGAGTTGAACCTGAACGCGGATCTGATCGATTAAGGGTTGAGTGGAAACCTGACCATTTAATTGGCGAATGGCATCTTGAGTGACCGTTAATAACATCGGATCGCTATCTGGCATGCTACGTAGGCCGTCGCTTTTTGGGATCACCATGCAATTGGTCGGTTGGTCGAACCAGATCGGCGCATCGAAGACTTTACAGTGTTCATGCCAAGCCGCTGGCCGCGGGTGTTCAAAATGGATTTCTCTCGGCGCCCAATGGCTGCCCAGCGCATGACGGATAAGATTTAAGAACATACACAGCGTCAATTCAGCATCTTGTCGACGCTGGAGGATTGCGCCATGTCTTACTTGATAGTGCAGTTGCCAGTTATCTCCCTTATCGACCAGTTGAATCAGGGTATCGTGTTGATGATAGGGAAAAGCGCGAACCACGTTGCGTAACGCCTCTTCCAAGGTAGCAGAGCAGATCCCGATATAGCCGATCAAGCCCAAGGATTGCGGTTTGAATTGTCTACCGTAATAAAGGCCGAAATTATCGACACCTGAATGTTTGGCTGCAACCTCCATGACCCGACAGTAGTTGACCAAACTCAAGCTCATGGTCGGATTCCCCAATAGCTCAGGATCGATACCACTCATGCCGAACACCCGATCAATATCCCCGCCCTGATGCGTGATAAATTGGCTCAGTCCGCTCGCTGCTGCTGCCAATACGCCATGGTGAGCTGCTTGCTGAGAGGAAGTGAATAATGATTGCATGGTGATGACCTCATGAATAATCGCAACGATATGAGTAACTTTGCAAACTTCATACCAAAAGCAATTAGCGCGATAAAACAGAGGATATTCACCACCATGATAGGAAAACGAGCTTGCCTGCGCCTTAGTAGTGCAGGATTTGACCGACAGGTCGCTGCTTCCCCTCCAAATAGGTGCGACATAACCCCAAGGTTTGTGCAGACCACCCTTGCGCCACGCTTCTTGCCATCTCAGTCTCACAATGCGAGCCTAGCCATGCCGTTAATTGAATACGTCGTTGTATCAACAAGGCAGGTAGTATCGCGAAATCGTCGTCGCTAAGATGATGGACCTGTTGGTATCCCTCGATCCAACGATCAACCCACAAAGGTGCAGAGGGATGATGCTCGACAAAACTGATCGCCGCCGCCAGATCGTGTAAATACCACCCAAATCCACAATCATCGAAATCGATCACGCGTGTTTCACCCCGATCCAATAATAAATTGGTGAGGCGAAGATCGGCATGGATTAACCCGAAACGATCACTCTGTTGGCCATAACGGGTCAGCTTCGCCTCCACATCTGCGATCACTGTTTCAATAAGGCCCTGATCGTGCGTCGATAGGTCACTGATATCACGCCAATCGCCCCAATGACTGGTTCTTCCTACCATCGAAGCATGGTCCCAGCGCAAACGCTGAAAATCAGCCGGACGCTGCCACTGACGGCTATGTTGATGTAACCGCGCCGTGATCTCTCCCAACTGTTTGAAAGCGTCCGGAGAAACCTCACTGGTCGGCATCTCCCCTTCAATCCAGTGAAAAAGCACAGCATAGCGCTGTTCATCGGGTGACAGCACGTAGGTTTGTATACGGTCACCTTGGCCATCACGTAAGGCTTCTGGAACTTGGATCCCTTCCGAACGTAGGGCATCTAACCACAATAGCTCGCTCTCGATAGCCGCTTTCTGATGATAATTACCCCGATGCAAACGGAGTGCATAGCGTTTACCCCGTGCGGTGACCGAGAATGTCGCGTTTTCTGAGCGGCATAATAATTTAATTTCTGCGTTCGATAGCTGCGGATAGACCTGTACGACGTGATTCGCAATATGCATTAATACCGCTTGGTCGAGGGCATCGTATTGTTTCACACTCATCAACTTCTCCTACATAGCGATAGAACCTAATGTGAGAAGTAGCATCTACCAGAGCGGCCACTGCTAGCTTGACGATAGAACAGTGAAAGTTGACCGAAGCGTACAGCGATGGCTTTTTACTTAACGACTTAACGTGAGGTGACAACAAACTGTCTTCTCCGGTCAAGTTTCTCGCCGTTAAGCCCTGCATTATCTTTCGAAACGCAGTATCGACCTGCGGCGACGTCTTCAATAATGCTAACGGGGTTAACTATGACGACATCATTAAAACCAACACTGGGGGCGCTCCATTTATGGGGGATTGCCGTGGGGCTGGTTATCTCAGGCGAGTATTTCGGCTGGAGCTATGGATGGGGGGTGGCAGGTACGCTCGGCTTCTTAGTGACCACGCTGATTATCGCCGTAATGTATACCTGCTTCATCTTCAGTTTTACTGAACTGACCACGGCAATCCCGCAAGCGGGTGGACCTTTTGCCTATAGCCGTGCCGCATTCGGTGATACGGGGGGCCTGATTGCAGGTCTTGCAACGCTGATCGAATTCGTCTTCGCGCCGCCTGCCATCGCTATGGCAATCGGTGCTTATCTTAACGTGCAATACCCGACGCTTAACCCAAAATACGCCGCCTTGGGCGCCTATGTCATCTTTATGGGATTGAATATTCTCGGAGTAAAATTGGCCGCGATGTTTGAGCTGATCGTTACGCTGTTAGCCGTATTCGAATTACTGGTCTTTATGGGTGTTGTCTCCCCAGGATTTAGCATGAGTCATTTCGTGGCCCATGGCTGGTCGGGACAAGAACATTTCTCGATGGCTGCCCTACCCGGTATCTTTGCGGCAATCCCATTCGCTATCTGGTTCTTCTTGGCGATTGAGGGGGCTGCGATGGCCGCAGAAGAGGCTAAAAACCCGAAGAAGACCATCCCTATTGCTTACCTAACCGGTATCTTAACCCTAGTATTTTTAGCCATCAGCGTCATGCTGTTCGCGGGCGGCGCAGGCGATTGGCGTGCCTTGTCAGGGATTAATGATCCCCTCCCGCAAGCAATGAAAATGATTGTTGGCGAGCACTCGCGTTGGATGCATATGCTGGTATGGATTGGATTATTCGGCCTAATCGCCAGCTTCCACGGCATCATTCTCGGTTACTCCCGCCAATTCTTCGCCCTATCACGTGGCGGGTATTTGCCTGCCTCTCTGTGCAAACTCAGTCGTTTCCAAACCCCGCATCGCGCCATCATTACAGGGGGGATTATTGGGATGATCGTGGTGTGTAACGATGGCATGATGCTGCAAGGCATGAGTCTAACCGCCGCAATGATTACTATGGCGGTGTTCGGTGCCAACGTAATGTATATCATGAGTATGTTAAGTCTATTCCGCTTACGTAAAACAGCACCAACCCTTGAACGGAGCTACCGTGCACCAGGTTATCCAGTGATCCCTGGCATCGCCTTAGTACTTTCAATCATCTGCTTCATCACTATGCTCTGGTTCAACCCCGTCATTGGTGGCCTCTTTATAGGTTTTATGGTCCTCGGTTACTTCTACTTCCTCACGACTAAAGTGAGACGCCAAACTAGCCAACCGATTTCCCTTAGAGTAGTAGAAAACGAATAGTCCCTAACGAGATAGGACACAACCCCTATCCGTGATCGCTTACTGACGACAGCAGTACAAGGAGTAAATAATGACCACACGTTCGACAATTATGGATACCAATAGCTTTCGCGCTGAACATGCCGACGCGTTACGTCCTGAAATCCGTCAACTCACCGATAAACGCGATCGGATCCTCGGTGAATCCTATCGCCTGTTTTACCGTAATCCGGTCCATCTGGTAAAAGGTGAAGGACAATATTTATGGGATGCTGAGGGGCGAAAATATCTGGACGTCTACAATAATGTCGCCAGTATCGGCCACTGCCATCCCGCAGTCGTCGAGGCGGTAAGTCGGCAAATGCAGCAGCTTAATACTCATACTCGCTACCTTCACGAGAATATCCTTAACTATACCGAATCGATCTTAGCGACGACTCCAGCAGAAATTGATCGTGCCATGTATATGTGTACCGGATCGGAAGCCAATGATCTGGCGATACGTGTTGCGAAATCTTTTAGTGGCGGGTCGGGGATTATCGTTACTCAAGAGGCATATCATGGCACTAGTGAGTTAACGTCGGGCGCATCGCCCGCACTCGGCAGTGGGCAAGCGCTCGCTCCGACCACTAGAGTCGTCCCTGCGCCCGATTTCTACCGTCTAGCGCCGAAGGATCCAGGTGAATGGTTTGCGAATGAGATCCAAAAGCAGATTGATGAAATGCAGCAAAAGGGTATCAAGTTTGCGGGCTTCCTTGCCGATTCAATCTTCTCGTCGGATGGCGTATTACCGAACCCTCCGGGCTTCCTTAAGGCAGCAATTGATGTCGTTCATAAGAATGGCGGTATCTTTATTGCAGATGAAGTCCAACCTGGATTTGCTCGTACGGGAGATACCTTCTGGGGATTTGCCCGCCACGGCGTTGTGCCGGATATTATCACTACGGGTAAACCAATGGGCAACGGGATCCCTGTCTCGGCCCTCTTTGCGAAAAGTGATGTACTCGCCTCTTTTAGCGATCATATTCCTTACTTTAATACCTTTGGCGGTAACCCCGTATCGATGGCCGCTGCACAAGCCGTACTAAAAGTGATTCAAGAAGAGAATTTGCAAGAGCATAGCCGCGTGATGGGCGCACGTCTACTCGAAGAACTTCGCCGCTTACAACAAAAATATCGCTGTGTTGGCGATGTCCGTGGCGCGGGACTCTTTATTGGCTTCGAGTTAGTGACCGATCCCGAAACTAAGCAGCCGAATAAAACGTTAGCCTTAGACTTGATCGAGAGGCTCCGTGACCAAGGGATCCTTACATCGGTTGCGGGTCCTTATGGCAACGTACTGAAATTGCGTCCGCCTCTCGCTTTCCAAGCTGCTGATATCGACTGGTTAGTTGGCGGTCTTGATCGCGCATTGCAACAACTCTGTGCTTAATTCCTCTCACTTGCGCAGTCCCGCCTGACTGCGCGCTCTTTGATGATCTTCGCTTTCCTCTTACTCAATAATTGCCTAGAATGCTCAGACTCAACGGGGTGCAGTGAAGAACTGCTGAGAGACACCCGTAGAACCTGATCCGGTTAATACCGGCGGAGGGATTTGAGCGAATTCATCTCAGATCCTTTGCGCCAACGAGCAACGTTTTTCTAGGAGCGCAAAGTGTTTCCAACTAAAAAGTTTGTTTCAGGGTTATTATTGGCCCTTACCGCACTGCCTGCCTTAGCGGCTAAGCCTGTATTAACGGTTTATACTTATGACTCTTTCGCGTCGAAATGGGGACCAGGTCCAGCAATTAAAGCTGCTTTTGAGAAACAGTGTGGTTGTACATTGCACTACGTCGCCTTAGAAGATGGCATTTCGCTGCTTAATCGTCTCCGGATGGAAGGTACGCGCAGTAAAGCAGATATCGTACTAGGATTAGATAACAACCTACTCGAGAGTGCGACAAAAACCGGCCTCTTCGCGCCTGCTAATATTGATACCCAAAAGCTTAAGGTCCCCAATGGTTGGACCGATAAGACGTTTATCCCCTACGATTACGGCTACTTTGCTTTCGTTTATAACAAAAAACGTTTACCTCATCCGCCGAAAAGTCTGCACGAGTTAGTCGAGAGCCCAGAGAAATGGCGCGTCATCTATGAAGATCCGCGTACCAGCACGCCGGGACTGGGGCTTTTATTGTGGATGAACCAAGTATTTGGTGATAAAACCGCTCAGGCATGGCAGCAGCTGGCGAAAAAAACCGTCACCATTCCACGTGGATGGAGTGAAGCTTACGGGCTATTTTTGAAAGGTGAAGCTGACTTAGTGCTAAGCTATACCACCTCGCCGGCTTATCATATTATGGAAGAGCATAATAGTGACTACGCCGCCGCCAACTTCTCAGAAGGTCACTATTTACAAGTAGAGGTAGCGGGACAGCTAGCGAAAAGCCCACAACCGGTCCTAGCGCATCAGTTTATGCAGTTTATATTGTCTGATGATTTCCAAAAAACCTTGGCGACAGGTAACTGGATGTATCCGGCAACGCATCAACCCCTTCCGGCAGCGATCGCCCAGCTCCCGGTTCCTCAGAAAGCCCTACAATATAGCGCGTCACAAGTCGCCGCCTCGCGCACATCCTGGGTTGAGGCCTGGCAAATGGCTGTTTCGCATTGATGAATCGCTGGCGTCTTCCCGGTACTCTTGCGGCGTCCGCTATTTTACTCTGCCTTAGCGCAGCGCTGGTCGCGCTGCTGTGTGCAGCGCCCTTGCCCTCCTTATCAGGGCTACTCGAAGACGCCTATCTTCATCATTTGATCGTCTTTTCGTTCAAACAGGCCTCGCTCTCTGCCCTTATCGCCGTTGGTTTGGCGATCCCTATCGCCCGGGCACTGCAGCGCCGCCATTTCCCCGGTAAGCTATTCCTACTACGCCTTGCCAGTATGACATTGATTCTCCCGGTGCTGGTGGCGGTATTCGGCTTAATGACGGTGTATGGTCGTGAGGGCTGGCTTGCCGCGCTATGCCATCGACTTGGTTTCGATTACACCTTTAGCCCCTATGGACTAAGCGGGATCCTACTGGCCCACGTCTTTTTCAACTTACCGCTCGCTACCCGTCTGTTATTGCAGGCGTTACAGCAGATTCCTACGGAGCAGCGACAGCTGGCCAATCAATTAGCCATTCAGGGATGGGATCTGTTTAAGCTTCTGGAGTGGCCTTGGTTAAAACGGCAACTGTTCCCAGCTTTTGTGCTGATATTTATGCTCTGCTTCACGAGCTTTGCCATCGTCTTGACCTTAGGCGGTGGGCCTCAGGCAACTACCTTGGAACTGGCGATCTACCAAGCGCTAAATTTTGATTACGACCCAGGACGCGCAGCACTCCTCGCCATCATTCAGCTTTGTTGTTGCGGTGCACTCTTATTATGTAGCCATTGGCTAACCCCTATTCGTAGCCACGAGGTCAGTTTACGACAGACCTGGCAGCCTAAAGTAGAAGGTGTGTGGGCCTGGATTATCGATATACTGGCGTTACTGCTACTGGTTCTGTTGCTGATCCCGCCCCTTATTGCGGTCGTGACTGCCGGTATCGGTCCGCAGACTCTCGCGGCATTAACCGATCCGGCACTGTGGCAGGCCGTCGCTCTTTCACTCAAGATTGCGGCGATGGCTGGCATGCTCAGTGTCAGTCTTACTCTCATGCTATTATGGACCTCTCGAGAATATCGTCGACGGCAGCAGATTGGCTGGGCCAGTTGCCTAGAGGGCAGTGCAATGCTTATTTTAGGCGTGCCAAGCATTGTTCTGGCCACAGGGGCTTTTCTGATCCTTAATCAAACCCTTGGACTGGATAGCTCACCCGCCTATCTGGTGATTATCGTCAATACACTGATGGCGTTACCCTACGCCAGTAAGTTACTTGAAAGCCCGATGCGCGACTTAGCGAATCAATATAGTCGCCTTTGTCTGTCACTCAACCTAGGGGGGTGGCAGCGTTTACGTCACGTTGAGTTACCGACGTTACGACAGCCGCTGTTGCAAGCTTTCGCGTTCGCCTCGTTGATGTCGATGGGAGATTTCGGCGTGATTGCCCTGTTTGGTAGTCAAGACTTTCAAACGCTACCCTACTACCTCTATCAGCAGATTGGCGCTTATCGCACGCAACAGGCGGCAGTAACTGCGCTACTCTTACTGCTACTGTGCTTTCTGATTTTTATTCTTATTGAAACCTTGGCGGACTCTAATGCTTACCGTAAATCAACTAAGTTGTGATTACCCACAGCAGCCCCTGAATTTTACTTTATCCGTTTCCTCGGGTGAACGGGTGGTAGTATTAGGGCCGAGTGGCGCGGGGAAAAGTACCCTGCTGAATTTGGTTGCCGGCTTTATCCCTGCCAGCCAAGGTGAGGTATGGATTGCGGATCGCAACGTAACGACTTTGGCTCCGGCCAAACGACCGCTGTCGATGTTATTTCAGGAAAACAATCTTTTTACCCATCTGACTGTTAGGCAGAATCTTGCCTTGGGGTTATCGCCCGCCATGCGTCTTTCTCCCGTTCAACAAGAGAAACTCTTAGCATTAGCTGACCGCACGGGGCTGTTACCCTTAATGGATCGCTTACCTGCGCAGCTTTCCGGTGGACAGCGACAACGCGTTGCGCTCACCCGCTGCCTTTTACGCGAGCAACCTTTGCTGCTGTTAGATGAACCTTTTTCGGCTTTAGATCCTGCCCTGCGCCAAGAGATGTTAATGCTCACTCGGGCACTGTGTCAGGAGAATCAGTTAACCCTAGTGATGGTCTCACACCAACTTACAGACGCGCGTTTTCTTGCCGATCGCTGCATTGTGATTGATCAAGGAAAAGTGGCGTGGAGTGGGACGTGGCAGCAGTTGGAAAAAGGCGACACAGAGGCCGCCAACATAGTAGGGTTAACGCCAATTAATGGCCGATAAAGACTTTCCACAACAAATGACCAAACATCGGCATCATCGGATGTTGAAGCAGTAGGCACAAGGCAATAACCGTAATGACCACCGTTATCGGTGCAAGATAACGAAGGCGTGTTGGGGTCAACCACCCCTTGGCCGCGGTTTCTTTAGCCGGACGTAACCAGCGCCAGGTTAACCAAACGCTGACCCAGATCAATGCCGCCACGCCCGCTAGATACCACTTGAATAGACTATCCTGCGCGCCAGCCGGCACATCAATCGCAACCCCTGCCAGAATGCCGGGCAGCAAGTAGATAGGCGGCCATAAGATGCATCCCACAAGGTTAGGGGGCAAGAATTTTTTCGCTGGAAGCTCAAGCATGCCGGCAATTAACGGAATAAGCGGTCGAGTCGGTCCGACAAAGCGGCCGATTAAAATGGTTGCGACGCTATGATTATGTAAGGCGTGTTCGGTCTTATTCAGTAGGGCTTGATGCTTCTGCAAATACTTCCAGCGATGCAGAGGACCTTGGAATTTCCAGCCGATATAAAACGACAACCAATCCCCGATTAAGCACCCGATAAAACCCGCTGCCCACGCTGGGTAAAGGCTGATATGGCCGCTACCAATCAGTGCGCCAAGCGAAGCCATCATGACAGTGCCAGGCAAGATTAAGCCAACCAAGGCTAAGGACTCTAAAAAGGTAACTACCGCAACAATCCCTACCGCCCAGCCGACCGACTGCTCTAATAAATGTTGGATCCAGGCTTCCATTAATTTTCCTCGTCATTCTCGAGCACGGATTGTTGCGGTCTGCACTGACTACGTCAAGTAAAGTTACCCATATTAAAACACTCCGAAACAAAATCGCTGAACGTTCGGCAAGTCCTATTCATTTTTGGCCGCTACTCAGGATCGATTGGGTTCACGCACTGATTCGGTAAGTGGTCTAACCCCTCTTTTTCTAGCGTGAACGACTTGAAATGACTATCCTTATTAAGCTTCACCAGATAAATGGAATCATAATCAAAAGGAGAAATGGACGGGATCTGTGCGCTTTCTCCCCCAGTGCTGGCCACCAGCTCCTTTACTGCGTCAACCAAGTGGTCGTGCTCCCAGGCAATATAGGTCACTTGATGATTATCGCTCGCTAATAATCGACTGACTAAGGCGTGCGTGTCGCGCGCATGAAATTGTAAGCCTATGCTCTCGGAAACCTGAATGGCGAGGGGCATCATTGTCGCGACAGCGCGAACAGAACTCCCCTCTTTCTCTTCAATCGGCGCCGAGGCATAAAGTACGTCCGGTTTTCCATAACGAGGAACCAGCACTCCAGGCAGCCGTAAGGCGCGGTTCAATCCTTGGCAAGATAGTTGCCCACTAAAGTTTATCTGTTTCTCTGCGTGACGAAAGAAAACAAAGGTACGCTCTGCTTGGCAGTTCGCGGTTACAACAAGTAGTAAAAGGTAAAAGATATTACGCAAGATTCAATCCTCCAGCCAGCAATGACCTAAGACTATAACCGATCACTCTGTAATCACCGCAACTGCTTGCCAAGACGTTTAGCATGGATTGAGGAAAGATTAAAAATATGGATGCATCCCTCTTAGTTTCACTGATGTGGACCGTTACCAAACACTTCTCAGCAAACCAATGCCCTAAGGAGCAGCATGGGGATGGAAATTGATACAGTGATACTCCCCGGTAAAGAAGGTATAAAATAGCGCTAAAATAATCGTGATATACAACACAGTATACGCGGCTGTCTTCATAAATCGTTCCCTCTAGTGATGAGATGAATAGATTGAATGAAAACTTACGGATGATAAACTCTGTTTAAGTTTCTTCACTATAAACCTTAGGTGGATAATGAACCTCTTTCTGAGCATGTCCGTATTCGTTGAAATCGTAGAGTTGGGCAGTTTGAATGGGGCAGCATTACAGCTAAAACTCTCACCAACAATGGTGGGTAAGCATCTAAGGGCTTTAGAAAATAATCTCAAAACACAATTAATTCATCGCACGACTCGGCGTATTGCTCTTACTGCGTCCGGAATAGAATATTATCACCACTGTAAGAAAGTCTTGGAATTGGTCGATGACGGCGAATCGAGACTGAAGAACGATCAGCTCACTCCTTCTGGACAAGTAACGCTTTCCTGCCCTGAAATTTTAGGCCACAAAAGAGTGCTACCTTTCTCCCTACGTTACATGGCACGGTTTCCGGAGACACATATTCATCTGTCATTAACCGATAGACTCGTGGATATTTTACGGGAAGACATTGATGTAGCGATCAGAATTGGCGAGCCACCCGATAGTTCAGATATTATTGCTAGGCCCCTCACTGACTACGAAATCGTCGCCTGCGCAAGTCCCAGTTATCTTGCAAAATTTGGTATTCCCAAGAAACCTGTAGAGTTATTCCAGCATCACTGTATATCTCTAAATAATGCGGTATTGGACCAATGGCAAACGACGCATTTCAAACAGAACATCCAAAATAGCCGACTAACTAGTGACTCTAGCGAAGTCATTAGGCAGGGGGCTATTGCAGGAATGGGAATTATTATCCAAGCAAAGTTATCAGTAGAAGACGATATTAATAAAGGATTATTAGTCCCGCTTTTAGAAGATCATCCGCTACCAGTAAGGAAACTTAATGCACTCTATCTGCGGAAAAAATATCGTTCTGCAAAAGTAAATTTTTTATTGGATGCGCTACAAGAGGCTTTTCCGGTGAAAGATTAATTATTACTTTTCTTAAGCTAGTCACGAAACGTGATAAAAAATGTTTCGATATCGACTCAAGCCAACGCCAAGGTTAATCAAGTGATCATCTTTTGTATGAAATGAATCGCCTCAGAAATGGCCAGTCCCCTTAATACCGTTAAAATTGATTGTAGCTTTAATGAACACAGTTTCGAAATTGATCACATCAGTCTGGCTAATGAAGAAGAGTTTCAGGCATACAGTTTTACCGACCTTGTTGCGGAAAAAATCCGTTCAGTTATTCAGCAGGTGGAACGCAACCGTTCCCGACGTCAGGATATCTATGATCTGAATTTTCTGATGGATATTGTGACGCTGGACGAGAAGGAATCCCATACCATCCTGACCCCCCTGTTGGATAAATCGATAGAAGATTGCCAGCAGGAGCTATAAATCCTGATACGCTCAGTCTTCCAGAAATTAGGGAGCGATCATCTCGTGAATATGCCCGTCTACGGGGTGAAATCGAAGGAAATCTCCCGAATTTTGGCCTTGCCTATAATCGGCTGGAGACATTTTACCGGTCGCTACCTTGGTCGCTGGTATCAGGGTGGTAGAATGCTCAGGACTGAATATCGCTATTGCATGCAAGGATTACGAGATGAGCAACTGGATCGTTTTGTTGTAACCTATACAGATATTATGCTGGCCGATGGATACCCATGTAGTACCGTAAACCCGCGTTATGTAGACTGGCTTGTGGAAGAATTATCAGCTTTGGAATCCTCCGAGCTTAACTGCGAAAATACCGTAGAGAAAATCACATTGCTAGTTGCTGAAATTGAATGTTATCCGGGAAAAGCGAGTATAGCATTTGTCGTTTCTGATGAGCATCAGTACCACTACAGTACGCTAGGTGATACACGCATTTACTGGCCACAACAAAATAGTCGTACTCTGGTTCATTCAGTCTCTCAACTCGCTGTCCTGCGAGGGGAGTGTCCGTCAGAGAAAATCCGCTATTATCCGTACAGGAACAGATTGATGCGACATACTGGCGCAGGGTTGAAACACCGGCTGGAGTGGCAAAACCGACCATTATTAAAAAACGAATTAATGGTCTTCTGTTCTGACGGTTTATGGAGTCAGGTAGATAACAGTCATCTCTACAATGTATCAAACAGCGAAGACCTAGCTAGACTAGTACAAAGCCTAGACATGGTTCCGTCACCAGATAATATATCTATCGTGATACTTGCTTGATTCCCTATTACAAAAAAAGATGTAGCTAAAAATGACAATCTGCCACAAAAATTGGCTGGTTAAAATAACAGCTTGACGGCGGTTACGGTTCCACTGAGCCCCCTTCCGATATTCAGCAAACAGTATCTGGTCTAGCCGTAATTCCCAGTGACGCATATTTTTTCTCAGATCTTCTTCAGGTACAGGTTCAGCCATCTCATTAGGAAAAGTATCCATCTGATGTCCATCTAGCAGGCTCAACGGATTACAACAGACAGATACTTATGCCGGGTTCATGCTGGTCTCATATCAGTGCTTAAATAGAAAATAAAACTGTATTAACTTAGTAACTAACAGGTTTAATGACCTGATAAGAAGGTTGATTGATATAGTATTTCAGAACTTTGTCAAACCAGTCTTTTTTAGCGATAGGCTGCGCTACCTCTGCTAATGCAACGTCTTTTGATATGCGCTTAACCTGTGAAATATACGGGGATGTTGCGGGATAAGCCTTCGATTCAGGTCGGTAAGGCTTTCTTCGGTGATAACGCTTAAGCTAGAGTGATAATGAACGATGGCGAGGAAACAACAGTGGTGATGGCCTCAGATTCAGCCAAGAAAACCAAAGACCCTGATATGGCGATGATTGCCTATACAGAAAATCACTCCAAGCTAACTCTATTCGCCTGGTTATCCCTCATGTTGGGAAAGACGTTTGCTCGGTCAAAACATACCGCGACATTGATATGTAGGAAAGCTATCAAACAACCATCAAGCAAAAAGGTCGCTATGTACGCCCTTTCACTACCAAACTAATTTTAGATCCTACTTCCTATGTTTTTTCTGGTCAGTATAGAAATTTTCGTGAGGACCAAAACTCAAAAGATACAGCTTAAACTCCCCCTCGTTAAAGCTATACCCAAGTATGTCTCAATTCTTGAATTTAGGCTCAATTAGGGACAGGCCCCACCAGCTAAAAGACAACACACCCGGCAAGTGACTTAACAATGCTCAAATTGCCGGGTTTTACTTTTTACAATCTCATAAAATCTACACTTTACAGCCCAATGCCGCCGTCTTTTGCGTGACTAAGCGCTGGCTTAATATTATTTGTAAATCGGCTTCTAAGCGCTGCAATCTGAATAACTGCAGGAACGGTAACACGATATGCTGCTCCAGCTATATCAATCAGTAACCAGATAGCTGATATGGCCCAACCTATAGGGCCAGCCAATACACTCATACTACGTGTTAGTATGATATTTCCACCAAAGCTTAATCCTCGGCCTATCATGGCTTTCAATATCGCGTTAGCTAATATTAAAGTCAGTTGATATGACTTGAACCCACCTGCGTTGAAGACAGCTAAAAATGTAGACATAAGAATTTGTGGTGTCAGATCTTTCAGCGCAGATATTTTAATATCCGCCTCTTGTGCCACCAATTCTAATTCTTCTGGAGATAGCTTACTAATAGCTTTCTCGATGACATTGAGAATAAGTTTTTCTTCAATTTTAGCCACTGGTAGTTTTTTTTCATCGCTGGTCAGCTTAACTTTCATATGGCTACACACATCAAGAAGCACCTCCCTGTAGCTGACTCCCTTACCGAATCGTGCTATGGTCATGAGGCTGTTAGCGCCAAAGCATTGCACTTCTGCAGCAATTTCTTGCCAATAATACGAGTGTTTAGGCTGGTATCGTATATATTTTTTGTTCGATGATAGTTCTTCGGTAAATCGAATATCACCGTCTTTATCATACATAAGACAATTAACTAAGCCTTCCAACTCTTCATCGCTACATTTGCCTAAGAATTCTAAATCTTCATCCTGCATATACGCCATTTTGACACCTTATTTTTATTTTTTGAAGAAACCAGATACAACCATGAATGAAAATGCTGACTTGCCTACACTACCTTCTATTGCTTTTATCAGGGGATAATCGTCTATATTAATAGCCCCTTCACTAAATGAATATGGTATTGATTTTCCAGTAATAAGATCATCATTTTCTACTTGAGAGAAAACAACCTCCCATCCTATATTTCTAAGATTTTGTGAAACTCGTAAGGCCGTATCAATGAGCTTTGAAGCGTCACATTTCGCCACTTTGCAAAATTTCATCAAGTTTTCAACAGATAGCGTTGATTTATTGCTTTCTATCTTCCCCCATCCTGCGCTGGTCATTCCTAACATTTCAGCGATATGAGCCTGTGTTATTCCTAATGATTCCCTCACGTCTCGGATATGAAATGCTAATACAGTCGAATATGATGTTTTCATACAAACCTTCAGTTTCATTAAACTATTGGTTTATAATACCACTAGTTTTATCATCGTCTACTTTTTTTTTAAAAAAAATTTTGAAAATAAATGTTGGCCGCATTTTCACGCAAATAACGAACCTCTTAATTTTCCTCGCAGGCAAAAGAGAACCATTGGGTACTTTTGGCGATTTATCCTGTTTCAGCTCACGCGCGGAAAAGTTCGTAATACTCAAAGATAGGCCGCTTTATGCGGCCTTTTTTTATACGAGCGAGGAAGTATGCAACAGAAAATCGCAGTATTTGCCCTAGCCTTTCAGCCCCTATGTAGGCGAGCACTGTCTTTGACGAAGGGCACTTAACCTTTGGGGAAGTGGAAAAATATCGGTAAAGATCAAGGATAAAAAGACAAAGGTTAAGCCCGTGATCGTTAAGCTAATAAGTAGCGGCTTTAAAGCGCTGGTGGATGAAGTTTCCCGCATTGTTACGGCTGGCACCGGCGGGTCACCCATTAAGCTATCGAGTAAGCACCGTACCTTGTCAGCTATGGCCGCTTAAATGAGATCGGCCAATATTTTTGCCCGGATTTTTTTCAAGCTGGAACCATAGACAGTAGCTTTATCGGCTATTTATCGCGCTAAATCAGCATGCGATATTTGCTTAATTCTTTTACGGTTTGCGCCATACCTTGCCTTAGCAGCGCTTCTAAATATTCATCAACCGATACGGGCGGTTTCCGTAAACTACTACGCTGCGTAGTTACGGCAGAAAGCACAAGTGCTCTATTTAAGTCGAATAAATCCATAACAAAATCGTCAGGATGTAACGCTTCGATACCAAAGGCATCAAGAGCAGGTGCCGGAAAATCTCTAAGATTCAGCGTCACAATGATTTCAGCATTGCTACGGACAGCAGCAGCGGCAACATGCCGATCATCTATATCAGGTAAATCAATGCTATCAATCAGAGGCTCAAATCCGGTAACTAACGCATCAGGAACGGCTTTATTCATCAGCGTAGCAGTACGTTTAATTTGCTCTTCAGCTAGATCCGTTCTGTTTGCTAACAGGTTACGTTGCCACTCATTTTCGATCCTAGCTGACCATTTTGGTTGGTACAACCCGGTCAGCCCCAATCGAATCAGTAAATCCCGTAGAAATGACGGGTACAGTACGCAAGCATCTAAAACTACGGGATAAGGTGTGTGGTTCATTAGTAAAGTCCAAGCTCTTGGCTTAGATCTGCCAACTCCTGCATAACTTTATTGCTATCGCTATCTCGCTGATCTTTGTACTTCATCAAATCGGCGACAAGCAGGCGGCGATGGCGACCTGTCTTATGAAAAGGCAGCTTCCCATCTTCCAGTAGTTTCACCATATGAGGGCGTGAAACATTCAGAATATTAGCGGCTTCCTGGGTGGTCAATTCAGCATGCACAGGAACGACTTGTACCGCGTTACCAAGTGCTAGTTCACCCAAAATCGACATAAGCAACGTCAGTGAAGACGTCGGTAGTTCGATTTGATGTGTTATGTTATCTGCATCCTGAATCGAAATTTTCTGTGTTTCCATTTTTGTGGAGAGGTAGGCCGCAAGCTCCCTTTGTCCACGTACGGCCGCCTCAATCTCCCCTTTAGCCGGAAGGCTAAGACTATCAAGAATTGAGTTTGTCATTGTTTAGTATTCCAATTGTTTAGGTTTTACGATTTTGGTACGACGGCAACTGTTATAACCAAGTTTATACGAAATAAACGAAAAAACAACAAACGAAACAAACGAAACAAACGAAACAAACGAAAAGCTGGGTAAATTCTACTAACCTCAATTAGTAAATTTTCTTTTTTAAGCAAAAAGCCCTGTCTGAAGGACGAGCCTGCATAACTCGGAGAAGCCTGTTCAGGTCTGACGGACGCGTCGGCATGTCGCCAATTTCCCTTCAGTATTGCAACCGCCTCTGCCGCCGGCATCTGGAAGTGCAGCCTGTGTCTCGCAGCAACATAGAGCGTAAACACCCTGATATAAGCGACTGACATATCTTTCCAACTTCAACATGCTTAGTGTCTGTACGCACGGTCTCAGCGACAATATACTCAAATAAATCCCCCTGAAGCTGATTAGTCAAACCTGCAATATTTTCAGCTTGGACATGATGTCGTCTACACGGAAGGTCTCCATAATCATATAGCTAAACGGTGCTACACCATGATCCATCTGTACAATCAGATGATCGTATACTCCTTTTATAAATACCCAACTTTCCGACGCCGCCTCGCTTATACTCTCTACTGAATACTCGATCATAAGGAAGCAATATGGAGACTGTTACGGTCGGTTTTATCTTAACCCGCCACTGGCGCGATACCCCGCGAGGTATTGAAGTCTCTTTTTGGCTGGCTACCGATCAAGGCCCCCGATCTGTCTCGGTACCTATACAGCAGGCGACTGCTTTTTTCCCAACCGAATATCGCAACCAAGTAGAAACGCTACTGGCTGACCATCAAGGCGTCACCCTGCACGATTCAGCGCTAAAGGATTTCTCTCAACGCCCGCAAACAACACTTTACCTGAATCAGAACCGATCGCTCAAAGCCCTTACTCAACACTTCGCGCAGGCCGCTATCCCTCTCTATGAGGCGGATATTCGTCCCACTGACCGCTATATGATGGAGCGGTTTATCACCGCACCGGTTTGGATAAGTCATGGCACCACTGGGGAGCCGACTCGGCTTAAACCTCATCCCGATTACCGGCCAACATTAAAATGGGTCTCGTTGGATATCGAAACGAATGAGCGTGGAGAGCTTTACTGTATTGGCCTTGAGGGCTGCGGGCAGCGTCAGGTCTACATGCTCGGCCCCCCTACCCCGAGCGACGAACAGCTGGACTTTACCCTGACTTATGTCTCCCATCCACGAGATCTGATCCATGCCCTTAACCAATGGATGGCCCTGCACGATCCGGATGTACTGATTGGCTGGAATGTTATTCAATTCGACCTTCGCATCTTGCACCGCGAGGCCGAAAGGTTCGGTTTACCGCTGAAGCTGGGTCGTGGGGGTAGCACGTTAATTTGGCAGGAACACGGCTTTAAACCTGGGGTTTTCAGCGCGCAGGCTGCCGGGCGCTGGATCATCGATGGTATTGAGGCGCTAAAATCCGCATTCTGGGATTTCCCCTCTTTTAGCCTGGAAAATGTGTCCCAAGATTTACTGGGGGAAGGTAAAGACAGCGCCACCCCTCACGATAGAATGGCAGAGATCAATCAGCGTTTTCGCCAAGATAAAGTGGCGCTCGCCCGCTATAACGTGAAAGATTGTGAACTGGTTACGCGTATTTTTCAAAAAACGAAACTCATGGATTTTCTGCTCGAGCGCGCCAGTACTAACGGGCTTCCTGGCGATCGTCACGGCGGGTCGATCGCCGCATTTACTCATCTCTACCTGCCCCGCATGCACCGCCTAGGTTTTGTCGCCCCAAACCTCGGCGATATTGCGCCGCAACAGAGCCCGGGTGGATTTGTTATGGACTCACAGCCTGGCCTCTACCGTTCGGTAATTGTATTGGATTATAAAAGTCTGTATCCCTCGATCATTCGTACCTTCTTAATCGATCCGGTAGGCTTAATTGTTGGCTTGGCCGAACCAGACCATGCAGTGCCTGGCTATCTGTCAGCCCAGTTTTCACGGACGGTGCACTGTTTACCCGCGATAGTCGAGCAGATTTGGCAGGGGCGTGAGAAGGCAAAGCGCGAGAAGAATGCCCCGTTATCTCAGGCATTAAAGATTATTATGAACGCTTTTTACGGTGTGCTCGGAACGCCCTCCTGCCGTTTTTTCGATCCGCGTCTTGCTTCGTCGATTACTCTTCGAGGCCATGACATCATGCAACAGACTCGACAACTGATCGAACAACAAGGCTACACCGTCATTTACGGCGATACCGACTCAACCTTTATCTCACTCGGGGAGCAATGTGATCCTCAGCAAGCTGACGCGATTGGTCAGCGGCTCGTCACCCTGATCAATGAATGGTGGCAGCACAGCTTACAACAGCAACTCGGACTAGCGAGTGCCTTAGAGATTGAGTACGAACACCATTTTAGCCGTTTCTTAATGCCGACCATTCGTGGCGCTGAACAAGGTAGCAAGAAGCGTTATGCCGGATTAGTCACCGATAACGGTGAAGAACGCTTGGTGTTTAAAGGTCTTGAGACGGTGCGTACCGATTGGACACCGCTGGCACAACAGTTTCAACAAACGCTCTATGGCCTTATTTTCCGCGACCAGCCTTGGGAAGAGTACGTACAACGCACCGTACAACAACTGTTAGCGGGTGAGCTAGACGATCAATTGGTGTATAAAAAACGCTTACGCCGACCACTTGCCGACTACGAAAAGAATATCCCTCCCCATGTGCGTGCAGCCCGTCTTGCTGAACAAGCTGCCCTAGCACAAGGGCAAAAATCCAGCTTCCGGCGCGGTAGCGCCATTCGTTATGTCATCACGCTGGCAGGCCCGGAACCTCTCACTGCACTGACTGCGCCTCTCGACTATACTCATTACTTAACCAAGCAATTGCAGCCTGTCGCAGAAGGGATCCTCGGTTTTGTCAGCGGCAATTTTGAAAATGTCATGACCGGGCAACTAGGGCTATTTTGATAGGTGACGAATCCTTCACCTTCCAGTACCATAGCGCCCTTCAAAATAACGAGGCCTTCGCCCACCACCAGAGTGGAAAACCGCGTTTGGCCCGTTATCCATGAATGAATACATCCCTATAATTAAGAGAATCGAGCAAAATTTATGCCTTTTACCCTTGGTCAGCGCTGGATTAGTGATACAGAAAGTGAACTTGGACTGGGAACCGTGGTGGCAATCGATGCCCGCATGGTGACCTTACTTTTCCCAGCCACCGGCGAAAACCGACTTTATGCCCGCAATGATTCTCCCATCACTCGCGTTATGTTTAACCCAGGCGATACCATTACTAGCCACGAGGGGTGGCAACTAGTGGTTGACGAGGTGCGCGATGAAAATGGTCTCATGGCCTACATCGGCACGCGCAGCGACACGCTGGAAACCGAGGTGATGTTACGCGAAGTGATGTTAGACAGTAAACTCATCTTCAGTAAACCCCAAGATCGCCTGTTTGCTGGACAATTGGACCGGATGGATCGGTTCGCGCTACGTTACCGCGCAAGAAAATACCAGAGTGAGCAGTACCGTTTGCCGACTAGCGGGATGCGCGGGATGCGCACTAACTTAATCCCCCATCAACTCCATATCGCACAAGATGTGGGGCGTCGCCACGCACCACGGGTGCTACTTGCTGACGAAGTCGGATTAGGTAAAACCATTGAAGCAGGCATGATCATCCAGCAGCAATTACTCGCTGGGCGAGCTGAACGTGTATTAATCATCGTTCCTGAGACACTGCAACATCAGTGGCTGGTCGAGATGCTGCGCCGTTTTACTCTCCACTTCGCGCTATTTGACGATGAACGCTATAACGAAGCACGCTTCGATAGCACTAACCCTTTCTTCACCGAACAATTGGTGATCTGCTCACTAGATTTCGTGTGCAAAAATAAACAGCGTTTAGAAGATATGCTAGAAGCCGACTGGGATTTAATGGTCGTCGATGAGGCACATCACCTCTCATGGAGCGAAGGTAAGCCTGGCCGTGAATATCAGGTCATTGAAAAACTAGCCGATGTCGTACCGGGCGTTTTGCTATTAACCGCTACGCCAGAACAGCTAGGCATGCAAAGTCACTTTGCCCGCCTGCGTCTACTGGATGCCGATCGCTTCCATGATTTCGATGCTTTCGTCGAAGAACAGCGTCACTTCCAACCCGTTGCCGAAGCTGTCGCCAGTCTGTTAGCCGAAGAGTCATTAACTGAGCCTCAAATCGCCGTCATTAATGGTCTGATTAAAGAACAAGATATTCGCCCGCTGATCCTGCAAGCGAACAGTGACAGCGACGAACGCTTGACGGCCCGTAAACAGCTCGTTGAGATGTTAACCGATCGTCACGGTACCAGCCGTGTCCTATTCCGAAATACTCGTCAAGGGGTGCAAGGCTTCCCTAAACGGGCGTTACATGCCGTTCGTTTACCGCTGCCAAGCCAATATCAAACGGCAATCAAAGTCTCTGGCATCATGTCGGCGCGCAAGAGTAAAGAAGAGCGAGCCCGCGACCTGCTCTACCCTGAACAGATTTACCAAGAGTTTGAAGGCGATAACGGCACTTGGTGGGCGTTCGATCCCCGTGTCGAATGGTTGATTAATTACCTGTTAGAACACCGTAAAGAGAAAGTCCTCGTTATCTGTGCAAAAGCCGCGACCGCGCTTCAGCTAGAGCAAGTCCTACGCGAGCGCGAGGGGATCCGTGCGGCTGTCTTCCACGAAGGACTTTCGATTATCGAACGGGATAAAGCCGCAGCCTTCTTCGCTTCGCAAGAAGAAGGCGCACAGGTGCTACTCTGTTCAGAAATTGGTTCGGAAGGACGCAACTTCCAATTTGCTAGCCGAATGGTGATGTTTGATCTGCCTTTCAACCCCGATCTTTTAGAACAACGTATCGGACGTCTGGATCGTATTGGACAACTTCACGATATCGAGATCATGGTGCCGTGGTTAGAAAATACTGCACAAGCCGTGTTATTGCGCTGGTTCCACGAAGGGCTAGACGCCTTCGAAAGTACGTGCCCGACCGGCCGGACGATTTACGATAGCGTACATACGCAGTTATTAGAGTTCTTAGTGGCACCAGAAAAAGAGGAAGGCTTAGAAAGCTTTATTGAGCAGTGCCGCGCACAACATGATGACCTTAAATCACAGCTGGAATCCGGTCGTGACCGCTTATTAGAGCTACATTCCCATGGCGGTGAAAAAGCTGAACAGCTTGCTGACGAAATTGCCGCACAAGATAACGATACCGCGTTGGTTAACTTTGCGCTGAATCTGTTCGATATCGTCGGTATTAATCAAGAAGACCGTAGCGATAACTTAATTGTGCTAACGCCTTCTGATCATATGCTCGTTCCAGATTTCCCTGGTTTACCGGAAGATGGCTGCACCATTACCTTTAACCGTAACCAAGCGTTGTCTCGCGAAGACACTCAGTTCATCACTTGGGAACATCCACTCATTCGTAACGGTTTAGATCTGATCCTATCGGGTGATACCGGGAGCTGTGCACTCTCGTTATTGAAAAATAAAGCCCTACCGGTCGGTACCCTGTTGCTAGAGTTGATCTACGTGGTTGAAGCACAAGCGCCTAAGCAGCTCCAATTGACTCGCTTCCTACCGCCTACGCCATTACGCCTTTTAGTCGATACTAAAGGGAATAACTTGGCCGATAAGGTAGAGTTCGAAAGCTTTAACCGTCAACTCAACGCGGTCAATCGCCATACGGGGAGTAAGCTGGTGAATGCGGTGCAGCAAGAGGTCCACCAAATTCTCACCACTGGCGAGCAACTGGTCAGTGCCAGCGCCCAAGCCGTGATTGCCGAGGCCCAACAGTCGGCTGAAAAACAGTTAACGGCAGAACTTGAGCGCTTGGAAGCGTTAAAAAGCGTCAATCCGAATATTCGTGAAGATGAAATCGATGCGTTGCGCGATAATCGTCAAGAAATTCTCGATAGCTTATCGCAAGCGAACTGGCGTTTAGATGCATTACGCTTGATCGTCGTTACCCATCAGTAGTAATCGTGAGGGGGGCAACCCCCTCTAGGATAGAGAAATGGAAGATTACCACCCCTCCCTTGAGCCTTGGCTACATATCCTTTATCAGGATGAGCACATTATTGTGGTCAATAAACCGAGTGGTTTATTGTCCGTTCCTGGGCGCCTACCGGAACATAACGACAGTATCATGACACGCATCCAGCGTGATTTTCCTGGAGCTGAGTCCGTCCATCGCCTCGACATGTCGACCAGTGGCGTGATGGTGGTTGCCCTGACTAAAGCCGCTGAGCGCGAATTGAAACGTCAATTCCGTGAACGAGAGCCGTCTAAAACCTATATCGCTCAGGTTTGGGGACAACTTTTACCAGATGAAGGATTGGTCGATTTACCCTTAATTTGTGATTGGCCTAACCGCCCTAAACAGAAGGTGTGTTTCGAAACCGGTAAAGCGGCGCAAACAGAATGGGAAGTGCTTAAACGCGATGCAGTAAGCTGTCGAGTCCAACTCAAGCCGATCACTGGCCGTTCTCACCAGCTGCGCGTGCACATGCTCGCCATGGGACATCCCATCTTGGGAGATAACTTTTATGCTTCACCGGAAGCGAAAGCGCTCGCTTCGCGCTTACTCCTCCATGCCGAGCGTCTAACCATAACGCATCCGGTATTCGGTAACAGCATGACCTTTAGACAACCTGCCGAGTTTTAGTCTCTGCAGGTTGTTTAGAGCAGAAATTAAAACCCTTTCTGCGTACGGATCAGTTCATATGCCGATTGGATTTTTTGCGCCTTCTCTTTAGCAAGCGTCATCATCTCAGGGGGTAATCCTTTGGCCACCAGCTTATCCGGATGATGCTCGCTCATTAATTTGCGATAGGCGCGTTTTATCGTTAACGCATCATCTTCCGGTGAGACCCCTAAGACCGAGCAGGCATCCTGCAAAGTTGGGCCTTGAGAGGCTTGGCGAAAACCGCCTTGCTGTTGCGAATAACCTTGCTGACCGAAATGGCTACCGCCAGCCATCATACGAATAAATAATTCGAACTGTTGTCGAGAAATTCCCAACTCTTCCGCGATGATATATAAGACTTGCTGCTCGTTCGGGTGAAGCTCACCATCTGCTAATGCCGCTTGAATCTGGATCTCCAGAAAAATCTTAATTAAATCGACCCGGCCGAGGCACGCCTGCCTAAATTCTCGTAATTTTTGGCGTAACGGAAACTCAGTCTCCTTCCCCTCACGAAATGCTTGTTGAGCCAGTTGGCGGGAAGCACCTTGTAGCTGCATACGATCCATAATGGTTGAAGCCAGCTGGATATCCGCCTCGGTGACGCGGCCTTTAGATTTGGTTAGGTGCCCCATCACTTGAAACGTCGTGATAAAAAAGAGGTTCTGTCGTGAATGGGATGTACCCTTAAAATTTCCAGCAAAATTGGACATGATCGTATCGACGAGATGCCCGAGGAGTACGCCCCCGACGATGCCCCAAAACCCTACCCCTGAAAAGAGCCCTAATAAAAAACCAATAACTTTGCCTCGGTAGCGCATAAACTCCTCAATTCGCCATGCTAATGTTTTCATTTTCGATTATCATACCCGTCATTCACTAAACCGCCTATCGCTAAACCAGCTTAATCACGATTATCGCTGGCGCTGATACTTTCGGTAAGTTACTCTTTATCGGACTGCTGGCCCCTTGCCAGAACTAACGGAATCTTAGATACCGCG